>Ga0209188_1000093_pt1 | contig 102377 bp, 141 predicted proteins | sample C_130625_EF_Meta_FD_187307 | JGI IMG/M metagenome (GOLD analysis project Ga0209188, IMG submission 187307) | Freshwater microbial communities from Lake Croche, Canada to study carbon cycling - C_130625_EF_MetaG (SPAdes) (version 2) | ecosystem: Environmental > Aquatic > Freshwater > Lake...
TGGAGAATTTTCTAAGACTAGAACTGATACCCCATTGGTATGGGCCTTCCTGTGTTATGCCATATCCTTTGTATGTTCCTTTTTTGCCTACGAAAGTATCAGGATTGTATTCACCTTCCGCCACACCTTGCTGTTTAGGTTTAACGATTTTATAAGTTTTCTTATCAATCTTGGCACCAGTCATGTCTTCGCCTTGTTCATGTCGGCGATCTAATTCTCTTTGTGCTGCATCTAAATTATATTCGTGTGCTTTTTGTTGCGGAGTCAATTTATCCCAATTTTCTCCCTCTGACACACCTTGCTCGGCAAATGGTTTACGATGTTTTACATCGCCCTGTTTCTCTGCCTTCTTCTTATCCTTGTGCTGACCAGCACCGCCCATCTTGGCGTTCTTGACTACAAAGTTACGAGGCTTGGGTGCTTCTTTCTTTTGTTCTTGTGCTAATAAGTTTCCGCGCTTCTGAACTTTGCCTACGCCTCCTGCTACAGATGCAACAGCACCTGCACTGGTAGCACCGCCGCTGGCAGTTTCTAAAATATAGTGTGTTTCATTAACACCTTTTACTTTTTTAAATTCGTTGTTCATTTTGTTTTATTCCAATTTGCTATGGGGCTTACCTTATGAGTATCTTCTGGTTCTGAACTCTTGCTCCACGGAGTCACATGTTTGACATCACCTGGAACGGTTTTGTCAGCTTGGCGGAACATGTTGTATTCTTCTTCGGTGTATGGATGTTCGGTGTTGTATTTTTCCATCCAACTATATGCGTCCATATCAACACCCTTGTTCTTATTCTTACCGTCAGCCATAGCAGTAGCCATCCACTTACGGTTCATATAATTTACACGATCGTATCCACCAACGTCGCGGCTTTTAGTCACACCCTGTTGAACAGCAGCGTGACGCTTTTTCATTTTTCCAACAACAGCTTCACTAATTAATTCATTGATACGCATTACATTGATCCTTTTAGACTTGCACGTAGGAACCATGCATGTTTTCTATGATTGTCCATGCGTTCTGCTAGGAAGTTTGAAAGCCCGTGTTCCCCAGCAGCTTCGGCAGCATCGTAGTTTTTCTTAAGAACAATCTGTATACGTTCACTATCTTGTAGTAATTCTTGTACCATTTCTTCTTTAGTTGGCACATGATCCTCGTCTTCGATCTTGGTCAACATGCTGAGATTATGATAACTGGTAGGGATGTAGCCACCTAGCTTACGCACATTTTCTGCGTAGGGATCTATTGCACCGTAAACTTCATTGTAGATTTCCTCAAAAAGTTTATGATATTCGTAGAAATCACTACCTTCCACGTTCCAATGAAAGCTATGAACTTTCACATAAAAGCTAAAAGTTGTACCAAATCCAATGCGAGTGAGTTGAATTAATTTGTCCATGATATGTTATTTATTCTTACCGAACCAGAGTTTAAACCATTCATCTGTGCCAGGTTTAATTCCTTGTTCGCGTTGTATTTGACCTTTGTTGCTACCTACAACAGGCTGTCTAAGAGTAGCATTGTATTCTGCTAGACGTGCTTGCCCACCTAATCCACCCATAATGCTGGTTGCTTTTAGGGCGTGTATTGGATCCGCTGGGTCAAGATAAGCGTCATCGCCGCTGTCCTGTGGAACATCATCTACGGTTATTCGATATTGCTTCATTCATAATAATCTTATTGATAAGATTGTCCATAATGTTCTCAACACCTTCGCTAACTGGGACACTTTTAGCATCGTTAGCAAACTGTTTCTTAGTTGCATTGACAATACCACTGAAACGTTTGTCTGCACGTTTGTAGTCGCCTGCTTTATCAGCAGCAGTTGCATCTGCACTGGCGGCTTTTTTATAACGACCTAACGTATCATTGGATAGTTCTTTTAGGTTGCCCCATTCGTCTTTGCTAGTACGATCGTTCTTGGCAATCTGTGAGCCCATATACTGACTATCACGTTTCTTATCACCGGCCGCACGTAGTTTAGCAGACATTCCATCTTTAGGATTGGTCAAGCGTTTAGCTACAGTATCCATGGCATTGCTGCCTGCCTCCGCCACACCTTCTTTTGGTTCTGGTAAGCGTAACTTTTTACGCATTTCGGGGCTTGTATCTTTTAAACGTTTCTGTTGTTCTTTTTCACGCTGGGCTTTTGCTTCTGGGCTATTTGCTCTTTGTTCGCGGCGGTCACCGCTCGGTGTACGATTATCCATTTCTGACAAGTCTTCCGCCACACCTTGCTGATCCAACATACTCGGTAAGCCTTGTGCCTTACGAGCCATATGACGAGCCCAATCTACTTTTTCATCATCAACCGCATCAACTAACTCGGCCATTTTCTTTGCGATTAGGTCGTGTGCTGTTGATGGCTTATATTTTTTCATATTCAACTTTTTAGCAACATTAAGATAAAGTTGTAAATCATTGCTGTCATCACTGCCATTAAAATCACCCTGAGCAAATTCGTTCAAGCCTTCCGCCACACCTTGCTCTGTTACTTTTCCTGTATTGCGTAATCTAGATTTTAGTGTGTTCTTTCTATAGTCGCTGTCTTGCTTAAACATCTTACCTGCTTTGGTAATACGACCTATAGGTTCTTTCCAACGCATTGAGTCGCCATACCCCGAAGAGTGATTCTGGCGTGGAAAATGCATCTTATTTGTGCCTGCTTCTACCTTGTTGGCAACATTATCACCAAACTCTTGTCGGATCTGATCTAACACTTCATCGGGATCGTAATGATCGTCAACGCCGTATCCGTCGTTGGATGGATCAGTAGCATCTCTATAGGTGTTAATTAGGTCATCTAATCTTGCTCGCTGATCAGGATCCAAGCCTTCCGCCACACCTTGCTCTTTAATGTTTAGTTGCTTTTTAGTGTATGCCACTGAGTTATCCAATGCGGCTAAACCTTTTTCTTCAGAGTTCTTGCTCAACCCAGTATCATAAAGTTCATCACCGTTATAGATCCGAACCTGCCAACCCATTCCAGTATTGACCAAATCGTGTCTGAAGTTTCCTACCTTGACTGATTTGACTACATTCATGCCCGAGCCTTCCGCCACACCTTGCTCTCTAATTTTTAACTGGTCAGCAGGATTGCCACCACCAAACATATTACCAAAAGCATCACGTGCTCTTTGTTGAGTTTGTTTTTGCTGTTCCTTGCGGTCTGCGGTTTTTTGTTTGTTAGTTCCCTGCTTGATAGTTGTCATCATCTTGTCAAACGGTTTATCACCAGTGACCTCTGCCACACCTTTCTGAACCATCTTTTTACCAGTGCGTGGATCTACTCTTTGTGAGTCTTTAAATGCCTTGCTAAGGATATCGGTAGCTGCTGTAGTTGCTTGTTTGGCAGTAATTCCTTTAGCAGTATATTGCTTCTTACCAGCATCCGGATCTTTCTTGTCTCTAGAACCGTATGTGCCGTGACTTACATGTCCGTCACGTCCCGGAGGAGTTTGTGATTTGTCCATTTCTTTTAAACCTTTCTTTGGCTTGACCATTGCCTGCATACGCTGTTTGGCCTTCATCATTAGATCTCGAACTTCGTCGTCTCCAATCTCTGGACTCATTGCGTCACGCCAAACTTGGAATTGTTCTTGCTCACTTTTGCTAGGATCCATTAATACGGCTCGCATTGGTGTAGCTCGTGGTCCTTCTTCCCCTGCACTAGGATCTCCTGTTTCTTGACGACTTATGACGTCTAAATTGTCAAAACTGTATAGAATATTGCCTGATTTGTCTGGTTTATTGTTATAATTCTTCAGGTATTGAAAGGCCTTAACTTGATCAGCACCTAGCACTACTGTGACACTTGTATAACCTTGTTGATTTAAATTGGCCAATACGCGAGTTAGATCCGGAATCTCATCTGTAGCAGGTTGGAAAATGTGTCCGCTTTGTGGAAATACTTTCTTGTAGATTGCTATCTTTTCATCTGGAGTAATTGGATCATCTTTTCCCACGGTCTTACTAACAACAAAGTAAGGATCGCCACCTACTTTACTTGCCTGTGTAATAACACTACTGGCCAACATCATATGTCCTTTGTGGCCCATACCTCTGCCCCAACCAACAACGGCTGTCTTGCCTTGTCCTGTTCGTTGTATAGCTTCGAAAATATTTCTTAAAAACATATTAGTCTCTTCTTGGTGCCCAATTGGCTTGGTCGATTGCTTTGACAAACTGTCCAGGTAGATCACGCTTGAATTGCGTACCTGGGTGTGCCTGTACATAACCTTCTGGTTTGGTTTGACGGATACCACCGTGTGTGCCTGCACTTAGTTTGGTAATCAATTGTAACTTTTCTTTACTTAACATATCTACAGATTGTAGAACAGCGTTAAGTCCTTTCTGATCAGCAAGGATCTTCTGTGCCTGACCTGCACTTACATTGGCTGTGACCCATTCTTGGAACTTGTCAGCAACACCCGGTATGCGTAGATTTTGATTATAGAATTTATATAAGATATCTCCGGGCTTGCTTAATCCGGGCTTTGGTGCTAGGAACGCATCAATTGCGGCAGCATTGGCAGTGATAAATTGCTCAGCTTTCTTTAGGCCTGCATCTTCAACACCTGGTGCTTTCTCAACATAGGTTGTACCCTGTACAATAACATCTGGTGTGCTCAATGCTTCTGCGTTGGGATACCGTCCTTCTTCACCGCTACCCAGACCATCGTAGTATCCTGTGACAGCGACCATAACTTTGGCTTTGGCAATACGTTTGCCCAACTCACTACCTACTGGAATATGAAATGCTGTGATGTTAGGAGTAAAATCGTATTCCTGTGTGCTGGGATTCATTTGTGCAGGCTTACTGGGATAGAATAGTAATCCACCTTCAACATAACCTTTTTGTGGGCTTACCTTTTCAAAGTAAGGCCATAGGCTCATCATTTCTTCAGCATAGGCTTGACGTTGTGGTGCCTGTTCAGGAGTTGCTTTACCTGTGCCCATGATAAAGTTTTTAATATCTTCCGGGCTGTACATTGCTGCTGGAACGCCTGGTGCTACTTCAGTTTTACCACGCTTGAGATATTCCCAAGCATTCTTTGGTATCATGCTAAAGCGACCTTGCTCGTCCTTGCCCCAATACATTACTGGACTACCGTCCCATTTTAATTCAATGGTACTGCCCTGTGTGCCCATACTTTGTAATCGCTCAACGGCGTGTAATCCACCATTGCTGCCGTTGGTAAAGACCAAATCTTCGATGTGTTGGTACTTGCGACCCACTGTAGGGGCTGCTGCTTCGGACAATAGTTCAGTTATTTTCATACGATATGGTCTAACATGAATCTAAACCATTCACGCGAGCCTTCTTTTAGGTCAGCACCAGGAAAGTATTTGTCTCTGATAGCTGTATATTTTTCTGGATACTGTTTCAATGCGGCTAGAACACGTTGTGGATTGCCCATATCGGCTGCTGTGGCAGTTGGTCCAATAATAGTCTTGGCAATCTCATCCTTGTTAGCAGTAATAAGTTCTTTGGTTGTACGATCAACAAGACCTTTATAAGGACTCATCATCATACTGGGGTGTTCTGGGCTTGAGCTCATGTTGGCTAGGTCAGCCCACATACCATGTAGTGTGCCACCCTTCATTTGAGGATCAGTATAGTCATGTGTGTGCAGTGGTTGAGCAGCGGCTGCATTTTCCACAGCCATTAAATCTACCTGTACTACATCTTGTGTAGAGCCAATTGGAATACCAACGTGGATACTAACACCTGTACGAGCAGCATACAGCCCTTTGCTTTTAAAGTAATCTTCTAAAGCCTTGCGTGATAGTTTTAATTCTTTAGCGGGAAATGCCTTCATTAATTCTGCGGCATCGATCAGTGCATCAATATCGCTACTGACTTCTTTGTGTCCTGCTGATCCAATAGGATATGTATTCACTCCTGGAGGAAGAATCTTTTTTAAGTTGGCCATTACTAAAGGAAAATTTGCCTTTTGTAATTCGACTGCACCTGGGATTACATTACCGCCTTCATTTAATTGCATTTTATTATCCTAACTTATAATTTCCGTTTCTAATATCATCAAAGTAATGATCGTGTAGTCTTTCGCACATGCCTTCTCTTAATTCTGCAGGAAACAACTTACCTAATTTGCCATTTAATTTTTTTTCAGAGTAGAATTCTTTGCATCCTTTATTGACCATGGGCATGTATAATTCTAATACCATTTCACGACCACACTCTTTTAGACTCTTTAATTTTTTAGCAATGGTAAAGAAATAGTCTTTGTGCAGTTTATCGTGATCGATGATGTACCAGAACAATTCGTCGTCAAGTTTTTCCATAGACTTATCGTCTTTTTTGCCCTTGTTAGGGTCCATGGGCTTGTTAAAAAATTCTAGTAGTTTCATAGTGATATTTATTTAAGTTTGTTCTCTAGGTTATTCAATGTAATATCCACAGCCTCTAGGGAGCTGTACAATCATTGGCGATAAACTGATAGGAAATGTTCGGCATCCATCGTATCTATCTTCGTAAATTTTACATAATCCTGTAGCTGTAGCATAGTGTTCGCAAAATGTTTCTATATAGGTTTCATGATCGCTGTATGTTCTTATTCTACAACATCCTCCATTACATGATAACCCTCCGGTACATTGTCCTTTAATTTCTTTTTCTAACCAAATAGTTTTCACTATTAAACCCAGGCAAAATAATTAACATTGATTGCTGCCTGATCAATACCACCACCGGTTAAGTTCATTACTTGTATTGTTGCCGAATTGGTAGCACTTGCCCAAGCTGCTGTAACTATTAATCCAAACGTCATAGCCGCCGCCGGTTGAATAATAATATGATGATTTGTAGTCAGTCCTGGTATTAGAAATGTCTGACTTGATGCAGCGTTTTTACCCACGTTTGCAAAATCAATTGATATACTACCTTGTACAATACTTGTGACACCGATAAGGGACACTGCTTGAGTCATCAATGTAGCAGTATTAATACTAACAGTCACAGCACCAGTTGATGTTGATATAACTGTGCCTGTACCTGCTAATATGCTAGTAACACCATTTACACCTGTCGGCCCGCTTGGTCCTTGTGGACCAGAAACTGTGCTTGCAGCACCTGTAGGTCCTTGTGGTCCAACTGCACCAGTATTACCAATTACGCCTTGTGGTCCTTGTGGTCCAACTGCACCAGTATTACCAATTACGCCTTGTGGTCCTTGTGGTCCAGTATTACCTGTAGGTCCTTGTGGTCCAGTATTACCTGTAGGTCCTTGTGGTCCAGTATTACCTGTAGGTCCTTGTGGCCCAACTGCACCAGTATTACCTGTAGGTCCTTGTGGTCCTTGTGGTCCAGTATTACCTGTAGGTCCTTGTGGCCCAACTGCACCAGTATTACCTGTAGGTCCTTGTGGTCCTTGTGGTCCAGTATTACCTGTAGGTCCTTGTGGCCCTTGTGGCCCATAGCTTCCGTCAATCCATACAACAACACCGTCTGTTGATGTACTAACGTGTGTACCGGTGCCAGCAACAATACTTGTGACACCCAAATTATCAATTCTTGTACTACCGCCTAAACTTGGGCTTGCTACACTAACTCCAATCCCGTTACCAGCAGTAAATGTTATTTGATTAAATGCTAGTTTGTTATTGGCAATATTACCGGCCAACATATTGTTTGTAACTGTTCCGGTGTCGGTATTATAAATTCCATTAGTTACCGTGGTAGCCAATGCTACTGCACCGGTGATCTTACTACCTGCCAGTGATCCAATCCAAACAGGGTTGTTATAAGTTTGATTACTATAAACACCGTTGGTCACTGACCCAGCATTACCACTAACATTGCCTGTTACATTGCCAGTGACTGCACCCGTTAGTGGTCCATAAAATCTAGAACTGGTCACTGTGTTTGCAACATTTAACCCTGTGCTATCAATAGTAGCACGTATTGAACCGGCATCAGTTTGATCTCCAGTAAAGAATACAATTTCATCTTTAGTAGTACCGACAGCTAAATTACCGCTGTTAACATATAGATATCCGTCGCTGGCACCGTTTATGTTCCAATTTGTAGGGTCATAGTAGTGACTACTATTGATACCCATATCAATGTAGTAAGTAGTGTCTGTGCCAATTTCATTTGTGGCTACAAAATCTGTACTTGCAAATGTGCTGGAACTATGATTTTGGAATATTATTTGACTATAACTGTCAGTCTTACTATCAATCTGTATTTCGGCGGTTGGATAATCACCAATAATATTACTATTACCAAAGTGAGCACTGTCTGCTACTACAAGACTATTAATAGTGGCCGTTGTAGTTACCTGTAGTTTTTGTGTGTTGATGCCACTACCATCAAAATCCCAATAATTATCTGTCCTATTCCATAGTATTGAAGTTCGACCTGTAGCAGTACTACCTAATATTATACCGCCTCCATCTAATTGACTTATACTAGTAGCAGAAGATCCCAATAGTAAAGTTGTACCTTCTACCGTATTTGGAACTAAGATTGTGGCTGTCCCTACAAAATTTAATTGTCCGTTGATATTAACATCATTAAATGTTACATTACTTGTAGGAGCAATATCTTGAGGTAATGTAAGTGTAATGTGACCACTAGTGGCTGTAGTATTTCCAACAGTATTAATATATACTTGATTGGTAGTTCCCGCAACAGATATTACTCCAGTATTATTAAGTGAGGCAGCACCTGGACCACTTGTGCCACTTAATCCATCTGTATTAATAATAATGGATGTTACTGCACCGCTGCCTAAATTATTAATCAAACTAACATCAACTGTGCCAGTCCAGGCTGTGGTTTGACGAGTACGATCATAGAACGTTATTCCACCCGTAGCATTGCCATCAAAGTCTATACCCCGATCGTTGAATACAGTACTGGTTGTGATTATGTTAGAGTCATTTGGGGTAGTTTGTATTATTACCTGTGTGCCAGCGTGTGCATTGGTAAAGTCTTGTGAGGCCTGGATACTAATACGACCAATACTTTGCACATATTGGTTATCTCCATACCCTTGAGTGGCCAGCCTAAACAATACATCATTTGCCTTGGTCGCAGTTGGTGCTTGAACAGTACCACGTGCAGCACGACCTGCGATAACAGGATAAGCACCAGTACCAAACGAATCAATACTAACTCGAGTACTAACACCGTTCTGCCCAGTAATTTGTAGCATAGTACCAGTAAAGTTTCGGTCCTGTTGTAGGCCTGCGGCATTACCAATAATGCTCAATGCTGATTCTGATACAGAAATGCTCTGCTTTGGATATATACTAACCAATCCAGATCTATCAATTTCAAATACCTTATTGCCACTGCTTCCTGTCATCTTCACAGGACGGTTAAAGTTAACAAAACCTGTGGCAGTTGTTGTTCCTATAATAATCTCACGAGCAGGATTGGCAATTTTAATCTGATTATCAACAAAGGTAAATTCACCAACTGTTAATCCAGCAGCACCTAATATAGTGAACTGTCCATTACGGGCAGTAATGGCAGTGTCAGCATTGGTAATTTCGTCTTGGAGATAGATAGTACCACCACCCATCCATAGGTGTTTGAATCTGTTGATAGGTGATCCTAAACTGCTACCATATTGGCCGTATGGTATTAGGTCATTGTGTATAATGGTATTTCTATCGCCGCCCGGCTTTAGTACTAGATCTATACCATCAGTGCTTTCGATAGTTAACGCATCATTAACTAAAGGTCTTGCCACTGTTATAGTCACAGGAGGAGCAGGCAACAATACTCTTGAAAAATCGCAGTCTAATATCAATACATTGGAGAATGTTCCAGTGCCGGCATATTTGATCGTAGTAGGTACAGGGAATCCAGCACCTGCTAGAATATCACCTTGGAATAATGGTACAGGTGGAGTTACTTCTAACCGAATTACCACGTATGGAGCATTGTAAGGATTGGCATTATCGTATGTACCAGCGGCAATATAATCAGTGCTGGTAGTACTGTGAGTTAATACTTGTTGAAGATTTATATCTGCCAAACTAGCAACTACACTGGCAGTATTGTTGAATACCAAACTACCTCTTGGTAGATTTAATTTGCCATCGGCGGCGACATATATAGATACAGTACCACTTGAGATGCGGTCGGTGTGTACTACCGGTAATGTAGAAGTTGTTAGGTACCCTTGAGTAGTGACAAATGTTTTGGTAGCATAATTAGTTAGACTATTGGCTATTGATGTGTTAACGGTAGCAGTTGTTGTATAACCTTGGCCGGTGACAAATGTTTTGGTAGCATATTCAGTATCGTTATCGTTGGGCAAATATGCTGATAAAGTACTAGATGTTAGATATCCTATATCATTATTAAATGCACTTATATTAGTTGGTACCGTGAGAATAGTGTTTGTTGCTGAATAGACTTCGTCAAAATTTGCATTGACTTTTATAAAAGCACTTCGGAGACTTTCGCCGTCTCCTGTTAATTCTGCTGACCCTACATTGATAATCTGTTTTGACATAGTGCTCCTGTTATCTGTTTATGCTGATAGTGTGTACTACGCCTTCTGTGAAATCGCTGATACAACCGCGAAGCCACACAAAATTACCGGTGAAATTATACGATTGTATAGTAGTTGTTCTAGAAGTGTAATTGGTAGATGTTGTTCCACTAGCCCTAATAAGGCCTGTAGTATCTACTGAAAGGTTGTTGCTAGGAGGAATGAGTTTGACATTGACCCAGTCTCCATCTTGCGGATCTGCAGCCAGTGCTCCCTGTACTGCAACTTTCCCCACAAAATTTGAAACGCTCCAAAAAACGGTATGAAAACCGTCGCTATTTCCGAAGTACCCGTCGCCCTTTGTTTTTTCGCTAATGTAGCTTAGTGCGGTGGTACCGGAGTTAGGGTAACTTACTTGTACTGTGTTACCATTATTGATTTTAAAAACAAGATTTTGACTTAGTGCTGGCATAATATGTTATTTATGCCACCAATGCGTTCTCCCGTAGTATGAATTCCTCTACCTTTTTAATATTGCCGCTTAGGAATAAACCCGCCATGCTGAGCATTTTATCGTCTTCTACATACATAAACGGGTCTTGCACATACCATTTAGTACCTTTTAACCAATCATAACTAGAATCGCTGATCTCTATCTTATCGTAATACTTGTTTGCCCATACTAGGAACGCAGCTCGTTTATCCGCCGGAAACTTATTCTTAAAAAATACACGATATCTGTACTTTTCTTTGGGCAGATTATCTCGTAGAATCTTTTTATGTCCGTTATCTAACATAAATTCTAATTCTTCTAGGCTAGTAGGTCCTACAATCTTCCTAACCCATTGACTAACAGCATTATCAATTTCCTCAAGAATAGCAGGATCTTTACAGAATAGATTAAAGTGAGATCCTTCTACTCTGATCTGAATTTCTTCTTTTCTTTCCAGAAACGGTTGCACTGCATTAATAAATGCTAAAAACTGTTTAGGTTCTGGTTTGGCATAATAACTGCCAAATGTCATACCTTTACCAGTGGCACACCATTGTTTGCAATGTAACAGTCCACTGTGTACAATTCTACTGGCCCCATTCTGAAGACATTCAACTTTATAGGGCCATTTGTTATAGAATAATTTACTCGACTTCAGCTTTGTTATCTGGGTTTTCATCAATTACCTTTGTTTTCTCAACGGGTAAAACATCAACAATAACAAGTTTTAGCTTGTCCTTTTCTACAACTACATCGACAACACCGCCATTGGTTAGCTTGCCAAACAAGATTTCCTTACTCAACGGCTTCTTGATGTATTCATCAATAGTGCGTTGCAAAGGCCGAGCACCCATTTTGGCATTAAAGCCTTTGGCAATCAAATACTCAACAGCTTCTGCATTGGGTTTAACGTGAATGTTTTTATCTTTGACTAGTGCATTAAGTTCGTCGATAAACTTTTTAACAACTTTGATCATATTGACTTGATCCAATTTGCCAAACTTAACAATACCATCTAAACGATTGCGGAATTCTGGGGCAAAGAATTTATTAACAGCATCCTTAGGATCGCTGTCACGTTCCAAACTACCAAAACCTACACCATTCTTTTCAGCATCAACAGCACCTAAATTGCTTGTCATAATGATAATGGCATTACGTCCATCTGCTTTCTTACCATTGCTGCCGGTAATGAAACCATTGTCCATCAATTGCAGCATAACAGTTAGTACATCCGGGTGAGCCTTTTCAACTTCATCTAGCAACAGGATACAGTTGGGATGTTCTTGCAGGTTAGTAATCAACTGTCCTGCATTATCATCAAATCCAACATATCCGGGAGGAGCACCAATGAATTTGGCAACACTGTGTTTCTCTTGGAATTCGCTCATATCAAATCGTACAAGTTTAACACTCATATTGCTGGCAAGTTGTTTGGCTACTTCTGTCTTACCAACACCAGTAGGACCAACAAATAAGAAGCTACCAATAGGTTTATTAACTGCCTTTAGTCCGGCCTGTGCAATAAAAATCTTATCCAGCAAACTTTCAATAGCACTTTCCTGACCAAATACTTTACTGCGTAGATTCTTTTCAAGGCCGGCAATATTGGAACCTTCTTTGGCGCCGATTTGTTCTACTGGCAAGTTGGCAATTTTAGCCACTTCAAATAGGATCTCGTCGTGATCTACAACACCGTTTTCTTCGTCTTTAACTTTAAATCTGGCACAGGCACAGTCGATTAGGTCAATAGCCTTGTCGGGCAATTTCTTATCACTCATGTACTTTACAGAGTATGTGACAGCATCAATAATTGCCTGATTAGTGATCTTAACGTTGTGATGTTTTTCGTAATACTTTTTAAGACCTTTAAGGATTTTAATACAGGTTGCTTCACTTGGCTCATCAACGGTGACACGTTGGAATCGACGCATCAGGGCACGATCCTTTTCAAAGTGTTTACGGAACTCTTCCCATGTTGTACTAGCAATAACTTTTAATGTGCCTTTGCTCAATGCAGGCTTTAACATATTGGCCATGTCGTTGCTACTGCCGTTGGCTGCACCTGCTCCACTCATCATGTGTGCTTCGTCGATAAACAGGATACACTTGCCTTTCTTTTCAATAGCCCCAATGATGGCCTTTAGGCGTTCTTCAAAGTCTCCACGATATTTGCTGCCTGCTAGGATGGCACTGATGTCAAGATTATAAACAGTGTGATCCTGAATAAATTTAGGAACACTGCCCTCTACAATCTTACGTGCCAGTCCTTCTGCAATAGCAGTTTTACCCACACCCGGATCGCCAATGAGCATTACGTTGGCCTTATTTCTACGAGCCAATACCAATTGTAGTTCTTCAATTTCTTTTTCACGTCCAATAACCGGGTCAATCTTCTTGGCCTTGGCACGGGCAGTTAAGTTTGTGCAGAACTGACTAATCATTTTCTCAATTTGAGGATTCTTGTGATTTTCTTTTTCTTCAGCTTCTTCTTCTTTAATAATTTCTTTTTGTAGGAAACTTAAGAACTTATCTTTGTCGATATTTGCTTTACGAATAAAATATAATGCATAACTTTTCTTTTCTGCAAACATACTGATAAAACAATCAACAGGTTCGATAACCTGACGTCCACTAAACAATACATGTGTAAATGCGCGATTTAATACTTTATCAACAGTGCTGGTCTTTTTAGGTCTATCAATTTGTTTATTGACAATTTCTTTTAAGTCATCTGTAATAAAATCATTTACTTCTTTGGTTAATGTTTTAACATCTGCACCGAATCCAGTTAGTAATTTTGCAAAAGATTCGTGTGTGACTAGGCTATATAAAAAATGTTCAAGAGTGACATACTCATGATTGTGTTCTCCTGCCTTTGCAACTGCGGAATCGAAAATTTGTTCTAAGTCTTTGTTTGGTTGTAGCATCTATTGTCCTTCTACGATATTTAAGAAACTATTTGTCTGATGAGATCTTTTTGACCTTCTGTGAGGTCAGTTGGCACAGTTATTTTAATTTCTAAAAGTAATCTACCCTTCATTCGATTGTCGCCCATATGAGGCATGCCATAGTTTTGCACAGCTAATATTTGTCCATTCTGTGTTCCTGGAGCTATGTTAATTTCTAAACTTCGATTATCTAAAGTCTCAAAAGTCATTGTTTTGCCTAAAATTGCATCAAAACAACTTATAGATATTGATCTAAATAAATCATCCCCTTGTCGTTGATATAAATGGTGCGGCTGAATATTAACAGTTAAGTGAATATCCCCTCTGGGTACATTTGGATAAGTATCTTCTCCCATACCTGCAAGTCGAAGAGTTGTGCCGTCGCGAACGCCTGCCGGAATTTTTACTTCAAATACTTGATCAGCTCCGGAAGGTAGCCTTATACTCGCAACCACATCTTTTCCAGTATATGCTTCTTCAAGAGTAATAACAGTTTGTAGATTAAGGTTCCTATTACGTTGTGGTTGTTGTCTAAATCCCTGGCCAAAGAAAGGATTGCTTCCGAACATTTGAGCAAACATATCCTCAAATCCGGGAGGAGGTCCCCCAAATCCGCCCGGAAACCCTTGCGGCTGCGGGTTGTCGTATTGTTGTCGTTTGCCAGGATCGCTTAGAGTTTCGTATGCTGCCTGCACCTCTTGGAACTTGGCAGTATCACCTCCGCGATCTGGGTGATGTTGCGCCGCCAATTTGCGATACGCACGTTTGATGTCATCGGGGCTTGCGCCTTGGTCAACGCCCAGTGTTTGATAATGGTTAGTCATAATAGAAAAAAGGTATAGTAAATTATACTATACCCTTTGGGTGATGTCAAGACTTTTATTTCTTAACTGGAACTTCTGTTCCCTCTAATTTTTTATGCACTTTGACTACTTTGCATTCTTGTACAGCTTTACCATCTTTCATAACTGGCTTACCTGCTTTGTCCATTTTGTCATGGCATACTTCTTTCTTTTCTGCTTCGGCAAATGCCATTCCAACAAATGCTGTTGCTAATAATGCTACTAATAATTTTTTCATTTTAATTTCCTTTAAATTGCTGGTTGAGGTGCTGGCGCTGGTGCTGGCTTTCCTCCAAATCCTGCCACGACTGCTGGTGTAGCCGCTGGCGCTCCAAATCCTGCACTGCTACCAAAGCCTGCTGCTGGTGCTGGAGAACCGAAGCCCCCTGGTGCTGCACCAAATCCTGCTGACGGTGCGCCAAGTGTTGTTGCCCCGCTCGCAAATCCTGTTGTTGGTGTTGTTGAACCGAATCCGCCATTTGATGATCCTCCGTTAGTCGGTGTTGGGTTTGGTGGACGCTCCCATCCCGAGTTTGCTGCCTTTAATGCCATAGACTGTGCTTCTTTATCGCCTGGGCTCGCTAACATAATACCAGATAGTGTACCTGTTAAAAATGTGGCAATTGGGATAATAAGTTCAAAGAATTTAGAGTCAATTGGACTAATTGCGTTAAGTGGTTGTGTTACAAAAATCAGTGAATACAATACAACAAATACAATGCCAAACAATGTCAATGATAGACAAATGCCGATAAAGAATTTTAGTCGAGCCATTAGCTGCTCTTCAGTATAAATCATAGGGGTTTTATTATTTTCCACAGTTTGCTCCTTGTGTTGGTTGTGCCACACATGCACTCGGTGCAGCACTCGGTGCCGCAAAGTTTTGAGTAGGTGTTTGAGGTTGTCCATCTTTTGGTGGTCCTAATCTTGGGTCACGTTGACCTTTAAAAATATGTTCTGGGCAAGTTCTTGTGACATCGCAAATTGGCGGCTTACAAAAATCTTTATCCCAGTTTGCCGGGTCCTGACATGGGTAGCGGAATCTATCGCCACTACACATTGCCAATCCTAAGGGTAATACTAATAATAGTAGTATATATTTAACTAGTTTGTGATCTGTCATAAAATTATGCTCCCATTACGTGTAGCGCATGTGTATAATGAGCCTCTCTATCAGAAAGTCCAATAGTGCCGCCATTGATACGTTTGGTCATTGTTAGAATATCGCCCTTGTCAGCAAATTGGTTTAGATTGTTGCTTTCCCAAAACCAGCAGGCTGACTGTGCTGCCCCTTCAAAAGTTGCTAGATATTCTGGCAAATCATCGATGTGTGTTTCGATACTGTCAGCAAATGCTTGGTAATTGCTACGACCAGTTAATTGGATTAGACCACGACCGCAGTAGCGATATCCGTCACCAGATTCTTCTGGACCGTTGCCCATGCGTCCCCCATATACACGGTTGGCAATCATTTCCTGTTTGCCTGCATATTGATTAGCAATATCATCGTTGGGGAAATACTTAGGAAATACACGGCGTAGGCTTGCTGCCTTGTAGTTTAAGTTTTCTTTTAATGCACGAAAACCACCACTCTCGTGAGCACATTGTGCCATGAATGCTGCTACTCGAGGTGGAGTATTGATATCATAATCTGGCAACGCTTGTTCTAAGGCGTGATACCAAAAATCCAAATAGGGATTTCCTGGTAATAGTTGTGCTAATTGAGACTTGCTCAAAATAAAATCTGCCATTATTTTACCTCTTCAAAAATATGTTTTTGTATTTGATACCATTCTATCCATGCATCATTCTTGACTGCACATTCGTAATAGGTAGTATAGTTTTGTACCACAGTTTTTGTCAGTACGCTAAAGACTGTTGTTTCTGTATCGATAGTTTTTAACTGTGGACATTTTTCCATTAATACATTAGGTACTTCTGGAAACTTACGTGCAACAGGAACAGATGTACATCCTGTTAAACACAGTAACAGTGCAATGATATAATATTTCATTTCTTGTCTCCTGGTGTCGCAGCATCGTTATGTGCCTTGACTACTTCTTTAGGCACTGGACAAGTGTTGTCGTATTTTGTAATTTCTCGATCTACATATTGAACAATGTCGTTGCCACGCTGTTTGTAGTATTCTGTTTTTGTTACAACCTTGTTAACAATTTTTACATTTTCTTCTTTGCTCTTTTCTTCAGCAACTGCAATCTTAGCTTCTAGTTCTTTAACACGAGCTTGCCATTTTGCTTCATTGGCCATCCCACCTTCCATCCAAATGCCAAGTAGCACAGCGGCTATGCCACCGTATTGTAAGGGAATTCTGTAGCTACTGACAAGAGGAATATTTTTTAATAATAGTGCTGCTCCTACTGCAACAATACCTGCCACAGTTAATAGGTGCCAAACAAAGTCAGGCAAAAAAGATAGTAGCCACATTACCAACGATCCTTTTCGATTACAACAGCCTTGCTTCCGTTTCTAATTAAAAATTTATTACCCATTTTGTTGATATCGTAGTTGCCTAAAAATTTGTTCAAAAAGAGCATCTGGCATTGACTAGACTCATCTAAACTTAATTTACCAGGAACACTGTCTTTAACATCCTCATACTCACCAATTGCAATAAACTTTGCACTAATATCACCCGCATATGGTTTGGTAAAAGTTATTGTATTATTTTCATCTAGGGTTAAATCTGTAGCACCTTGATTAAAGAATTCTTTAACATCACTTTCTTTAATAGCGAGTACTTTTGCTTGATAGTCTTCTTTGGTTAATGGAATATTTTTAACAACAGAATCTTCATTAAATTCTACACTTTCCGGAGCTGTTTGATAACGAAACCGCCAATTACGATTATCAGCTAATTGTCCAATACCTCTTAGCAATTCTCTCATTTGTTCAGCTAATTGAGGAGTCCTTTGAATTTCGACAAATACTTGATACTGTCCGTCATGTTCTTCTCCGGCACTGACATCTGCATCTAAAATAAAAGGATAACCTTTCTCAATAAATTCCATCATATCAACTGCTGGATTCTTTTCCTTTACACGGAAACCTAGGACGACAATGTCTTGATCCTCACCCATTTTGCTACTGTATCTATCTACAGTAAAGATTTCGGATACGTAGTCTTTTAGATCTCCGGATCTAAGGCCTTCATTAAGTTGTTGGTTGTTGTGCTGATACATCTGTCGGCGCCTCCTGTGCTGCGGTGTCAGCATTTATTTCAGTTGTGCTGTATTTCATTAATTCGGCCATTCTATTATTTTCTTTGTTATCTTTGCCTATATTAACATCTTGCATTAATTTCTTAGGCATGGTAATTGTCACAGTCCAAATAGGATGTGCGTCAATTTTTCCTTTTTTAGTGCCAGGTCGGAAATCACCTGGTTCTTTGATCTTACGTGGGACCATGATTTCTTCTTTGGCATATACAACTTTACAACCGTAGTCGTTCAATCTCTTACCACCTTCTGGATCGGGCATATGCTTGCGATCCCACATCAACTTGCAGGTCACTGCATAACGATCAACATCGGGACCTGTGACAATTTCACCGTCTTCCCAGTTTTTAAAGACGTAGATGTCCAACTCGTCGAGTACTCGTTCGAAGTCTTTTAGTACTTTAAATGCAGAGTTATTCTCGCTAAGTGTTTGTAAATTTTTAATAACATCAATTATATCAGGCATAATTTTTCTCTTTATGAAATATTTAGCTAAAAGATACCAGGGAGCCGTTTTTGGCCTGTTTCAGGACTGATTTTGACTTTGGTCGTAAATACTTTGCAGGTTGATTCACTTTGATCAGGAGGTAAATTTGCCTAGAACCAGAAGAAAAGAGCGGGACTTCCAACCGGATCCCCGATTCCAAGAGCGAGTTAGCAGTAACTTAATTCCTATTAAGCCTTACTTAAAAAAGAAGCGCGAAGTCAACATAGTTCCACGGAACTTGAGCCAGGAAACTTATTTAGAGCTACTCAAAAATCCCAAAAAGTATATTGTATTTGCCATCGGTCCTGCCGGTACAGGCAAGACTATGCTTGCGGTACAAATGGCCATTAAATTGTTTAAGGAGGGAACGATTAGTAAAATAATTGTAACAAGGCCAGCTGTTAGTGTTGATGAAGAACATGGTTTCTTACCAGGGGACTTGAATGCCAAGATGGCTCCCTGGACCAGACCGATATTTGATGTATTCGAAGAATACTATCATCCAAAAGAAGTTGCAGAAATGCTGGAAGATGGTGCGATTGAAATATCGCCGCTAGCTTATATGCGTGGACGTACTTTTAAAAATGCATTCGTTATCGCTGACGAAATGCAGAATGCCACACCGTCACAGATGAAGATGTTATTGACCAGGATAGGAGATAATTCTAGAATGGTAGTTACAGGAGACTTAAATCAGGCTGACCGACCACGGGAAAACGGTTTGCTAGAATTTTGCGAATTATACGGCCGAGGAGGTGATTATCGTATGATCGGACTAGCAGAATTTGAGACTAAAGATGTCGAAAGACACCCTGTAGTTAAAGAAATTTTGAAGATTTATAACGAAGAGTAAAGACTCGTAGAGCGAGCAAAACGATCAACCTGCCCCTCGTTGCTCGCTCTATTTTTTTATTGCAGTCTTGCTAGTTTAATTAATGTAGATGCTAAATTTATCTCACTATCTGCACAGATAGTATGATCCACTAGACCTTGCTTAATGATGATAATGGCTTGATCCATTGTATCATCTGTTTTTCCAAACAGTTCAATATTATCGTACATCCAACGATAAATTTCTTCCATCTCTTCCGGGCGAGCCTTTGCACATACTAGTGTACGTGCTTCTCTGATCTTGCCCTTTTTAAACAGTTCGACCATTTCGATCTTATAGTCGGCCGTGCCTTCGATTGACCTAGGTGCAACAAGAGCATTATCTTGATTAACGTTTTGTTGAACTGTATTGATACATTTACGCAGATCAGGATAAGTTGCTTTGACATAAGTGTCTAATGTGTCGAGATCAAAATCGATATTTTCATCTACAAGAATTGTAGCAACACGAGCAGTGAATTCTGTTTGATCAGTTTTCTCAATGTGGAAACCTTGACAGCGACTATGCAGTGCAGGAATGATTCTATTCTTGTAATTACAGGTTAGAATGAAACGGCTGTGATTACTGTATGTTTCCATAACACCACGCAAGATAGCCTGTGCATTAGGAGTCAAATAATCAGCCTCATCTAATAGTACAACCTTAAATGGGCCAAACGGAATCATCTGTACAAAATTAACAATCTTATCGCGAACTGTGTCTACATTGTTTTCACGTGATGCGTTAATTTCTAATATATCAAATTCCTCAATGCCTAATTCATTTAGCAGTACTCTAGCCAATGTAGTTTTGCCGATACCTGCACTACCACTGAACAGCAAGTGTGGAATGCTGCCGTCTTTAACCCACGACTCTACCTGTGCTCGTTGATCGGCATCTCTAAACACATAGTCTTTAATTGTTTTTGGTCTATACGCTTCGACCCATAATTTCTTCATAATTTTTCCTTTGTTGATTTAACACTACTATTATATTATAGCCTTCGTTAATACAGGTCATTGATAATGTCCTTTAGGGTCTGGAAATGTTCTTCTTCCAAACACATGTCAAACCGTGTGCGTTCCCCATTAGGATCTTTAGCACCATCATAGAATGTAGATACTCTAAGATATTTCATTTTAGCAGGAGTTTCGAGATCGCGGATCTCTAAGAATGTTTTCATTCCACCTACATCGCTAATTAGTCTTTTCATCGTAGTGCTTCCATTGTGATAATTTTATCAATCTCTTTACCAAAGTCTTGTTCGCCGGTAATAATATACAGCCCAGTTTGGCTACGATCTTTCTGACGATCATAGCGGCGTGTCTCAACAACACGACCACCGTTAGCATTGTAGACAGTAAATTGAATAGCACGTTCTGGTTGATCAATCTGTGGATCGCCTCGATCCAACCTGCCCGGAGTTACTGTTAACCCTATATTATTCATATTAGCTCCCTCATCATCTCTACTACGCGATAGTAGACGTTTGATCCAACCTTGTCGCTTCTTAGGCTTTTGGACGTCTGAATCATACTTTTCTTCTACCATTGATTTTGTTGCATATGCTGTTGCATAATTCATTTCTTAATCCTTTCTGCTTCTGCTACACGTTTGCGTAGACTTGATGAACTAAAACTATGATCTCTACCGTTATACACGATTTCGATGCCCCGTGCTTTACAAATATCTTTACCTGTAAAATCTTTGTCTGCGTACTCTACACCTAATATTCTAACATCAACAGGCAGAATTAGCAATAGGTCTTCGAGGTCTTTTTCTGTTTGATAAACAACAACTTCATCCACATTGCGATTAGTACTAACTTGTATTTGTCGCTCTACAATACTTTGGATTGGGGGATTCTTTGTTTCGGGGCGATCAATAGTTGGATCAGTTTGCAGTGCGGCAATAAGGTAGTCACAATGATTTTTGGCTTCAGCTAACATGGCCACATGCCCTGCGTGAAACAGATCAAAGCTACTGAATACAATACCAATTGTTAGCCCATCTTGTTTTAGTTGTTTTATTTTATTAAAAATCATCGCTGAGAATCTTTATAACTTTTTTCTTTTCTTGTTCCCGTAGCCATTCTTCTTCCGGAGCAAAGGTGGGGCAACGCTTTAGTGCATCCTCAAGGATCCACTTTAATCTGTAAAGGTCTTGTTTTGCTCCCCACTGAAGATAACTATCTATCCTCATGTCCGAAGCATCGTATGCGGCAGCATTGATCTCACGTGCCGCGTTTGTGATGTTATACGAAAATTTAAATCCCATGCTAAATTATAACATGGGATTTATTCTAGGTCAAGATTTAATTAGCTCGATAGATATGTTCTTCTGGCTCTTCGTCCGAACTCATCATAATTGCGGCTGCTTCTACCATTCGAACTTCTAGGATAGAATCATCCTCTTGCTTTACTTCGACTGTGCGTGTCCATCGCCCGTGTTCAACTAACACCCACTCGCCAATTTGGACATCTTTTTGGTCTGGACCAATCGCCCATACTCGACCCCAACGCGGACTAATACCTTGTGGCTTACCATTGGCAGTTGGAATAACAATCCCTGATGCAGTTTTTTGATCGCCAAATTCCATGTCGCTAACAAACACTCTATCATGTAGAGGTTTGATTGTTCCTAGTACTACTGTCATTTTGTCCTTCTCGAAGTTGGTTGTTCTTCAACTTCTGTTTTTGTTTTAACTGGTTCTACCATGTCTGGTTTCGCTTTTGGATTATCTTCATAATACTCGGCTAAAACGTCCTCACGCTTTCTAACAATTTTCCCACCTGGGCCTAGTTCATCCCCACGTGCATTAACTTTGACATTACCTACTGCGGGCATCAATTCATTTTGCCTCATCAGTTTGTCCATGTCAATTTCTTTACCCTGCATTGATCTTACCATTTTATTCTCCTTATTTTAAGAATTCTCTAATATCTAGATCATATTTGATACTGTCTATTTTATGAACTCCAATTAGATATAGCACATAACTTGCAACACTGCTACCACGTCCTACACCCCATACAATGTTATTTTCACGCATTGTATCTACTAAGTATTTAAGGTATCTCAGTAGGGGTATCATATTATGTTGGCGGAACAGTACTAGCTCATCCACTAAACGTTCGTAATTTTGTTCAGGACATTGATCGACTAAAAAACCCTCTATGTCCATGCTTTTGTATTCTTCGGGCATAAACCAATTTTCTTGATTTGCTCGATCAAATAAATCTAACGATTCTGCGGGCTGTTGATATTCTTCTAAATTATCAAAACTATCTTTGTTTAGATTCTTTGCAGAATTAAATTGGTCTGTGGTAGCTTTATCCAAATGGATATTTTTAAAATCTTTAACTTTACCGTTATAAAGATTCTCAAATAGTTCTTCAGGTGTTAGAAATACTGCGCCGTATTCGTTGATATTCATACTTACATTTTACAGGCCTTCGCCCGAGAAGTCAAGAATCTACGTTGATAAAATCGTCTAAATTTTTATTTTGGCTATTAAATTTTCGAGTAGCTTGAGAATGCCGGTGCGCTTGTTCAGCCTTATATGCTTCTAGAAGAACGCCCAATTGTTGCATCACTCCTCCCATACCACTCCTTGCTGCAAAAAAGTATTTTTGCATAAGCTCAGTAATCTTTTTGTCTATATCTTCATTTTTTAAATTAGACAAATCCGGAAGTAGCGGATTGAACATTTTACATTACTTGCCAAGCTAAGATTTTGCCGTTGCCAGCATCCGGAGTGAACAATTCCCATACGATTGGTCTTGTTTGAGTGTAGCTAACTGTTGACCCAGCAATGCCTATATCTAAGAAAGTCACCGGACCGCCAAAACTGACAATAGTAGTAGACGCTGATGTGGGCGTAATTTCTAATCTAATTGTACCTAGCTTTCCAGTCGGCGGCCAATTTTGCACAGTAAAAATATATGTAGCAGGATCTACCGAATATTGTTGATAACTGCCTTCTGCGTAGTTAACAGTGATTGTTCCAGTAGTTCCGTCAAATGCTCCTGCATTATTAACTACCTGGGATGCGCCCTGTAATGCTGCTCGCTTGATAACATTGTTACCAAAATCATTTTGTGCATTTAGACTTACAGAATTCGTTTGTAGTTCTGTAAGCTCTTTGGCCGCTGAAGAAAACGCATTCTGTATTTTGGAAAAATTATTACGAAATCCTTCAGAATCGTTATCTTGTCCTGCAATAGGGAAATGCGTATTAATTTGATTGCTATAATTGGTAACTGTACTAGACACTATTAACTCCGATGTTTTTACTATTTACTGAATTTTCTTTTTAAGGTCTTCAACTTCGGCTGACAACTCTTTAATAGCTTCGATCAATAACGGAATAATTCTTTCATATTTGACTGTTAAGTAACCATCTTCTTTTTCGACAACTGCCTCTGGAAGTACATCTCGAATTTGCTGAGCAATAACGCCTACTTCTTTAGTGGTAAGATCTTTGTTAATGGCCAGTTCATTCCAATTGTATGTAACTCCGTCTAACATCAAAACTTTAGCCAACCCGTTATCAATATTTACAATGTTAGTTTTTAATCTGCTATCCGAAGGACTACCGTAGTATGCGGTAATTTCACTTAGACCATATATTTGCCCACCAACATACAAATCTCCGCCAATACCAACACCGCCTACAACTTGTAATGCTCCAGTAAAAGTATTAGTTGATACTGCTGCACTAGCAATAGTAACAGTACCTGCAAATTGTACATCTTTCGTATTAGCAGGTACAGTAATAGCAGTACCTGCAGAACTGGATATTATAATCTTTCCGCCACTCTGATTATTCTTAAGTTCAAAATTACCACTAGAATTAGTGTATTGTAGGTATGCAGATCCTGGCGCGCCAGCGCTCCAGTTATTAAAAAAGACTGATGCTGTGGCTACCGTATTTCCGGCGCTGTTGCCTAAATATAAATTAGCCTGGCCGCCGCCTACAGTATTACCTGTTGGTCCTATAAACAAAGAGTTAGTTGCATTTCCTGGAGTTGTTATATATAAATTTTTGCCGCCGTATATGTCGCCGCCGATGCCAACGCCGCCACGAACTTGTAAAGCACCAGTGGTAGTTGATATAGCAGAAGTGGTATTAGTAATTGTAAATATTCCGGCGTATGGGCTAGTAATGCCTCCACTGCTACCACCATAATTAACACCGTACCCGAGTTCACCATTGGATGTGTTATAATAAACAATATATGAAGAAGTGTTATTAGCCAAACCGCCTACATATAGTTTTCCACCGATACCTGCGCCGCCACGTACTTGCAATGCACCACTTGACGTTGATGTGGCACCGGTTAAGCTGGTTAATGTTAGTGTATTATTGTATGTAGGAGCATTTGTTCCGTTGCTTACAAGAACATTTCCCGCTGTACCTGGACCAAAGAAACTTGTAACACTTGTAGCTGTTTGAAATGGAACTTGTCCAGCAGTCCCACCTGCAATATTAGATGCAGTGGATATTGTTCCTATAATACCAAGGGGATATATATTCCCCCCAACATATAAATCTCCACCGATACCTGCGCCACCCGCAACAACTAATGCACCACTGGTAGTAGAATTGGATGTAGTGGTGTTATATGTTTTTATGATATCGTCAGTGACTACCAACGTTGTTGTTATGGTTGTTAATTGAATATCTAATTCTTGCGCAACAATTTTCCCACCAACATACAAATTGCCGCCAATACCAACTCCGCCTACAACTTGCAATGCACCACTTGACGTTGATGTGGCACCGGTTAAGCTGGTTAATGTTAGTGTATTATTGTATGTAGGAGCATTTGTTCCGTTGCTTACAAGAACATTTCCCGCTGTACCCGGACCAAAGAAACTTGTAACACTTGTAGCTGTTTGAAATGGAACTTGTCCAGCAGTCCCACCTGCAATATTAGTAGCTGTACTAACAGTATCAATATGTAAAATACCGCCGACCCACAAATCACCTGCAATACCAACTCCGCCCCCAACTACCAACGCACCGGAATATAAACTAGTTGCCGAAGTAACATTAGTCAAGGTCATTCCGCCAGCAGTTAATGACTGGCTATTTGTGTCGTATGTTAATTCTTGTGCAGCACCTAATGTAGCATAACCGCCTGCTCCAATTGCCATAGCAGGATAACGTATAGCTGGATTTGTCGAAGTGGTTAATTGGTTGATAAACAACTGATCAACCGAGACGGCGTATCCTACTTTTAATGTACTAGTAGATGCCCAATTGGCAGTCACTCCGTTACTTTGCAATAGCGTACCATTGGCTCCGATAGGAATAAATGTTGTTACACTAGTTGCAGCTTGAATTGCAATCGATCCAGTATTTCCGCCAGCTAAGTTAGTTGCTGTATTGTTTAATGGCCCAGTTACACCTTGTGGTCCAGTTACACCTTGTGGTCCTTGAACACCCTGTGGTCCTTGAACACCTTGTGGTCCTTGTGGTCCAGTTACACCTTGTGGTCCTTGTGGTCCAGTTACACCTTGTGGTCCTTGTGGTCCAGTTACACCTTGTGGTCCTTGTGGTCCAGTTACACCTTGTGGTCCTTGTGGTCCAGTTACACCTTGTGGTCCAGTTACACCTTGTGGTCCTTGAACACCCTGTGGTCCTTGAGGTCCCCTAGGACCGGTTGGCCCTGTTGGCCCGTTAGGTGTTTGTAATAGCGCCCTTGCAGTAGGAACATCCATCATTTGATTAACAGCTGAATCTTGTGCTAAAATGTAGGTGGTTAATTCGCTCGGCTCAGTTAAAATCGGCAATGATACTAGATTTGGACGTGGTGTTGTGGTCATGGTTTTAATTCGCTCACATTATTTATTGGAAAAATAATTTATGCAAGTTTTGTATTCCTGCTCAATAATAGATATTTAGCACCGGTTTCGTTTTGTACATCTTTGACAATTAACCTGTCTAACTCAAAATTAATAGTATTAAATTTAAATCCGCTCTCGGATATTTTTCTTATTATGGTACCACTCTTGCCGGGCAACACATAACATAGTGGTATAAACGGAATGTATCCTAATTTAACAGCATCTCCCTGTTGTACATAGTTTGTAAAACTAGGGTATCTCGCTGTTGAAATAGTAGAGTTTTCTGCAATCCTACTTCTCATATTAGGGATACTAGGAGGATAATATGTAGCACCGTTATATGTAAATGCCAAAGGTATACTTATTTTGGTCGTATTAACATGTTTGTCAATTACATCGAGATATATGAATTCGTATTTTACGGTACCATCTGCATTCTTAGCCACGGCAGTTTTAATTCCTCCAACAGACACTGCTCTTTTATAGAAATTTGTCGAAGTGATCTTGGCATATTGTTCGTAGGTGAGTTTCTCCACTCCAAAATCTAAATAAATTATTAGATCTTCGTGCCTCCCAAAATTAGGATCAAATGGCCTATACAACATATTTGTGGGAAAAATAGATTCATTTCTAATAAAATTTCTAAAACCGTCACGTTTATCCTGTGATAAAAATGGTCTACAATAAATGTCTGTACGATCAATATTTTCTTTTTGATTTACGGTAATAGAAAATTGACCAGTTAATAATGCTTTATTGTTAGGATCTGTGACTGAAACAATAAATGTGCTAGTTTCTGTAAAACTATTTCTATATATATCTACATTTACCTGGCCGCTAATCGTACCATCTCTTTCCATCAATAGACCTGACGGTAATACACCGTTTGATACAGTATATTTAGGATAAAATGTAGATGTATTAGCCAATGCATTGACATATAATTCACTAATTTGGCCAGGTAGCAATGTTCCTAAACTTCCAGTAGAAGCCCAGGTTATGGTAGTAATTCCGCTCATATTGCAACTCCGTAATTGATCAACGGATTAAATGTGTTATTAATCATTCCAGTATTTGGCCCAGTATAAGGTATTTACCTAAAATCTAAGATCAATAATTCTAGAAGGTTAAATAAAGTATCACTTAATTCAAAAGGATATTACTATGTTTAAGAAAATTAAAGAGTTTTTTGTAGGCAAGCCAGCTCCTGCTCCTGCACTAGTTGAGTCTGCACCATACAAAGTACCAGAACCAGCTGCTACAACACCAATTCCGTTGGTAGTTGAAGAAGTTAAGGTTGAAACACCTGCTACAGTTGTAGAAGCTGTTGTTGAAGTTGCTCCTGCGGTAGAAGCTCCTGTAGCTATTGAGACACCTGCCAAGAAGCCACGTAAACCACGTGCTCCTAAAGCTGCTCCTGCAGAAAAACCAGCCGCAAAAAAAGCAGCCCCTAAAAAGGCTGCTGCTATTAAAGCTGCTCCAAAAGCTAAGTCAAAGAAGGCTTAACTTTCGAGCTTGATCAGCAAGGGCAAAACTCGAAAGATTTTTGCCTTTACTCTCTGCCATAATGTCGAACTGATCTAGAAAGCTCAGGGCCCATTCATTTACTGCTGTATTCCAGTAGAAATCTGAGTGTGCTCTGAGCTTTTGTTTTTTGTGTCCCAGCGCTATTAATGCTTTAAAATCTGGCATTACATTGGTATCGTGGCCAGGAAGCCAATCTTCTCTGCTAACAGAATAGTGCATAGTGGGTCGAACATCCCGCCAAGAACCTACAACACGTTGGGCAAAGATTGATTTAGGATCTAGATATAGACCTTCACGGCACCAAAAATGGTGAACGTCTAACACTATAGGTATAATGTCGGAAAGCTCAAGGCAATCATCTAGTCCCCAGGCGTTTTCTTCGTTTTCGATTGTGATACAGTTTCTTGCTTCGGGGCTAAGTCTTTGGTAGGCAGCGCGAATACCTTCGGGACCGGCTCTACCCGAGATGTGGACATTGATTTTAAAGTCCTGAAATGATTTACCGTAGCCCATGTACCTGGCCATATCTGCATGATATTCAAACTCCTCTATACTTCGATTGACAATGTCGGAATTATCGCTGGCAAGGACAGTAAATTGTCCAGGATGGAAGCTAAGCCGAACATTATTGTCCCTAGCACTGTTGCCAATAGTGATAAAATTTTTATTGCAATAGTTAACAACATCGCTACGACGCCAAAAATAACTCCAGTCGCGTTGGGTATAAACAGGCAAAATATCACTGCCAAGCCGAACCATCCTAAGATTTTCATCAAGACCACCTACACGTTCAACGAGCTTGCGAACAGCTTCGATATTACCTACCATTAGGTCCCATAGCTTTTGTTCTGCAATTTCTTTGCTCTGTCTATTTAACCATGCGACAGTAGTACTGCTGGTATTATACTGTTTGGCATCATCGTTGGGTTTGATACCATTAACTTGTGCAGGAGTGTCGATCCACTTGCAGGCAAATCCGATTTTTTTAGTCATAAAATAACACTTAAACAGAATATAATTAAAGCAATGCCTGGATTACCTGTTATAAAGGCAAATATGGCCAGTATTGTTCCATAGAACATATGATCACTTCCCATCTTGGACTTTCTGGATGCTCCAAGAGCCATCCTTGTTGTCAATCCATTCTAAAGTATCGCCTTCTACCCAACCCTGTAAGTCGAGTAGTTCTTGAGGCAGAGGTAATACAAGATCACCACTGCCGTCATCGGCTTCTTCGATATTCACAGTCCAGTGTGTCATTGCATTCTAAAGTCGTTGAATTTAATATTAATGTAAACAATGATGGCATCCACGGCCGCCCAAACATAATTTTCCCTGTATAGATTATCGATACAGCTAAGAGACAACCAACCAACCAAAAACCATGTGATCGCATCTTGATTGCGAACGTACCAATTACGAAATTGACCCATAATACTCTCCTTGTAAAACACTATTGTACACGATTTTACGGAAATAGTCAATCTGACTTTTTATCAGATTGTACAATACCGTATTGTCTGTATAACCAGGCAATAAAATTTTCAATGGGCAAGTTTGGACCCACTTGATCCGAATACACTTTATATGCGATACTTACTCGCTCTAACCAATCTTTATCTTTCATTTTAATTCCAGTGTCGAACAACCCCTGCTATAATAAAGCAGTTTGTAATAATATATGATAGCACAATGGCGGTGCGAAAACAAGCAATACGATCAGATTCTCGATCTGTAGTGCCTGCTTTCTCACCTAGTGCTTTAGCCCAAATGCGCCATAGTTGTTTCATAGGTGTTCCATAATTCAAGAGCCTTGGCAGGATAAATCTGCACAGATCCCTTTTCAGTAGAACTTTCAACTGCATAACCTTCTGGAGTTAATTCAGTTGAGTATGTACCAACAACAGTCCCGTGCCATTGCGACCCGGAAACCTTTTTAACTAAATCACCTAATTTAAATTTCATGCAAATAAATCCTCATTCCATTCACGGTGACCTTCACGGAAAGCCATATTGGCCTGTGTTTCGCGAACCTCTACGCGATAACACCATAAACGATTGTGCTCACCTAGCCCCCACATGTCGGGGATATAAACACCATTTACATATTTGTATAGCATGTCTGCCAAACTCTCACATCCTAGTCTAGGCAAGATTGTAAGTTTAGCCAACTTACGTCGTTCCATTTCTTTATAAAACTCAAGTTCCGGATCATCTTGAGATACCAATGTGGTATGATCAAATTGATCCTCTAGAATTTTTTTGAGTTCTTTTAGGCCGCCGTAGTCAGCCGCCCAATTGCGGACATCTAGGTCGTTAGTACCAAAGTAAAATTTCATGCTAAATGAATAGCCATGATTTAGATTACAGTGACTGTCGGCTCTCCATTGTCTATACGCACATGGAAATGCGTCAATGTATTCTTTAGTTGATGTGTACTTATATTGTACGGGTTGTAGATTTGCCATCTCTAGTCTCCTTTATTAAGGTAGCAAGTTTGACGACATGCAGAGTATTTTAAGTGGGATGAAAGTCGTAAAGTCCACTGGCATGTTATTTATTGCTGTGTGCGATGCTCAACAACTTTATCAGCAAGACCGTATTCCACCGCCTCTGCGGCACTTAGGAATGTATCAAACTTCATCGTGTCAAACATCTCATCATAGGTTTTACCTTTGGTATTATGCTTAACATACAACTCTGTTAGACGTTCATTGATACGTTTAGATTCTTCGAAGCTACGTTTAGCATCCTCAAACTGCAAATCCTGAACATGAACTGATCCGCTTGTGCCACGTGTGCCTGAACTAACACGATGAATCATCGTGCGTGATTCTGGCAACACATAACGCTTACCTGGGGCACCTGCCATGGCAAGGAATGAACCCATACTGCAAGCCTGTCCCATGACGTAGGTGCAAACATCTGGTTTAATAAACTGCATAACATCATAGATACTCAAGCCGGCAGTGACAAGGCCGCCCGGGCTATTGATGTAAAGGTGGATGTCCTTCTCTGAATCAGCACTCTCCAAATGTAGCAACTGTGCAACAATCAGATTAGCAGTGTGATCATCAACTCCACCATTAAGAAATACAATGCGCTCGTTGAGCAAGCGGCTAAAAATATCAAAGGCACGTTCGCCTTGACCGGTCTTTTCGACCACCATTGGTACCAGTTGTGAATACATATTAAAAATCATCCTTTATTGTTGTTGTATTTGCGAGTCCCGCAATAATTTGAAATTGTTCCCACGCTCGCTTTACTGCAGGATTACTATCAATATCGTGTGATGATAGGCTAACCTCCATCCAGTAGTAGTCCATCCGGCGAGGACGAGTTCCAAACTTACGAGGTTGATGTAGTTTGCCCTGTTCCCATAGATCAATACTAACTTCTCGGAAACGACTTTCGTCCTCGTCTGGGTAATTCGCCCATTCTGGATTCTGCCAGTGGTATCCTTCCCAAATGCCTGCCCATTGTTCGTCATCGCGTGGATCAAAGTCAGTGCGACTAATAACAACTAGAACATCGTTGATATCCACAACACCATCTACGATGTCTCGAACACAACGACTATAACTCAAACCTATACGCATATCTATGCCTTATCCTGTTCATATTGTTTAATCATTCGGTACACTGGTTCCATTTTTGCCTGGAACAATTCAGGTGCTTTTTCTTCGGCCAATTGCATATCATATGTGGTAGGAAAATGTCGAAGGCAATACATTGCTTCTTCTCTAATCAGTTTAGGAACACGCGGAGTATGTGCTGGGTTAATCAAATTTAACAACAATTGTCTAGTTCGATTAATTGCACAATACCGTTCGTCAGGGAGTGTCATTACGAGCCTTTTCTCTTTCTTGATGATGGGCTTCACATAATACTTTATGCCAGCCAACTTGACGAGCCTCGCCAGGTTCACCACAGACTTCACATGTGACTTCACTTATGGCTTCTGCCATATCGACTAGTCCAGAAACATATTCATCACCGCCGTCATAATAGAACCGCAGTGATCCAAACTTTTCCTTGACCTGTGTCACTACTACCTGCGGAATTTCCTTCTTCCAGTTAAGATGACTTTGGATATTACGGCACAGCATATTGATGATATTGAACCATCCGTTATTGCACTCGACGCCCCAAAAATCTTCAGGGAACATCTGTGGATATACCTTTTTTAGGTAGTCTTCATTTTCCTGCTTCATGTGAGGCTTTCAATCCTGCAACAAAACCTTCATCTGCAAGTTTCTCACGCAGGATCTTTTCAACAAAATCGTTAAATGTCATATCAGCTTCGTGAGCCATTTTAAAGATAGCCATTAGTTCGTGGTCAGGAAGATCAATTGGAATAGTGACACGAGTATCATAATCTTCACCTGCTACAATGGCCAATGCCTTTTGTATGAAGTCGTCATCCACTTCTAGGTCACACCACTCAACCGTGTCCCACGCTTCTTTAATCTGATCTACATTCTTGTAGTCGGGGTGAAACAAACGATAGGCTCGTTGGTGTTTGTAATCACACGCTTCGACACAGTAGACTACTTGAGTTTTTGTATCAAAGATAATTTCCATGCTATAGCCATCTTGATCACCATTCCATGATGATAGTGCATAGGCATTGTCGCTGAACAGGTTATAATCTCCGCCTTCGGTGATGCGGTAATCAACAAGTTCCATCCATTCTTTAAGTGTTAGCATTTTGTTCCTTGGTTAATTGACAAATTAGTATGAAATGATCATACGCTTTCTTTACTGCTTCATTAGAGTATAGCATCATTGCTTCATCTTGTAAAGCCTTTATGCCTGCTTCGGCAATTTCTCTGGCACTGGGAAGTTCAATATAATATCGATCGTTGCCAAACGCTTTGGCTAGATTTTCCCAGGCCTTACGTTGTTTTTCTGTAATGGGTGTGTTATGTGGTCGCATCTCACTGGCTTTAACTATTGCTTTACTGATAGCATCTTCTGCCACTCGCCCTGCGGCAATCATTGGAGCATATGCTGGATCAATGTTAAACCGACGACTAGTCCCCCCAGGATAAGACATAACGAGGTGACAACCTTTTGTAAAACTGTCGAGGAAGTCATTGTCGTATTCAGCCACCGGAACATATCTACGACCTTTTTTCTCATAGTAGATTTTCTTTGTCATTGTTCAATCCGTTATTGCGTTTATCTGAAGGTGTATCAACATCCTGTTCAAAGCGTCGTTCTTTGATTGTTTTTTTTCCAAAAACTTTTTCACTAGAGCAAAGTAAACATTTGGGATTACCACAGTCCAACGCATGTTGTTTGGCAAACTTGTGAGGCTCCTTGATGGGAACTCCAAAAGTTTTGGCAATCTTGGTCTGCTTCTTTACAGCATTCTCATCCTTGAGCAATCGCTTGCTCTTTTTAAATTTGTCTTGTTCTGTACTCATGCTTCAACTCCGAAATGTTCTTTAATCTTATTGCCAACCATCCAGCCGTATGTTGTTTCGCCTTCGGCAGTATTATGAGCAACAACAGCACATTCCCGAACAATCAACTCGGCGAACTTTTCAGCAAAGTCTTTACTATATGGAATAGTCACCGGATAACCATCAGGACTTTGATGTGAAGCCTGTTCAGCAAGTTGTCGAATTCGTTCGTTCATTTGTACACCTTCAAGATAATTATATCTTCGCTAAATCTTCCGTTCAACACTGTCTCTGTAGTCTTGACACTCTTGGCAAACCAAGTTTCAAAACGCTTCTGCGTATTCTGCTCTTTGAACTCTTTGACCTGTTCTGGCGGCTTACGCAGAGTCTTTTGCATACTCTTTTCAGTGAAGTTGATAAGGCTACTGTTCTTAACACCTAGACCTTCACTGGTCTTGGCAATGTAGTAGCCAATCTTGCGTGTCTTGACATTGAGTACAACAACACCGTGAGCACCAATAATGGTAGCAGGAGGCACTGAAGTCACACCCAATTTAGTATCAGTCAACATGAACTTCAGCTTCTTAACAACTTCTTCTGCTGGTTTAACCTTGGCGGCACGAGGCTTTTTCAGCACTTTGGCTTCTGCGGCAATCTGCTCACATGCTGCCATAATTGCTGTATAGAACTCGATCAGTTTATTGACATTCTTACGGCTATTATGCTTGTAGGCTTCTTTCAATTGCTCATCAGCTTTACCACTTGACAACTCAATCAGCTCATCGTAGTTGCGTTGGAAATAACCTTTGATCATGCGTGAGTGAGCAGGCTTAGCACCCTTGCCTTTCAGCAGGTTGACAACCTTGATGTCTTTGGGATTAAACGATTCTGGATCCATAATCCATGCATCAATTGCGGCGTCCAATTCCTCACTCATACCACCTGCGGCTTCACGCAGACGATCTTGAATAGTTGGAACATAGGACACTGCGGCCTTGACCACTTTAACTTCTTCTTCAGGTGCCTCATCGTATTCACCGGATGCAACAACCTTGGCAATCTCTGCATTGAGCCAAGCCACGGTGCTACGACCATCGTTGAATCCTGGATGCACATCTGGCATACCTTTGATCAAACATGCGGCAATTGCACCTGTGGTCAATTCGCATCGACCATCACGGGTATCTTTAAATTCTTTGATAGCGTCGCGGCCATAACCATTACGACCCATCCAGTCGATAACTTTGGGCTTGAGTTCTTTGCCGCTGGATTCCATACGGTAATAACGCATGGCATATTGGAAGTGACGCAGGAACTGCTCGCCTGTCCAAGTTTCTGCACCATCCCACTTGGGACTGTGATCGCGTTTGGCATTCTCACGGATACTGACGCTGGTGACTTTTTCTTTTTTAACTTTGGGCTTGATCTTAATGCCTGCTACTGTTGCCATTTTGCACTCCTATTTGCTAGTGTATGTATCAATTATACACTGAATTTCACTCTATGTCAAGAGTGGTATTACCAGATTTGTCCAAATATTCGCTATATTTTAGCAGAAACATAGTGCGTTTTGGCTCATTGTAGAAGTCCAAATGGATAGTTTTTACGCAAAATTTGGTATTGTAAGTGATATCATTAATGTCCACTTCTTGTTTAATCCAGTCTTCGTGTGTTCTGCTAGTAAAGCCCAACACCTCCCGCATCTTGTCGCGAATTAATAACACACTGGGAGGATGGGTTCGGGCAATCTGGTTATAGATTTTAAGCCATACTCCTTCGGATAGCACTATAGGTTTAGTCATTGCTATCGATCACAATCCAACCTAACTGTTTGAGGTCTTCTCGAATTTCATCAGTGACCACACTTTCGCCTACAAATGACTGTCCTTCTTTGTAGTGGGTTTGTTGCTCTAGTGTCCAGCTGTCCCACTCGCCTGGTTCTAATGGATCGTTGTTTCGGATGCCACTACAATACCAATCAATGTAATCACCTTCTTCTCGCATGTCAGCAATAATACCGCCAGCATACCTCCAACTGGCACTCCAACGCTCATCTTTTAAAATAGGTATAACATCTAACTTTTGGAATTCGTTATTACAGATAGCGGCATATAGATTTTGAGAATAGATGCGACTTTCTCGGACCTTGGCTAACATCCAATCGGTACTACGGAGATCATACTCCATATTATTCTTCTTCCATTCCGGATCTTCTTCTCTAGACATTTTATCAAAATTGATTTCTTCGTACATTTTAACTATTTCTGGATCAGGTATTTTGCCTTCTTCCACGGTACGCCTTAGGTAGTTATCTCGTTGAAATGTATTACGTTCAGGGCTTCGACTCAATTTGGTCATAGGGTCTTTCTGGTCTATTGACACAGTATTCACAGGTTGGATCATCGCACTTGGACTCTAACCATTTGTTGCAGGTTTTGCAATAGTAGGAGTCGTACTCTTCCGAATACTTCTCCTCACCATTGCATTGACAGGTTAGGTCCATAGTGAATCACGAACTTTGATAAGGCGGATCATCATTTGTTCATCTTCCTTCTCATAAGCTGCTTCTATCTTCTGAAGTAGCTTGTGAGCCTTGTCGCTGGCCTTTTTAAGTGCAGGAGTCTTATCGCCACTGAAACTTAACTTTCCACCATTTGCTAATCGACTAGCTTCACAGTATTCAGTCCAGCCGCTAGCATCATATGGATCAGGACGATTACGATATGTAACAGTCCACCATGTGTAAAGCTCTTTGATCTCTCGAGCACGAAGGGCCTGTCCGGTGGGCTTGTTATAGTTGGGGTCAGTTGGTTCGAGCCAATCGCTGTTAGTCAAAGTCATGGCCCAGTCAAGATGATCTAAGCCTGCTTGCGGGCAACGCCAGGTTCTCCAGCGGAACCAACCAGTGGCCCAGAACGGAGCCGCATATTTTGCCTTGTCTTCTGCACTGCCCCAGGCAATGTGTATCCATGCTGATTCTACTTCAACAAAATCAACCAGCTCATTGAATAGGCAAGGCAAAAAGCGGTTCCCCACGTCGCACCATTGACCCGGTTTAATATCCCTGGGATGAGCGGTAAGACTATGAGTGCGACTAACCCAACGGTTGTTAATGTAGTATTTGATATCATAAAGTTTCCTTACAGGCCAAGTGACAAAGTCTTGGAGGTGGCTAAGACCTTCTTCTGCCAACCAGTAGCGGAAGTTATGTTTCATTTGGGCCGCAGTAGTCCAGTCGTCCCATTCTTCGGCTGTGCCCGCGCTGAGTTTTTTAGTTCCACGAAGCCAATCGGCCAGTGGTGAACAAGACCAATATCGTGAGTGCTGCGCCATAATAATTCCTTAATGTAAAAATCCTGTTTATGTATTTAATTATACACTAAACAGGATCAGTTGTCAAGTTATTTCTTTAAGAACTGTTTTAATTCTGGAGGAGCCCAACCTAGCGGCTTCAAAACTTTCCCATCTTCACGCTTACGAACTTTGCCAGTATCTTTATCAATCTTTTCAAAATTAGTTCGCATGACTTCTTTCCAAGCCCCTTCACCATCTGCACCCATACTATGGATAGCACCAATGGTGACTACTAAGATGTCAATCAGTGCATCCAATTGCTCTACCTTATCTTCTGCCAATGTTGCTTCTAACAATTCTTGATGTTCTTCGTCAATGAGTTTAACATACATTGCGTATTGTTTTTCATTGAAACTGTCAACACTTTGGTCGCAAGCCCGCATAAATTTCTCTTGATCACGAAACGGATTGGTCATTGTTTACTACCTTTAATAATTCTTCAAATGAAAAAATTTTCTTCATATACACAGACGGATTAGCTAAAACTGATTTTTCTAGATCGCCTACTCTGCGTTTTACTACTTTAACATCAAACTCGACATTGTTAGCAGCTTTAAATAATTGTACTATCTCTTTAACAGTCTTTCCTAGACCGTGTCCTAGATTTTCTATACTGTTTGTAGGAGTATTTACGGCAAGTTTAATAGCTTGGCATATTTCGTCAACATGTACGTAGTCACGAATAGCAGAACCGTCTGGTGTATTGTAATCTCCACCGTAGATAGAAAACTTGCCTGTCTTAGTTGCTTCTATTAGTTTATAAAACAAGCCGTCGGGATTAGTTGGTCCTACTACTCTACTGCCTATTACATTATAGAATCTAAATATAGTATAGTTAACGTTGTTATTTCGACAATACTGTGCTACACAATCCTCAGCGGCACGTTTACTAATACCATAGGGATTAGTACATTTCTCGGCAACGCCTGTGCTGGCAAATATAAAATTTTTTGTTTTAATTTGTCTAAGAACATTAATTGTTCCCATAATATTTGTTTGATAGTAGCTAATAGGATCAACTTCACTTTCTCCTACTTTGACCAGCGCGGCTAGATGAATAACACAATCAAATTCTTGTTCCAACTCCCAAGATTGGGTTATGTCGAGATTAAAAAATTCTCTAACAGGAATTTTGGGATCTGTAATATCTAATCCATAGATATCGTATTCTTTTAATAAATCACAGAGGTGACTTCCTATGTATCCGGAATTACCTGTGATAAGGAGTTTCATCCTCGGCCTGTGGTTGTTTTACTAATTGAAGGGCCTGTGCTGGTAAAATCAATTCCAGCCATTCGACCTTCATACATCTTACCATTCCATGTCATGGGCAACTTTACACTCTTATTAAGGACCACAGTTAGATTCTTCTGTTCCTTAAACTCGTGTACAGCCGCTTCTACCGTTTTACTTGAGTTTGCCTGTTTAACGGTACAGGTCTCACCGTATCTTACCACTTCCATCTTTGCCCCATCTTAGATAAAATTCACTTAGTTTCTTTGCTTCAAGTTCTGCTATTACAGCATATTGATGACCGTATGTAGAATGATCTACCTGTCTACGCCACTCGGGTTTATCAATGGCGTGTTCCATAACAAACTTACCTGGTTCACTTTGTTGCCACTCCCAAAGCGGGCTAGCTGCATAAATTTCCGGATCATCTACATCACCTAGATTAAACTGGTGTACAACTACCTTGTGAATTTCCTTAACAATTCTCTGTCCATCTTTGTCTTCGACTTTGTATCTTACTGCTGCCATGATAGATGAAAAAATGTAATAAACTTTTCGGCATCTTTTTTAGATTTAAAATCCCACATATCAAAACTCATACGTTTAACATTGGGCCAATCTTTTAACTTTTCCGCCGACCATTCAACACAATCGTTTAATTTTTGATTATACCAAACCATACCCGGCTCTGCTTCTTCTACCACCTGTAATCGCCACCAATGATTGCTTCTTCGATGTAGTGTGGGTTTAATCATAGGCTGCTCCAAAGCCCACTTTTTAAGGACCTTGTCCAATTCGCTAAAGTCTAAGTTCAAACTTTTTTCTTTCTAGGATAAGTCCGGCGTTTGGTCTTAGTTTCTTTCATAACCAAAGGACCGTGGCTAACATCTTGTTTAGACTTTTCTAATGCGGCATGGATAGCATCGGCACTGATATTATCTTCATCAGCCATATGTTCTTCATGTCTATCAAATTCTTCATTTAAACTTACAGATCCTATGCCATTATGTCCGTCACCTGTAAATTCATCATTTGTTGAGATTATTGCCATTCCAGTTCTAGCCAACATTCGATGTGCGGCATCTGGATCGGTAAAAGCTTCACGCAAACTACCCACATGCCCATCTTTAGTTTGACTAATAGTTTCCCAAGTCCGAACTTCGAGCAAAGGTTCAATTTCAGTTGGAATAGCTATAACATAGTGAATGTTTTGACTCCAACCTTCTTGCCTGATAATAAAAGTTTGAACAATTTTACCCTCAGTAGATTTGATATTATTTTTGCTAACACCGTAAATCCAAACGACATCCCCTATATTATATTTCTTTTTAATTGACATGTGTTTCCTTAACGCTTACGTTACCTTTAGACTCTAGCATGTCTTTGATAAACTTAATAGCTTTTCTATCGGTATCGTAAACGTATTCTGCGTCCTCGTCATCGGATCGCAAAGTTACAACAACGCCATTTTTTACCTTACGGATTTCGATTGACTCAAACATAGTTTTACCTTTATTGTGGTACGCTCAAATTATAGTTAAAGTGGAATATACCGATATGAGCAACTTCTCTGCTCAATTCTTGATCACACCAAACTTCATATCCTGTCTTTTGAGCCTGCTGACAGAAATAAATGTCCTCACCAATTTCAAGATTAAGTTCTGGAACAAATTCTTGCAAGTAATGCGGTTGTGGAATTTTTTCATAAACTTCACGCTTGCACAGTACCATACCGTGTGGCAGTACATCAATCAATTCCATTGCAGGACTTTGATCTGTAGTGTGAAATTCTGTAAATGATCCAGCTTTACCAGTCATACCTGTAAAGTTGGGATTTGGAAAACGGCGACGACGATAGTTTGCGCCAACAATATCTTTGTTCCGTGCCAATAAACGCATAGGTGCGTCGATGGGAAATTTCATATCACTATCGACCCACCAAATGTAATCAAAATCTGACTTTAGAAAAATATCAACTAGGTTACGACGAGCAATGGTAATAACTGATCCAATGTTGAATGCACAGTTGATCTTAATACCGTTGGCAACCATATTAGCAGCCGCCATGGCCAGGTGCTGTGCAAACTCAGCATTAACCATTTCCATTGCGGGCACAGCAATCATAATACTTGGAGGTTTCCCTGCAGGACGTTGTTGCGCCGCTGGGTTTGGCCTAAAGTTTGTAGGCATTGGTTGTCCAGTCGGTGGCCGACTAAATGCTGCTTGCATAGCCGCAGTAGCCGCAGTCGGAGTAGGCCTGTTTCCTGTTGGAATGTTTAGTTTACCTTTTTTCATGTATTTCCTTTATTGTTTATAATAACATGTTTCTTGATAAAATGCAATGACTTTTATTACCATTTTATCGTTTATTAGATTCTTGAAGACTTAATGTATCAAAAAATTCTTTCTTTGTACCCGGGTCCTTGTTAAATGCACCTTTGAGTACAGATGTAGTTGTTGAACTATCATGTGCCATAATACCTCGATTTTCACAGCATCCATGTGTCATTCTCAAATAGACTCCGACGTTTTCACTGTCTGTGGCTTTAGAGATCTCCCTAGCAATGTCATTACAAAGTTCCTCCTGGAGAGTACCTCTACGGGCGCACCATTGGGCGATTCGTGTATATTTGGACAATCCGATGAGCTTCTGGGCGGCAATAATGCCAATATAAGCAACACCGCTAACAGGTTGGTGATGATGAGAGCACATACTACGAAGCTCACTGCGGACAACCAGCATACCTTCGTAGCGGTCCTCCGAATCATTTGGAAAAGCGGTTGCATCTGGTGCTGGTTCATATCTACCTGCCATTATCTCATTAAAATACATTTTGGCCAGTCTACGTGCTGTACCTTTGCTATTGGGATCATTCTCTCGGTCAATTAACAATGTGTCTAACACACTTTCAAATGCCTCTGTTGCCTCGTCGATTAACTGATCAACGTCTGTAAAGTGAACGTATTCGCTAACATTGTCCCCTGCCCAAAAACGCTTGCCTTCACGTTTCATCTTCATGCGGATTTGTCCTGCCAAAGTACCTTCACTATAATCGCCCTCGTCCATGTTCTGGTATGATACCGGTTCTGTCATTTATTATTTTCCTATGTTAAGGCAGCGGATTGCCATTTGTTAATTGTATAGTATTTAGATTCGTGTGTCAATGGTTTAGGATAATCTGAGGAAAGTATTCTTTTTAATTGCTACCTACAAATCCATAACCAATAATGCCAACTCTTTCTTGATCAAACATTACTTGGTAAGGCCCATAAAAATAAGTTCACGCTCTGTGACATTGGCCACAGGTTTAAGCCAACCGTGCTGGATACATTCTAGTATAAGATCTTTGTAATTTTCAGGGCATCGTTGACTAATTTCAATTCCGGCTCGATTAGCCTGCTCTAGGCCGGCAGTAATTACAAAATTAGGATCGCCCGGTTTGATAGTGCGAATTTGGCTTTGGTGAACAGTGTATGTCATGCTACTATTATAGCATACAATTTAAATTAGATCAACGATCTATCCAATCTTTATTGCGATATGGTTTGCCAACATAGGCCAATGGAAGATACCGAACTACCTTTTTCTTAACACGCTGTACAATAGGATGATTGTGATCGTGCTCAAATGCCTTTAGATACATTCTCCAACTATTGTGACGTCTTTGTTTGCCCTTTTGATTTTCGTTTAAGTAATCAATAATTGAATCGTAATCACCCTTAAACTTGTCAATCATTTCACAGGCAATGTTAAACGCATACGCATCTATCTCATCAGAGGATCCTAAGTATTCTTGTTCTAATCTTACCTTAGTCCTGTTAGCTGTACTTTCATAATCCGGAAGTATTTTAAACTTTCTACGTCTGTACTGCCTCATATGTATCATTTCATGTAGTAGTGTATCTGCTATGTTAAGGCACATGCTTTTAAAACGTTTAGGAGTCATACAAATTGTATCATCCACTACAGGATATGCAAACACTATTTCAATACATTTGGTTTTTTCTTGATCTAAATCGCTGTAATAAGCACCACCGACCCATATTTGGTTCTGTTCAATCTTTGGATCAAATTCTCGTTTTATTTTAAGGGGTGCAATTTTTTTTAATTGCGTGGATAGTTTTGTATGGATTTGCTGGATAGTTAGTGTACGTCCAACAATATTAGGATAGAGAGAGTATATGAAACCAGCTATAGTTTCTCGAGTTAATCCAGCCCAATTAAACTTGATTCGCACGTTCTATCCTTTGATATAATAGTAGTTATCAGTTTTGCATATAGATATTATATGCTATGTTAATTTTATTATATTTACGCCAGATTTTTCTAAAAACTCTACTCCTGACTTGTCCCTATAACTATTGCGGTAATATACGCTAGATATGCCGGCGCCATATATGCTTTTAGCACACTCCAAACACGGAGAGTGAGTGACAAACATAGACGCACCGGTTCCGCCGACTCCGCCCCGTTTGGCTAATTTATCTAACGCATTTCGTTCAGCATGAAGCACCTCTGGTTTAGTTTTTAATCCATAACGTACATCACGTTGGGCACCTTCATGCCATCCTTCGTAAGGATATTTGGCTTCAAATTCGTCAGGGTCAAGCCAACCACCTGCTCCTGCATCCCACACTCGATCTTCACAGTTGTTATCCCACCCTGCAGGCATACCATTGTAGCCATAGCTGATAACACTGTCGTCTTTGACAATGACAGCACCAACTTGCAATCGTACAGCATGACTTAATTGGGCAGTCCGATCTGCCCAGTCCATATACAAGTCTATAAATTTTTGTTTCATTTGTATTCACTTCCGTCTTTTGAATTATATTTTACATCTGGATCAAAGTGTTCGAACTGATCGTATCCTGGTTCGTCGGGTAACACCCGTTTACCTACAAACCAATTACCGATGTGTTTAATTATGTTTTTACCGTAATAATTTTTTACATTGGCAGAAGTTTGTACTTTTTGTTCTGCTAATACTCTGCCTATAAGACCTTCATTGAGATTATGATCGTAGAATTGTTTATAGGGGATTTTTGTTGCACTCAAAGGATATAGACTAGCCATTGGTGAAAATATGACACTACCTTTAGTGTATCTAAAATTTTTGTATATTAGATCAGTAGATTCTGCTTTTGGGTCTGTCTCGGTTGCATACCATGCTTGCCTTGCCAATTGAATTTGGCTTATTTCAAGATCGCTATTCAGCAACTCTATTAAATCGGTGATCAATACAGGCTGTTGTATCAGTACATCATCTTCCATATGGAAAACATAATCGTAATCTCTATCTTTAATTAGATCCCAGAATTGACTCCATGTAACACTTAGACCTAAATTTTCTTCATGCAGTATAATCTCATCATATCCAAACAACTTAACCAATTCAGTTATCATTAAGTTATTTCTAGTCTTAGGATAATCGTCTATAAAAATTTTATGTACTTCACAACCGTAGAAATTTAAATTAGCTTGACACTGTAGGGTTGGGATTAGATATTCTAATCTATTTGTAGAAAACACAACCTGACAGATTTTATAGGTCATTAGTATGCCTCTACGTCAAAAAAGAATGTTTGGAACAATCGACCATTTTCTTTACTGTCACCGAAGTAATCTAAACTTGCATGAAACAGGTCACCTCTGTAGAGTATAAGTCTGTTGTACTTGTTGCCTATTCTATCGAATAAATCCCACTTGGTATAATCGTATCCTTCATGATAAGATTCGGTACGTCTATATTCGCCTGTTGCCTTATGTCGATATAAACCTGTGCCTCCTGTGTATGGTGCATCTGGTGTTAGATAGCATACTCCTGCCCATTGATTATAGTGATCGGCATGTATCCATGTTCTGTCCTGTGCAGTAGCCAATTGAAAAGCCCCAGTACATCCTTGATTCTCAAACCAGTTAGTTACATTACCGACAGAATTCATCCAATACTGTATTGCATCTTTAACATCATCTGGCAGGTAGGGTTTTGTTCGTACTCCGGGATAGTTACCTGTAACATCAAACGATTGTTCTAGTGCATATTTTCTTACAGCATCTGGATCGCTATAAAAATTATCAACAATTAATAATTCTAAATTCATATTAATACCTTAAAAATTGACCACCAGCTCCGTCCCACCCGTATACTACCCAATCTGTTTCAATAATATTTGGCTCATATACTCTTGTAAAAAAGTATAACAAGGTTTCTACATCATATATCGAACCGTTAGGGTGATTGGTAAATGTTGCAATGACTCTGTAAATATCTAATATTCTGTCCATATTCATTCTGCCCCATCCGTATAGGACAGACGAGTACTGATAGAGTTTATTATCATTTTGAATAGCACGACGATCTACTATTTGATAATTCCAGCTGTCATTCCATTCATACTTGAAAGGATGTTTAAAGAAGATTTTATCGAGATTTTCTTCATTGAGCAAACTGGTATCAAAATTACTATCAACAAAATACCGTCCACTCATTTTAAAGTAGTAGTCGTATCCGTCTAAAACACTTCTGTACTTTTCGATGAACTTGACCAACATTAACGACTCGCCGAAACTCTTGTTAGGGTGTGTTCTGACTAATTCAAATATATCAGGAAATTCTTCCTTAACTGACACAAACACAAGATTTTTCTGATAACCTAGTGTAGACTTATATTGCTCGTAATCTTCTGATGCATCAATTAGAAAAATAGTAGTATCAGCTCCAGCCATCATATCAAGTGATGCTATAGTAAAGATGGTGTGTTTAAATCTATCAGCACTTGAAAAGGTTGTTCGTACCTTACTGTATGTAAGTGGGTTAGTATTATCGACATCAATAACACTGGTAATTAAAAATGCTTTTTTCATTCTCTGTAAAAATCCTTAGCCTGTAGTTTCTTAAAATATTCATCAAATTTTTTGTGTACTACAGATTCCTCGCAGTTGACCCATGCCCAATCTCTACAGGCTTTGGGATCTATGAGATGTATGTTTTTTAATGCTGTAACAAATTCTTTAAACTCTCTGCAACGATATCCCGTAACACCGTGTACTACTGTTTCAGTAAAACCACCCCAGTCTGTTGTAATTGCAGGTGTACCGCAGAAATACCCCTCAACCACCATATTGCCAAACGGCTCGACATAGTAAGTGGGCCCAATAATGGCCTGTGCATCACGCATCAATTCTTTTCTTTGATCGGAGCCAACTAGTCCTACACAGGTTACGTGCTCGGGTATTTCTTTATATCCCATATCCGTGAGACTACCCGGACCAGCAATGATTAGCTTATGTCCAGATTTCTCTGTAGCCTGTATCGCAATGTGTATGCCTTTACTTTCAATTACACGGCCGAAGTACAGTATATAGTCTTTCTTTTTTGCAGAATATTCAAACTCGTCGGCACTAAATCCATTTGGAATAACTGCATCATACCAGCTGGGAGTCATCAACATACCTCGTTCACCATACATCATATGTTGCTGTGCATAGCTGACAAATACTCGATAAGGCGCAAATACTGCTTTAGTTTCGTAACCGATGCTTGGTTCGACAATCAATAGGTCCTTATTTGCTTCGGCTGCTTCTCGATTCTCCCAACCATGGAAACACATGATTAAATCGCCGGTACGTTTACGCAGGGCAATTTCTTTGCCTGCACGTTTATTGTATTCTTTTATGTTAGTTTGATTATCATTATATATGTTAGGCAAACACACTATGGTTTTACACGGCACCTGGCACCCTACAATACCGTAATGAACACAATCCCATCCTAGCTTCTGCATGTTCTCGACAAATTTTATCACAGCTATTGAGAACGCATCTATCCTTCTATCAATATGAACAGGACTGTATGGACTACTTAAAATGTGCAATGTTGACATATTATTAATTATCGCTAATCAATGGCCGGCCCTGCAGGAATTGAACCCACATCGCATGGTTCGAAGCCACGTATTCTATCCATTGAACTAAGGGCCGCAAATTAAGTAGCAAACCAAACTTCATCAAACCCTTCTTCCAAAGAAGGTGGGTCTGCTGTTAGATCAAAAGCCATTTGTTCTACTACACTTATTGGAATCTCTTTACCAGGTCGACTTGCTAAACGCTTGGCTAATTCTTCTTTTTCAGGAGTCTTAAACACTACTGCAATCTTGTAGTAGTCTGGCAACATGTTGAACTTACGAGCACGACTTGCAATAGTTGTACTGGTCTGATCCCAAATGATATCACGCTTCATTTCACGGGCCGCAATTACTTCCTTGGCCATGAGATCAACAGCAGTGGGCATGAAATCTGTAAACACTTCGGAATAGGTACGACCCACTTCCTTGGCATAGATTTCAACCCACTTGTCTGTACTGATGCGAGCACAGGTTATTGCCCATTCCTGATCATCTACCCATGTAGACTTACCTGAACCAGGCACTCCGACTAGTACATATAATTTACATCGTTGGTCCATTGCCGTTCCTAAATGTAATTGATCCACCTTCTTCAACAATGCGCTTTTTTACATCCTCGAACAAGATGGGCGCAAAGTCCGGAGTCTGCTCAACGCAAACACAATGATAACGAACATCGTTCTCGTCGCTGTACAAGACTTCTCCTGTACGGGCATCGACACCCCTGGCCTTCTTGACACGATTTGCATGTAAATGACCGTGAACGTTAACACCGAATCGACCTAAGCTGTCACTATGTAAAGGAATATGACTAAAGATCATACCCTCTACAACGTGATAGGCTCGCAATTCACGGAAGTAAGCTCTGTATTCGTCATCTCGGAAGATGTCGTGGTTACCGCGGATTAAGACCTTGTCGCCGTTCAAGCGAGCTAATGTCTTTAATGCCTTACGGTTAATAACCACATCGCCCAAATGATATATTTTATCTGTGGGCTTAACACGTTCGTTCCAAGCCTTGACCATGGCTTCGTCCATTTCTTCAGGACTGTCCCAAGGACGTAACTTTGTGACACCGTCGTTACGAGTGAACTTACAGACACCCATGTGTCCGAAGTGCGTATCACTCACTAAAAATGTCGCTGTCATATTCTATCCTTTCTTTCTTTACTCGCCCTATTCGGCTAGCCTTGTTCCAATCATAGTCGACTCCATCAGGACACTTTCCGTCCTTAACAGCGTCAACGCCAAATATGCCACACACTTCAAAGTCCGGACCTTTGATAGTCACAAACATTCCAACGGTCTTGGCAAATGCCATGGCACCATCTAGTGTGTCGCTTCCGAATAGTGGCAAGCCACTTTTGCTTATTATATTATATATCATTTTTAAAAGTTCGCCAATCATCAATGTTTGGCTTTTCGTTTTCATCATATGTCCAACCTAAAGCCTTCATCATGCGATGCTTGACTAGTAGGTTAGGGCTGCGGAATCTGCCAGTATCTTCAAAACCCATCATGACTCCGACTTCGCACACTGCACCACTACGGCAGATACCCATTGTACAATGCACGACTACATTCATTCTGTTAGATAATGCATGTTGCAGTAATCGAACAAGCTCGTCGGCTTGTTCTTGACTACATCTCATTGCTTCGTCTAAAGCAAAATCATTCTTTTCGATATCAAGGAACTCAAAATTATGACGCTCTTTGAATACGTGTTTTGCTTCTGGCTTCCAACCTGCAGGATCAGTAATGCTGATCAGCATACTATTCTCTCCGGCTTCATGATGAAACCTAGTAGGTATATCATCAGCAGCTACGTTTTCAATCCAGGGCATTTTATTCTCCTTATTATGTATATATTATAGCAGTATTTTACCAATCTGTCAAGTAAGTAAATAGTATTATATGTCACAATCTAAGACTCATTTGCAAGAAAAGCTAGCCGAACTCGACGAGTTGTTAGAGCATTATTCTCACGCCACAAAAGGCGAAACCCTTGCCGCCCAAAGAGGGCTATTGCAAGGGTGGTTGGCTAGAATCGCGGCAACGGATTATATCGTGGCAAACGAACTTAAAGAGCGATTGTACTTGGCTACGAACGGGCAGAAGCCTTCAAAAGGTACATAGTAACTTCCGGACCTTCAACTTTGACTAGATCGTTGGGATACTTTCTATTACCTTGATACCAAGAATAATTGCCGTAATCAAGTTCCCAAACTGTAACCATCTTAGCATTAAGTTTTTTGACGGTGCCGAATTCAAGAGTATTTCGATTAGGATAGCATACTGCATCTCCTATTTTAAGAATACGTCCTAATTTGTCTTTATGTTCGATTGGTTCTTTTGTTTTTGACATAATGTGATTTAGAATGGAGCGGGTAGCGAGAATCGAACTCGCAAATTAACTTTGGCAAAGTTATAGGTTACCATTACATCATACCCGCGATGTTTTTATTTACCTACTAAAATAACAGGTTCTCATTTTTGTGCTACCAATACACCAACACAGTTGACCAAACTGTGTCCAGGATTCGAACCTGGTCCGTCTTTTTTGCAGAAAGTTTAATAAGATTGCTGAAAAGAACCTAAATGGTCAAATAAAACAGGCTACTTTTTTTGATGGCGATGAAGCCATTGCTCTACCATTGAGCGAATTTGGGAAACCCCAAATGTTGGAATCGAACCAACGTGTCATAAATGACTTTGCTGAACGTAGCCTAAAACTGGTTGCAGAGCTTGGATTCGAACCAAGGATGGCAAAGGCTTATGAGACCTCGCTGGTGACCAGACCCTCTCTGCGATAATTGGTGGAGAACATTTTTGAGGTATCCCCTATGAAGCAGATCACTGCTAACCTGTTACATCGCATTTTAGTACTATTACTTGCCCCAAAGATTAGGTACCTACCTTGGCCGCTCATACTGGATAATGTAACTTATCCGCTGTTCTTGGTGGAGGATATCAGGATCGAACTGATCACCTACTGCTTGCAAAGCAGCCGCTCTCCCAAATGAGCTAATCCCCCTAATATGGTCGGACATGTAGGATTCAAACCTACGACCCTCGCGTCCCAAACGCGATGCGCTAATCAGGCTGCGCTAATGTCCGAAAATAAATTAGGGCACAACTATCTATCCTTACAGGACCAATAACACTTATTACCGTATTACTGACGACCATTGTTATTTAAAATTAGCACAGCGTCGACTAAGGACTAGAAGTGCTGATCCCCTAAAACTGGTACCTGGTGACAGACTCGAACTGTCATCGCTCTCCGTGTAAAGGAGACGTATAACCTCTCTACGCAACCAGGCAAAAATATGGAGCGAGGTAGGAGAATCGAACTCCTCGCTTTAGATTGGAAATCTAAGGTATTGCCACTATACGAACCCCGCATACTTTATTGAAACACACTAACCGCTCTGTTCCTACTGTATGCCTACAGTTTGTATCCATTCGTTTAATACGTTTCAATAAAGTGTCTAGCTACCTACACCACATAGGCCCTAGACTGAGCGGTCTACTCTGTCTACGTATTTCTTCTTTTGGAAAAGGTTAGCGTTCCCCACCCAATGCGTTTCCAGTATCCCCCAACAGGGACTGATAGTCAATGCACTGCACACTTAGCACTCTCTATGGTGACTGCCCCACCCACTTTCATAACGTCAAAGTGTAACCCGGGTTTCTGGTGCCGAATGTCTGGTTCGAACAGACGACCTATCGCTTACAAGGCGATTGCACTACCGCTGTGCTAATTCGGCTTAAATCTATTTAACCACCTTGTGTGGTATCTCGTACTTCGCTATCTTTGCGAAGTTCTTCTTCCAACCATAACATCTTTTGATGCCGATACATGTCTTCGCTCAATCCATGCCAACCAATACATTTGCCAGTTGGACTACGACCACAACCGCATGAACCAAATTCTTTTGGATTTTCTTTAACTCTTACTTGCATATCTTTCTTTCCAAAAATTACATCATAGTTATTGCCAAACTCTTTTTGGCTAACACTATACGGACGAGGTCTACTGCCTTTGCTCATCAGCGGACTCTCTTTAAATACTCACGTCCTACAAGTCCTGCTTCAATTTCTTGAAGTGCAGTAATAGTTGGACTGTTGAGTCCCATGACCTGTTTAGCATGACCACGGCGTAATTCTCGAACTCGAGCAGCCGCGATCAATACTAGATCAAATCTATTGCCTACCGCTTCGACACATTTATCCGTGTCAATGTTTTGCGGCGAAAACTTTGTCTTAATTATTTGTACCATTTGCTACCTTTTGTTGAAAAAACTTTTGGCTCCTCAGACTGGGATCGAACCAATGACCGATCGGTTAACAGCCGATTGCTCTACCGCTGAGCTACTGAGGAATATATTGTTTGGTGCTCCGAGCCGGACTCGAACCGGCACACCTTGCGGCGAGAGATTTTCTTACCACTATAGTTTTCACTACCCTTGCGGTTTGATGGTCTGGACTATACCTTCATCATAGTATTACTACTTTAGATGCCCGCCGTCTAGTCTCTACACGTTCCCTTTCGGGCTTCGCTCGGTATTAGCATTTTACAGCCTTCACCGAATTTGACGGGTTCTACTCCTAGCATTTCCACTAGGGCACTCAAATTTTACTCTCAAGTCTCTTGTGTCTACCTATTTCACCATCGGAGCATTACCAAATTAAAACATACTACTAACAGGCGGTCGATATCAGCGTTAGCCAAGTCACTTACCCGTATGCAGTATGTTTTAATATGGTGCCCTAGGAGAGACTCGAACTCTCAGAACCTGGTTTCTAAGACCAGTACGTATACCATTCCGTCACCAGGGCATATATTTTTTAACGAACGTTGCTAAACTTGTTAGCCTATGTGTTTATTATACAGGGTATTTAACAACCTGTCAACCCCTATCTAAATTAATTTGTTAAAGTAGTGTCACCATCGTTATAGACACCATTCACCCGTGTAATTAAGCCGGCCGGGACTCGGTACGTCACTTGGGATACTAGTCCAGATGATACCCATTGTATGCCGATGCAATCAAGCGATCAGCCGGGTAACGACCCCGCATCCTTCTACTGTTTTGGTCCTTCGAAGAAACCTAGACAGCGTGACATTCTCTTGCTAACACTCTAACAAAACTTGGTGCACCTAACAGGAATCAAACCTATCTACGTTTGGCTTCAAATCCAACTCGCAATGTCAATCCAGCGCATAAAAATAATCAAGAGCTTGTAGACCAAACTACAATTTACCGGTTTCTAGACGAATTCTCAAACTTGGTGTGTGATCAAATTACCTGGCCCGAACCCACGAATAATACCCTCCGTGACTTCCATTGATCAGGCTAAAATGATTTAGATACGGGTGATCTGCAGGGGGATACTTCAAATCAAATTTTGGTTTTGCCCCCAACTCACTGCTGATTTCTTCTATGACATCTCGGTCCTTGACATTCAACACATCCAGTACTAGTGTGCCGCCTACTTTGAGGCTTTTGAGTGCCTTGTCCCAGTAGTACTCCTTGGGATAATGCCAGCACCAAGAAAACATAGAAATTATAAGATCTACGTCAGCCGGCCAATCATCGTCGGGTGACAAGATGTTGAATTTATTTTTGTCCACTTCGGGACTAGTCAACGATTCGTTAAAAACTTCCCACAGATTGTACGAATAGTATTCTTTAGAATAATATGTTGGCTGACTAGGGAATTCAACTGTTGTTTTGTCAACTAGAAAAAATTCAATATTTTTGTTTAGATGATGCAAAGTTAAATCAAATGTAGCTATTCCGCTACCAACATCAATTACTTTTTTTAAATTGGGTACATCAATGTGATTTGATGTTCTATTCCAATTCCCCAATGCAGTATCTTCCAATCTTTTGAAGAATAACTCTCGAGTATTGAATTCTTTCCAATGTTGCGGGCCTGTTTGCAATTTTGCCACCAGGGATAGTTTGTTGTAATTTTGCCAATAAATTCGTTTGTTGCTGATGGGTAATGATATGCTGTTCATATCAATATTTAGTTTTATCAGATTTTAGAATTTGTTTTTGTACACTGCAAAACTTTTGTACTTTCTGATACTACGTTCTATCAGCAACTTGTGCTTTTCTCTATCAAGAGAACCTTCAATATACAATGTAGTACGGTCTGGATCTTCTCGAACACGATGTACACACGATGTTAGATCTAATGCATAGGCAAATGGAGCATTTGGTAAAATTGGAGTAATCCAATCAGTACCGTTATATACTTCAAGTGAATTATTTTTTCCCTGTAATAAAATATGATACCCTGCCGGCTCTGTAGATTTAATTAAATCTAATTTTTCTGGGGTAGAGTTTTTTATATCGTGATCTATATGTGGACCGACTGCTTTTAATTGCACCTTATATGTAAATATTTCTACTTTGGAAAATGGTAATTGATCAAACAACCAGTTATATTCAACATAGTTATTTTCTTTACCTAAAATAGTTCGTGTTCTCCAAAATTTCTGTCGAGCACTAACATGGTAATCACCCAATTTAAACGTTGGGTTATTTGGTATTGTTATGTCTAGTGGAACAAATAATAATGTCATATTTTTATTTATGGTGGAGTGTACTGGGATCGAACCAGTCATGCCCGAAGACGGCGGAGTTACAGTCCGCTGCACCACCATTGGTGCGTCCACTCCATATATGGTACCAGCGGAGAGGATCGAACTCTCTCAAGAACGCTAATCTGGCGCTGAAAAGATTTATAAAATCTCTCTGACTTCCAAGTCTCGCTGGCATATATAAACACACTTTATGCTTTGGGAATAACATTTCTGTTAAGCAACCATCAACGGTTACGAAGTGTGTTTATATATGGCGTCCCTAACGAGATTCGAACTCGTGTACCCGACGTGAAAGGCCGGTGTCCTAGGCCTCTAGACGATAGGGACAAATTTTACTGTTAATTGTTAAAGAGCGTATGTTAATTTCTTAACATGTGTTTATTATAGCATAGTTTTCTAACGGTGTCAAGTGGTGCTCAAGTAAAGAATCGAACTTTAATTTCCAACGTACCAAGTTGGTGTACTACCATTGTACTACAAGAGCATTATAAATAAAATTATGCAAGAAAATTATAAACCTGTTGATATCAAATATGATAGAAATACTATAATGAATATTTTACAATCAGATAATAAAAATATTGTTAGACCGTGCTCTGTAGTAGAAAGATTTAGAATATCTAAAATATTGAATTTAAAAGACCCTATAACAAATATATTATACTTTCAAATGAATAAAGAATTTATAGGTGATATCCATAAAGATTATACAGGAGAATATTATATAACTCATGCACTGATTTTACCGTTAATGGGTTGTAAAGCCACACATATGAAATGGTTTTTCCAAAACAATAATGTTACCAACAATTCATTGTTAGGACCGACTGGGAAACCAATTCCTTTGTTATTGCATAGTAATGCGACCTGTATAGATACTGTCAATTGCAATACTCCCATTATAGTTAAGATAGATGATTGGCATTCAATTGAAAATAATTCAATTGAAGAGGTTAGTCATCTTATAAGTATAAGATTTGAGTAATGGAGCATATTATAAATATCTATATGAAAATAACACCTATAAAAGATTCTTGGGGCTGCACTATTGAATTTGATAATCCTATGGATTTTTTTCAATATGACAATAACTACTGGCGTGATATGTTATATAGGAAAAAAATAATAATTTTTAAACGTATGAATTTTGAATTATTAGATTTTGCAAAATTTGGAACATACTTTGGGTCACCTTGGGACAAATGCGATTACACATACAGCCGTGAAATAGGATTAACATGTGAAGATGTTGATAAAAATTATAGTGTATCTCATTTCAGTAATAAAATTCTCGGAATAGCAGATAGTGAAATGCCATGGCACGCTGATATTCCAAACCGAAGTTATAATCCTTATCCCCATAGAGCTTTATGGATTGTTAAGAATCCCAATCCTGATATATCGGGAAAAACAAAATGGCTCAATATTGAGGATTGTTTTAAACACTTAACTCCTAAGATGAAAGAATTATTGCCTAGAGTTAAGATAGAACAACAAAGTTGGTATGCACCCGGCACCGATTTAGGAATTTATGATTTTATTAAAATACACCCTATTACAAAAAAACCAAGTTTGCGATTAAACTTTTATAATACAGATAAAATGAAAGGTGCTTGGATTAAAAGTGTCTATATTGATAATGAATTGCAATCTGATTGCAGTGTGATAAAAATGTTTATTGAACATTTAGAAAAAATTCCCGAGCTAGTACATTATCACCAATGGGACAACCAGGATATAGTTATATATGATAATTGGTCTTTTTTACACGGACGTACAGCATTACAGTTAGGCAACACTCCCGATACTCAAGAACGTGCATTTTATAGGATGAATATTGATCATGTTGCTAATGATGTTTGGAACAATCAAAATATCTGATTTCCACCTTCGACTGCAATATCGACAATAAGATGTATTCTAAAATCATCACCGTTGTTTATTAATTGATGAGGCAATCTATTATTAAGCTGACTTAACATTTTAAAAGGCATATGCTCAGTAATAGAAGAATCTTCTCCACTGAATAATACCATATTGTTTGTTTTAAACGGTATATGAAATCTTGAATACATTTCAAAATAATCACAAGGATCAGTATGCAGACCAACCTGACTTTTTGATTCTAATCGTACAATCATTATTCTTCCTAATGCAATACCATCAACTTGTTTATAAATCCATTCAGATGCTAAACATGCATTTTTGTATATATCGGTAGCAGGAAAATTATTTTCGCATTCTGTAATCATGCACCATTCTTCAAGTGATGTTGGCAATTTGCCTTTTGGTATTTTATTTCCTCGAATATGAATGGCTTTGCTGGTATTGAACACGGAATTCCGTCTACTAGGATCTAAAATAGTTTCCCATTGAATAGTGTTTATTTCCTCTAACGCAGAAAAAAATATACAATCAGGCACTTCGGTAATTGTTTTAACTAACGGCATATATTAATTTATGCATTGGTCTCGCCACCAAGGATCGAACTTGGATCAAAAGTTTAGGAAACTTCTATTCTATCCATTGAACTACAGCGAGAATGGTCCGGCGTAACAGAATCGAACTGCTGTTTAGGAGGTAGAAGCTCCCTGTATTTTCCACTATACGAACGCCAGATGTGGTAGGTCATGACGGTATTGAACCGCCGTATCTTGGATGTCGACCAAGCACTCTACCTTTGAGTTAATGACCTATGTTTATTGTTGCTTCTTCCAAAATTCCAACCATGTGGTAACGGATCTGTTTCTAAATGAAGTTTGTCATCCACTCCGTCTGTTATAAACTTTCTATTTTTATATGATGCCGAACCTGCATTCAAAAAATGTTTGCTATTTTTTCTTCCATTTATTGATTTTATTTCAGCACTATGAACTTCGCAATAACTAGCAAATCTTGTCTTTACTGGCAACTCACAGCAGATACATTTTTTGATTTCAAAATTTATTTTTCTTCCCAAAATCCAACCATCTGGCAATTCTTTGCTAATTGATATTTTTTTAGATACTTTTAATTCCGAGTTATAAATCCATTTTGTTCCAAACTGAGTATTTCCCGACCCTGTTTGTTTTTTGCTCTGAGCTTTAGAAAGTTTTCTTCTAAGCCATCCGTATAATTTATTTGATGGGCGATTAGCAACCATCATTACAGCGGCATGTAATAACGCAGAATTGTCTGGATTTATTTTCACTAGTAACTGATGTGCCAGATAATGTTCTTCTGGTGTAAGATATACTAAGTTAATTTTATCATCCTTTCCACCTAGACATCGTGGTACAATGTGATGCCACTCACCGTATTCATTTAACGTTCTTACTGATGCTCGAATAACAAGGTTATCGTATATTTTTTGATAGTTCATATTGTATTTACCATCAAGTTTCACCGTGTCGAGGTAGTGTTCTACCATTAAACTAAGGACCTGAATAGGTTTTCGAGAGACCAGCTATCTTTCTGAAGGACTCACTGGCTTGTCTCGTATGAGCGAGTTTAAACTACCCTGTATAATTCTACTGGTGTGTCATGCATCAGCCTAATGCACTAGAATACAAGGGACTCGAATCTCTACGTCTATCTCGAAACTGGTGCCGCTGCTGGGATTCGAACCCAGATAACCCCCTTGACATGGATTAAGAAAATTGCTGAACGTACTCTATACAGAGTCACCCTTTTATAAGGTGTCCTACCATTAGGCGACAGCGGCAATAACTTGGTGGTAATGACTGGATTTGAACCAGTAACACTCTCCGTATGAAGGAGGAAGACTACCATTGTCCTACATTACCATATAGAAACACACTGGCTTGCAAGACTCCTACTAACCTTTCGATAGATGTCGCAGTTAGTATTCAATGTGTTTTTATATGGTAGGGGTTTTATGAGTTGATGCATAAATAAGTGTATGCCTAATTATACAACATTTACATGTTCTTGCATAGTCTGCAAACAACCAAAAACCTCAAAAGGTATTCATTCTCATTATCTCATTTCTCATACAGAAGAAGGACGAGCAAGAAATCGTAAAAATCGTCTTGCTGGTGGATTATTAGGTTCTGAAATTGCTAAACAAAATGCACAGCAAATTCAAAATCAATATTTAGAAAATCCTAACAAATGCAAACAGTGCGATGTCTCTCTTACATACGAGCAGCGTCATAATAAATTCTGTTCAACATCCTGTTCGGCAAGTTTTTACAACAAGGATCGAAAAGGTGTTGCTCTAGATACTGCTGTGAAACAAAAGATTTCAGATAGTGTTAAAAAGTTTAATCTAGAAAATCCTTACACCAAATCAAAACAGATGTTTAGCAGACTATCGTATTGTTGTATATGCAACTCTGTCATACAAAACAAAATTGTTAAAACTTGTTCTTCTAAATGCAAGTCAGTGCTGTTATCAAACAACATGTCCGATAGAATCAAACAAAACAGAAGAAGTAATTATCGCAGAGATAAAAGATCTTATCTCGAAGAATCATTTGAAACTTGGTTGTTGGATAACAACATTTCTCTAAAATATGAAACTGAATACACTATTAAAAATCATATTACACAGAAATGGTATTTCGTGGATTTCTACTTTCCCGAAATAAATCTTATAGTTGAACTTGACGGGAAACAGCACGAAAAACCTAAACACAAAGAAGCAGACAAACTTCGTGATGAATACATCACTACTAATCTAAACTTAAATGTTTTTAGAATTTCTTATGATGAATATCAAGCTGGTTCTAAAATAAACGAATTACTAAAATTATTGGTGAGGCAGGTGGGGTTCGAACCCACAAGGAGATTTCTCTCGCCAGATTAAAAGTCTGGTACCGCAGCCACTTCGGTGTCTGCCCCATATTGGTCCCACACCACGGTAATGATCCGTGTTTTACCGGTTAAGAGCCGGTTACATCACCTTAATGTTTGTGAGGGTTAGTTGTATTAAATTGATTTAATGTGCCAACCCTAGACCAATACGGGATCTAGAGCGACACTAACGTTTAGCACGTTTCATATCGTTCTCCTTTGAACATAATTAAAATTGGTACCAAGAGTCGGGATCGAACCGACCACACCCGATTCTTCAGACCGGTGCTCTACCAACTGAGCTATCTTGGCATTGATGAATATGATAATAGGGGTGACCACTGAGAAGTCTCACTCAGACTACAACTTTCACAGAGTTGGGTGCCAATTTTACACTATGGTCACCCCTATTATCACATAAACTGGCAGGGGCTGAAGGTAACGCTCCTTCTCACCTAGTTTCAAAGACTAGTATCTGCTCTTATCGATTTAACCCCTAAATATAACAGGATGCTTATTTTTCAATTAACAGTTGAATTGGATAAGTTTGCTGAACGCATCCTAAAACTGGTACCCTACCCTGGTTTCGATCCAGGTACCCCCGCCTTATCAAGACGGTGCTCTCCCAATTGAGCTAGTAGGGCATATTTGGTGCGTCCCGAGAGGTTCGAACTCCCGACCCCCGGCTTCGTAAACCAGTGCTCTAATCCAGCTGAGCTAGGGACGCATTAAATTTGGAGTAGGTAACAGGAGTCGAACCTGCATAAAACAGATTTGCAATCTGCCCCCTAGCCTTTCGGGTCATACCTACATAATAAAACAGGATCAACTTTTTAGTTTCTGGATAAAAGAAAGTTTGTTAGTTTTGCTGAACTGATCCTAAAACTGGTCTCTCCTGTGGGACTCGAACCCACGAAATCCTCGCCCCAAACGAGGTGGCATAGCCGCTAACCGAAAGAGAGATAAAATTAACATGATCAATACCACTATATAAATATGTGATATGAAAAAAATAGGAATTGCAATTACCGGGGAAATATACAGTATACCCCGACCCGGCTTTGTTCATCAACGTAATTGGACATTAACCAGGGACAATATCAAAACCAATTTAATTGGTTCTTTTGAAGAAAATAATGTTGTTAATGTTTACACTACAACATATGAAAATGAAAAAGTAGAAGAAGTAGTTAAATTTTATTCACCTACTAAATCTTTAGTGCTATCTCCTGAAGGTAGTCATCAAAGACTTACCTACATTAAGAGCATGGAAAATCTTTTAGATCAAGATCTAGATTTTATCATAGCAGCCCGATTTGATCTAGCGTTTGATCAAGAAGTTGTTAACTTCAATTGGGATTATGATAAAATGAATTTTGTTTCTAAGGAAATGATGGGCTGGGAAACTTTACAGTTTGTCACAGACACATTCTTTGGATTTCCTAAAAAATATCTACAATCTTTTATCAATAGCATTAAAAATTCACATGCTCATCTTGAAGAAACACAGCCTGGAAACATCGGTGTTCATTACATGCACGATATCTACAGGCATATGGTCATGGAAGTCAATAACGAAAATATACATTTCCTAGTTCCTGACAAGCAATGGGCTAATCAAATTCCGGGTATGTATAGGATAGTTAGAGCCTAAAATTGGCATCCCCTGTTCGATTTGCACGAACCCTGGTGATTTTGGAGATCACTGTGCTGCTGCTGACACTAAGGAGATATAAAATGGCGGAGCGTGTAGGAATCGAACCTACTCACCCATTTCTGGATGACGGGTTAGCAACCCGCTGCCTTGACCGGTCGGCCAACGCTCCTAAAATTGGTACGACTGGTAGGTCCTGCCCCTACAAGGGCTGCGAGTTATACTCATCGCCCCGGCCCCATTCCGTGCTATAAGCACAGCGGGAGGTCTGCTATATTCCACTCACAGTCGCATATATAATTATACACGAGTTAAGTAGAATGTCAAGTTATTTGGTGGAAAGCGGAGGAGTCGAACCCCACCCTGTTCTTCACAAGGACCCAGTTTTCAAGACTGGTCGGGGAACCAACTCCCCTGCATCACTTTCCATTATTTGGCGGTCCCAAGGGGATTCGAACCCCTGCCGACGGCGTGACAAGCCGCTGTACTGACCAGGCTATACTATGGGACCTAAAACTGGCGCCACAGACGGGAATCGAACCCGCCTCGATCGGATAGACAATCCGGTGCCCTACCCAGAGGACTACTGTGGCATATTGGCATCCTGCACGGGTATCGATCCCGTTCCTACACCTTGAAAGGGTGTTGATCTAGCCAGTAATCTAGCAGGATATAATTTGGTGCTCTGTTACGGAATCGAACCGCATTCTGATGCTTACAAGACACCTGCATCGCCATCAATGCTTACAGAGCCAATTTGGTGGAGGCCGAGGGAATCGAACCCTTCTAGTCACGATCCTTGCAAGGGAACGCCGCAGCCCACTGCTGCCCCCAAATTATATCTTGCCATCTGATAGCATTCTTACTATCATAATCAAGCCTATTATTTTTGCTTTGATTATCTCGAGCCGGCAAGTATTGTAAATTATCCTGATGATGAAGTCCACCTTTTGATAATGGTACCTTGTGGTCGACTTGGAATCCTTCAGGAACAAATTGATAAATTTGTCTAATTAAAATTAAATCAGCATCGTCAGGTATCGCATTTCTTTTCCGTGCTCTGTAAGCATAGACATTTGCTTTATTGCCTGCTTTTTTATGTTCTTCAGACACCCTGCCTTTTTTATCCCAGTAAGCATTTCTACCTGCTGAAATTTTTGTAGAGTGCTCTGCTGTCCTTGGAGGAAGTTTTACACCCTTTCTGTTTGGCATTTTTGCCTTACCAGAAATAATTGCTTCCTTAACACCTTTAGCAATTTTTTCTTTAGTATCTGCTGTTCTAATTCTGCTGTTAGCACATGCTCTTGAGCAAAATTTTCCAGATCCAAAGGATCCATTGTGTTTGGCATCGCATTTAAAACATATCATAATAGTTCTCCCAATTGTATTTATACAATTGAACTCATCTACTACAAATTACATATGGCTCCATCTGTTGGATTCGAACCAACCTCTTCCGGTTAACAGCCGGGGGTACTCACCGAGAATACTAAGATGGAATAGAATATTTTGGTGGAACCCCAAGGAATCGAACCTCTTGCCACCACCCACCTTATTTTGGCTACGATTTTACAGACCGCAAGCGGGAAAGGGCTCCATTAAACACACTCTAGCAGTTTATCTTTCTGCCTCTCTATACTATGTACTCGGAACGAATGTGTGTATTAAAGTACTTTCCGCTACGCTGTCGTGCCCGTTGGAGGGGTCAAGTGAAAGCACTTTAATACGAACTAATTTTTAGTCCCACAAGAGGGATTCCATCCTAGTCGCCGCCCGTTTGCCCCAATGTTTTACGTGCAGGGCGAGGACCTCGTTTCCTCATATCACACGTTGCGATGTTAACGACCTCCGCAGAGCGTCTCTCGCTTTCTCATAGCTTCATAACTTTGAACAGCTCTTGCCAACTTGTTCTCAAACAACTGTTTAAGTTGTTCAGGAGTTAGCGTATGCTGTCTAAGCCATTCAGCTTGTTTGATCTTTTTACTGTCCATTTTCTTTTTGGAAAACAAAAAACCCCAGGGTTCTTAATCCTGGGGTCCTTGGAAGTTAAAATGTAATCTAGTTACACTTTGGTCTCCTGGGACCCCGAGTTAATCTCCGGTGTGCGATCATAACTTGACAGACTATTAATCGCTAACCAGCTGGCGGACATGCATCCAACCTGTTTGGCTATCGTATTAAAATGTTGTCTTTGTTGCGATTGCATTTTGTTTTCTCTTTAAACCTTTGTTTACATCGACAGCACCATTGCTGCCTATGTGTTAATTATACATTTATTTAGTCTCGTTGTCAACCACTATTTGCAAGTTTGGCAAAATATTTTAAAGTATTTTGCTTTTTTGCCTACAATGCTTGCTAACTAGTCTCTATTGTACAACAGTTTTTCACTGCTGTCAAGTACTTTAGACAATTTATTTTGTTGTATTTTTACAACAAAATTAGAGGACCCCAAATCTTATTTTAACTATCTCATCGAATGTAGGGTTTCCTTCAAGCCGGACGGTAAGAACTGAACGATATGTTCCGTCAATATTGCTATTTGCACTATGCGGAACATCAACCCGGGTAATTGTTGGTACATCATATATTTCAACGTTATCTAAAAGACTTGGTATACTATACCAATTAATGGCCCAAAATGGCACGGCCTTATTAGTAATTTCATCTATCCTAATTTGAGCCGTAAGTGTATAATCCCCACCCATCCAAAACATACATGTATTTCTACATCCGTCCAGCGGAATAATAATAGAAGCGTGTATCATTCCAACTTGGCCAGTTTCTGGTATACGATTACCGTCAACATGTAAATGATCTTTTGATATATCAAAGTTTTTTCTTTTAATACATAACAAATTGCGGACCTTAGGCAATCCATATTCAGCTAATTCTAAATTAAGAATACTAGAAATTTTTCCATTAGTATCCAGTTGTCTAAGATATAGATCATCTTTGTTGAACTGATCCATATAAACTGACGCAAAATGTTGCAATTCTTTAAAACACTTTAATGGAAATGGATAATGCAACTTATCCATTACTAAGTCTTATTTGTTGAAAAGTTTCAAAGTATGATATATAATCGTCATATCCTAAAAAAGAAAAGTTATCCGATTGGTCCTCAAGTACAGTTACAGAAGTACCTAATATATGATATTCCACTTCTCGTTGAATAATACGATAGGGCAAAATTGTGTCGTGATTATCAATTCTCCATTTATTAAAATCATCAAAATTTTCAAACAATACTTGTGCCCCTACTGTATGTTTGTCTAGAGATTCAAAAAATGTCATTGTAGAAACTTTGTTTAAAGAAGACACAATTTTAGAATCAAAATCGATGTAATCGTTTAACAAAGCGATGCCTTGGTCAATGCATTTAAATATTTCTATATTGGTTTCGGTTTTTATTTTAGATTTATCTTTTAGCATTTCAAAATTAAAAATGTTTAAATCTGAAAAATCATATCGATGGAGTAATTGAAATTTCATATAATTTCCCTTTAACTTATTAATGTATTTATTCCGTAATCAATAACGTAGGGTAATATTTGTTATTTGAAAATTCAATTTTTGATTTAAAAGGCATTCGGGTAGCAGGAATTGTAGGTATAATTCTGTTTTTCATATAATTAAAAGGAACAGGACCTGCCTGAAATTTCATATAATTTACATATTCTGTTACTTTTTTATAGCTATATAGATTAAGATTTTTTTCTTCTTCAACATATTTCAAAGTACGTAATTGTTTCATAGTGTAATCTTTTAATAATGCCATAACACAAAATGCAGTTACATTATTAATAATGTACGGACGTTTTTTATTAAAATCTTCAGTTAACTCTCTACTTAATGTAATAGCATCTCCAACATTCATTAAATCTGTTTCCCAGTTAATATTTTCTTCAAAAAATGTTCTAGTCTGTTCATACTTGATAGCATTTTCTCTATAAGATTCTGGAATGTCTGTTGCTACCCTATAATATTTTTGATACAATCCTTTACTAAACAATGACTCTCCTATTTTAGGAATACCTAATGGAGTGTAGAATACATTGTCAAAAAAATCTCCATTAACTAAAATATCCTGTTGTTTTTGTATATCTTCTATAGTATCGTAGGGCAATCCGATAATAATGTTGATGTTAACTGCAACTTGATCTCTCCACACATTTCTAGCAGCAACTAGTGAGTCTACTGCATTTATGCCATATCCTTTTCCCACTGTAGATCCTGCCTTTTTGTTTAATGTTTCGATACCTAAATTGGCGCCACGAAGACCTGAATCCATAAGTTTTTCAGCCGAACCTTTAATCTTATCTAGTAATTCTACTCGTATGTATCCACCAAATTCTAATTCAAATGGTAATCTCTTGCTTACTTTATATAATTGATCAATTTTTTCCTCACTATCATTTAACGTGTCATCACTGAATTGATACCGCGTTGTTCCAAAATTATCATAATTATGCATAAGTGTTTCGTATAGCACATCTTCGGTTTTGTTGTAATCTCCAAAGTTTTTTCCTGTCATGTTGTAATCGCAAAATGAGCATTTGAATACACATCCCCTACCCAGCTCTATAGGAAGAGTTTCGTTGTTTTGTACCCCATCCTCATTTGTAAATATTAAAAGTTTGTTTTTATTAAAATCTTGGTAATCATAAATTTTATCACTAACAAACCCATCTTCGTCTAATATAAGATCATCACCGTACAGTTCGTGTGCAATAATTGCTTTTAGGGTAATTTCTCCTTGTCCTTTTACTTTGTAATCATATGGTAGTATAGACTTTTCATTACGAGTAACTTTAGAACCCCCTACAATGAATACACAATTAGGATTGATAGATTTAATTTTATTCATGATAGGGTCGAACAATCTATCGCACTCTGACATAACATTAATCATAGAGCCGGGCGATCCAAGCAATGTAGTACTTAAACAAATAAATCTTGTTTCTAGAGTTACATATTTGTCTATCAATTCAAATAAGTCAATTTGACGCATAGAAAATACATGATCTATTACAATGCTTGATAGACCCGTTTCTCTAAATATATTTGCCAGTATATACGACCCAGCGGGTTTTGTTCCAAATCGAACACGACTATATCCACAAAATATTACACTATCACTCATTTATTGCCTTTGGGGTATAGATGTGCTTACCATTAAGACTGACTGACATAAAATGGTCGTTAATCTCTATTAACTTTATAATTTTTTTAGCAATTTCATCGTCGGTAAAATACGCAGTTTTCCAAGGTGGATTATTTGTTAAAAAACATTCAATTGTCCCTAACTCAATTAATGATAATTTGCATATAAACTGTTCTCGCAATCCTATTCGCCATGTTTTCATTTTTAATAATTTTTTAGATTCCATATATTCGTTAGGTATGTAGTCTAAAGTTTCGTAATAATATGCGAGTGATCCCAATGCTACTATATGAACTAACTTATTATTACGATAATGTTCAAATATCTGATCAAATATTTTACCTTGTAAATAACCTTTACCGGGAGTATGATCATACAAATTTAATATTATAACTTTTTCTCCAATGATAACATCTATTTGCTGAAATAATAATTCGATGTTATTTTCAAAATCTATTTTATTGCGTTCTATAGTTAAAATTGTTCTGTTTTGTAAATTGTTAATAAGGCTATTGCTAATTTTTTTTGCATTTGGATTATGCCCTATAATACATACCCCTGGCTTATTCACACTTTCATACATTTCTCGTGTATCGGGTATAATACGTTTGTCTCCGTAATATCTTAATTCTTGTTTTAATGACATACATACAATTCCAGTCTCAACTGGATATATATTACCTCCCATCATTCTATTATAACCGGAGTAGTTAGATGGGGTATTAGGTGGTATTACTTCATCAAAATAACAATTATATCTGTTTAATGGTGCATAGTCTTCAAAAAATTTATTTTTTCTAAATTCAAAAAATCCAGTCCTTCTAACTAAATGAAATGTATATATTCCCAACTTTTCATAATAAGACATGCTTTCATTGAGTATGGGCAGTAGATCTTTAATTGGATTAAACGGTTTAATTAATTCGCTTTTATAATTCACAAATGTTACTTTTGGTAAAAATAAATTAAGATCAGATCGAATAGATTTTACTAGTTGACCAGATTGATCAAAAAATCCCCAAAATATTATATAGTTATTGTTGAATAGTTCTTCAATATATTTAATATTCAAAACTTTATCTTTAGCATTTTTTACCCAATCGTCGTCATCGATTGACATTAAGCCTTTGGTCTCATATACTCTAATTGAATGCTCTATATAAATTGATATATCGGATGATATAAGCTGTCGAATCATTTGTCCTCCGAACGTGGCTTTCCTAAGAATGGCAAAAATATTGTACACATATCAAACTCCCACCAGTTACCGCTAATGGGAGAACCTGGATTCCATGCTTGTGGTTTATAATGATGACCATGATGCCAACCCTGTCCCCATCCTAATAGACCTAGTACAATATTGTTATGGCTATTTTCATTTGTTTCAAAAATTCTATAACCTATTAAACATTTTCTATGAGCAACTACATTGACTAGATTATCTTGTAATATTGAAATGCCGGTGGGTAATACCAGTAACGCAAATGCCAATTTCCAATCGATTAATGCAACTACTATAGGAACCAACCATTGAATTTTTAATTGATGCTTATGAAACCAAACATGATTAGGTTTACGTAATAAATCCACTGCTAATTTAAAATTTACTTTGTTTGATTGTTCAGTGACTTCTAATGTCCAACCAAAAAATGCATGCCAGGGGCTGTGTGCAACCGGACTATGAAGATCGCTAGCTGTGTCGCTATATCTATGATGTGTCCTGTGTAATGCAGTCCATGTTATTGAAGATCCCTGGCCTCCTAATGCTGCACAAAATAATATAATGTTTTCTTTCCAGGTTGGAAGAATATGTGTTTTGTGACAAAATATTCTATGATATCCTGTTGCAATACCTAATCCACAGATCAATATCCAACCAACAATTGTAAACATTAAATAATATGCCGGAATGACTCCGGCAATATAGAGGTACACTATTACAGGAATGGATAAGATAAAAGGTATAAAACTAAACCAAGAATATTTTGAAATATTTTTAAACAAATTAATTCTCCATTTTAATACCATGTTACTTCTTCTGTTATGTTAGTAAACGCTGCCCTATCTATATCTACTATTAATATCAACCGAGGTGTCGATCCGTTATGTATTGTACCATGATATGCATCTCCATCGTCAAAGGCCCACACCTTACCTTTTTCCCATGCTCTGTCGGCATAATTTTCAATCATAAATTTTGCTTCGGGGTCACAAACAAGCCCTAAATGGAATCTTATATATTTTGATATCATTCCGTAATGCATTGATAATTTGGAACCTGGGTGCATTAAATTAAAACCAACGCATCCAACATATGGATGGTATGGTTTTAAGATATTTTCAAGTACAGGAGTTGATTGTTGAGCAGCGGCTAATACAGCATCTCCTCTTTGTTTAGATTCTTCAGTAAGACCCCATACTGCTTCACATTCTATTAAAGAACATGATTCTGCAACTATACGTGTAAATTTAGATTGTATCTTGCCTTTATACAGTTGTTTATTGTTTGATTCTCTTTGGTCAATTTGACGTCCCATGATATTATTGGGTTTAGTTGACAGGTGAAATCCAAAATTATTAACAAATTCGGCTAATATATCATCATTGTGTTTCCTTAACTTACCTGATAAGGGATGTGTAGATACTTCAATATAACCTAACTTATTCATTTTTAATTCCCGTTTTTGTTACGTAATAGAGGCAAAAATACCCTGCAAGGATCAAATTCCCACCATTTACCACTAATACCAGTACCAAAGTCAAACGACTTAGGATCATGGTGATGATTGTTATGCCATCCCTGCCCCCATCCTAGTAATCCTAATACAATATTGTTTTGAGAGTTGTCAGTTGTCTCAAAATTTCGATATCCAATGCCGCCTTTTAAATGACCAAATACATTTACTAGATTATCCTGTAGTAGACTTATACTTGTAGGGAGGCAACATATTGCCAAACTTAATTTCCAATCAACTAATGCTATTAACAACGGAACGGACCATAAAATTTTCATTTGGTGTTCGTGAAACCATAAATGATTCTTTTTACGCAAAATAGGTCCAGCGTATTTTAAATTAACGCTAGGATTGTTTTCAGTAATTTTAGTAGCCCATCCAAACATAGCATGATATATACCGAATTTAGGACTATGTAGATCCTTTTCTGTATCGGAAAATTTATGATGGTATCCCCTATGTATTGCACTCCATGTTATACTCGATCCTTGTCCACTAAGGGTACCAAAAAAAAGAATAATATTTTCTTTCCATGTTGATAAATCGGGATGAGTATTGTGAGAAAATATTCTATGATACCCTACTGCAACCCCTAACCCTGCAATAAGTATCCAACCAATTGTTGTAAAAATAAGATAGTATGCAGGAATTGTGCCAACAATATAAAGTACAATGGTTAAGATACCAAACAACGTAAATGGCAAAAAACTAAACCAAGAGTATTTTGATATATTTTTAAACATAATTTTATTTATCGGTTTATAAGCGGCCTGCGTTATATAACGAAGTTCTATATTTTTGCTTTAAAAAAGTACATCTTACAACAGTGTCAATAGGAACAAGTGTTCTGTTATACAAAATTTGCCAAGGCAACGAAAATAAACACTGGTGCTTCTCACCTACATAAAATTCATCAAAGTAATCATACCGTTCACTATTAGTTTTACTAAACGCAAGTCTCCTATAAACGTGTTGATATTTTAATGAGAACATACTATAAAATTTATATCGACCTTGTTCTTCATTATGAAACATTACCTGATCTAAAATAAGTTTAATTTCAGCAGGTGTATCCCCAGTAGTTCTTACATGATTCCAATACCAGCTTGCATCGTCTTGCGATTCGTAGAAACCAATGAGAGAATTTATTTGCCCAGTATCTTCTTCCGCACCATATGCATGATAATTTTTTAATCCCGACATATATGTGGATACAAAAGAGTTGTGATAAAAATCTGAAAAATCTTCCCCAGAGTCGACAAAATAATTTTTAGAATGATCAACTCCCATAAATTTAGGTAGTTTAAATAGATGTTTAATATTTTCAGTATGCTCTTTAGTTAATTTAACTATTTTCATTTTTTACCTTTAAGCATTTCAATGATGCTGTGATACTCTATTCCGTCTAGATTAGATTCTAATCTAATAATTTGTTCGCTAGTTAATTGCCTATATGATTCAAAATTAAATCCTAATAATTTTTCAAACCCGTGCGTCTTTTTTCGTAATCGTATTTCCGGCAATAACTTTTTTAGAATATTATTCTTGCTACTAACTGATGAAAGTTTATAATTATATCTATTTGAAACTAAGGATATTATATCCGGATCTTCTAAAAAATATAATAACAGTTCGGGGGTGTAGCTAAAATATTCATTAACTAATGGAATGTTGTATAAATTGCTAAACCTCATAGCACTAGCATCTTCATTTTCTCTAAAACAATAATACCATGTGCTAGGATCAGTTCCTATATTTTTTTTTAACATAGCCTCTCCTCCCATTATGGCAGGCAACTCTATTTTTTTAATACAATGATATACCATTAGATATGTAATTTGTGTACACTGTAATTGTTTACCAAATTCACTAGCTTCTCCACTGTACATAAATTCTTTAACATCAAAGTCGATAATGTGCAAAGGTAAATCTAATTCTTTAGCTAAATCAATTGCTTCATTAACATCATCTGCATTATAGTCATCTTTAAATTTAATTGTGTAGCAGGGAGGTTTGATTCCTATATCTAAAAAATTACGGGCAACTATTTCGCTATCAGTCCCACCACTGAGAAATAATGCAAAGTCTTTACCATAATCTTTATAGATTAAATTTGCTGTTCTTTTTAACTCTTGTTGATAACTGCTAGAATTATAATTATCTTGATCGACTACTCCTACATTAACTGTAAATTGTTCGTAGGAATTATTCCTATAGCCATATAGACAATCTCCTATATGATATGTTAAGTGATTTTTATAAGTAAAATTCATAAGTCTTCTAATGTTTGAATAAAATCAAGTTTGTCAATTGACATAGTCAATGTTCCAGCAATAATTAATACGACTCTATTGTCTGCATTAATTAAAGGAACCCTGTGCGGATAGTATGTGCTACTGAAACAAAAAACAGTGTTGGACCTAGTGGGAATTAGCGAATATATTTTATCTTCCACCATATTGGGTTCAATCATTTTTAAATGTTGCCTAGCATTTTTAAAATCATTCTTCATTTTACCAAATTCTACAAATGGTTTTTTTGTGTCCAGTCCAAATGTTATTCTAAATCCATAATTTGGATCTTTATCAAAATGAAAATTAAAATCATAATTTTCTTGTTTACATTGAGATATTAATAATATGCCTCTAGATTCAGGTATGATAGGTAATGAATTTATTAATGACATTAACGGTTTAAACAAAGTATTAGATGAGTAACTATGAAATTCCTTTCCTTGAAACTCGAGAATTCTCCTCTCCCAGGGATATACTCTTAAATTTCTTTGTTTATAAACAAACTCTTCATTATTATGACCTGGAATACTTTCATGTAAAGTTTTTGAAGATTTAATAAATTCCTCAAAATCCTCAAATGATATTTCTGGAACTTGCATATTCAGCTCTCCTGCAATAAATGTCATAATATATTAACTGGTGTGTATTCTACAACATATTGATCTGTATAATATACAGTTTTCATTCCCACAGGTGTAAACCTCTTATAGATTTCTGGCCAATTATTGAATAATGCTGTTCTTTTACCTAACTTGTCTCTTACAAACCATTCATACAATGCTTTATTATAAGCATTAACTGTGGCCCATACATGTTTATAATCAGTTACCTCTTCGAGTATTTTTGGTAAAATATTTGTAGCAACGTAATAATTGACTCTATGTTTGGGCGCAATATACATCCTAGTTAATATCAAAGCAATGTCTGGTTCGTATTCGTTCCATCCGGCACTGCAAATATATTCTCCATTATTTTCAAGTACGTAATATTTGCCTTTGCCCTGTTTATATCTGCCATTTTCTAAGATATGAAAAATATTACCCGGAATGTCTTTGTATTCGGGGTGATAATTTTTCATAAATTTAGATTCTTTAATTTTTGATAACCCTGATATCAATAATTCATTAACGTGACTATTTGATAGATCATGTATCTCATGTAATAACATGATGATATTTATTTTTATAATTGGGTGGGTTAGATTTTATAGAAGTTGATTAACTTTTGATTTTATGTAATCAAACTGTTCGGCAAACCCATAAGTGATTAAATATCTAGGTTTGTTCTCTATACTTGTAACTGAATGGTATTCGTGTGTATTAAGAATGTATCCCTCACCGTCATTTAAAATGTACGAGTCGTAATTTTGATCTTGAGTATAATTGGTATTTGTCATTGCTAATGAAGTATTCATTAACCCTATATTAATACATGTGTTTCTTCCTGCTTCGTCTCTATGAGCAACAACATTGCCTTTTGTTTTTATAATATGTACTCTTTCCTTATATACAGGAATATCGTCGTGTAAAAGAGATCTTAAAATTTTTACTATCTCTTTTGTTAATTCTATTAAGATAGGATGTTTGTGAGTATGTCTAGTAAAACTAATAGTTCCACCAGTATTATTTCCATAAGTCATTAAACATGGACTATCTGGTATATCAAATTTCTTTCCATACTCGTGTATTATTTCGGGTAATTGGTCTATCTCTTTAATATATTTGTCAAATTCTAAAATATTAATTAATTTACCAATTTTGATTATATTAGTCATATTATTTTTTAACTACCCCTACTAAATGTAATCTAGGTTGATCAGAACAATTTAAAAATGTGTGTTGTGTTGTGGTATCTACCCACCATACTGAGTTAATTGGTAAATGAACAATACCGCCCGGATTGAAAAGAAAATAGCATTCTGGATTTGTAATTAACGGAATATGTATTCTAGGTGTTTTGTCAACATGCAGACTATAACACGATTTTGGATTAACCCACATTAAGCGTGTTCTATTTAAATTATATTTTTTGATCAATGTTTCAAAAATAGTATCTTTAAAGAATGGATTTATAATAGAATATTGAAATTCATTGCCTTGACTTTTTCCAACTACACTTTTCCAAGGATCCTCATTTAGTTTATATTGTAAGCCAGTCTGTTTCCCTTGTAAATAATTAGTCCATACAATATCCTTATCAATTTTATTAAATTCAATAAGTATTGGGTCAATGCTAATGGTGTCTATTATATTACAATTCATGCAATTTTTCCAAATGTTATACCGTTGCTTTTTGAAAAACTAATAACAGTATGAGGTTGAAAATAATTATAGAACGCTTGTCCTAATCCCCTAGTATAACCAGTTATTGCAATCACATTACTACTTCGATAGTATTAAATGACCAACCAAATCCTAGACTTTGAAAGTATCGTCCGTCATCACCTGGATCTATTCCCATCCTGGCATATTCATGTGGGCTAGTTACAGTTTTAGTATGCTTTACTGGATAGATATCAATAACTGCTACTCGTCCACCGAACTTGGTTGTACTAGATGTACTTTGTAAAATATCAGACCAATAGCCCTCTAGACCGTATCCGACACCTGCAGGCATAAGCCCAAAGTGTGCAGAACATTCTGGCCAAGCTGCTCGACTAAAAATAGGACCCATAATTTCTACAGTGTTTGTATAATGTAGTTTTGCTCCGGGAATTAAGAATGTAGGAGGATGTGTACGAGAACTATCTGCTGTTAATGCAGGCTGTGCTAGGTCTAGGTTGTATTCTTTACAAAGATTAAATGTTGCTTCGATTGCTTCCAGAGTTGTTAAACAATCGTCATCTAACACCCACACATACTCGTATTGAGTGATGTCATGCTTGTCCCTAAATGCAGAAACAATTTTCCATTTCTGTCCGGGAATGTTTTCAACATAAGCAGCGTTTTCTGTGTTGGCTAGATTTGCACCACTCCAATTGACGATTGCTAGATCAAAATTGCAGTTAGAATAATCTCCCCAAGATTGGAATAGTGCGTTAGCACCTGCTGGAATAATTAAAAGATTTGGTTTCATGGTTTGCGATAGCTGGCCTTAAATCCAGAATCGATAATAAAATCCCAATCTTCTGCTAGCATACGTTCGTGAACAATCTTGTGATTGTACCAACTGGTATCGTCGAATACAAAGTGTGTGCCAGGAACTGAACGTGGTAAGAAGAAATCCATTTCGGCCATTACTTGTGCATCGCCGTGTGGTCCGTCAAAATATACAAGTGCATATTGTGTTTCTATTACTTTTGCTCTATTATAAAAAGGAACACCATCTGCAAATCGTTTGAAAAATTCTGTATCTTCTAAACAGAATACCTGCAGGTTAACTGGTTTGGTTTTAATAAAGTTAAAAATATTTGGTATAGCTTCATTACGCATTTCATTGCTGTAGCCTTTACCAGTTTCTACTTGATCATTCAAGTGTATATAATCAATGTTTCCCCATGGGTCAACACAGATAACATTTCTTCCGTGATCTCCGGATGCTTCGAGTGCATTAACAATAACACCCAGGCTTCCTCCTTTTCTTGTTCCAATTTCGCATACTGCTCCTGGAACACCTTTGATGGCCGTAGCCGCGTCTGCTAACACGTGGTAGTGGTCGCCTTCAGTTTCTAAGTACATAATAACCCTTTATATTAAAATATTTATGTTGGTACAAATACCTGCATTTTTTCTGACACTGACTGCACACCATCAGGCAGAATATAATCTTTCCATCTTTCTCTATCTTCAACAATACATTTTGGAAAGTAGTCGTCTAATTTTACTGCTTCTCCTTTGTGAAAATCCAATTGCGGAGCACTTCTGCCTTGAGCAATCAATTCGTCAACATTAACTTTATTTGCCAGTCCTCGATAATCGTTATGCCCTGTTGTTAATAACTTGTTGGTTGCAAAGTCAGTACCACCTTGATAGGTAAAATGCCACCCAGAATGTTGTACTTTCATGTTAACTCCATCATCGAAGTATATAGGATGGTTGCCCCAAATCATACCATGCGTTCTAATATTACTAAATGATGGATAAGTCTTGGCCCTACCCCATGTAGCAGCAGAAGGATTGACTTGATATACCAACGGATCAACCTGCATATAATTAAATTTGTAATAAAAGTAAGGCATATTAAAACCCCACAATGTATGTTGTGTATCTACACGTAGTTTATCAACAACTGTGCCTCTAACAATTTCATCCATATCACATATCAATATGATATCGTTGTCGTTGGCATTGCCCAATCCTCTAGTTAGAACGTTTCGCTGATGCCCTTCATTATACATACATGCCATTGGGCTCATATCATTTTCTGGTACCCCCGGCATGTCTTCTACTTTTATATGAATAATTTTATCTAAGAACGGTTTAAACCTTTCTTGATTATCTAAGAATATATATTCTTTAGATTGTCCAGAGAATGTTGTGTTTGCTTCGGTCATGACAATGTGATCTACATGATCATATAATTCTTTCAATCGAACTTCTAACACATCAAGTTCGTTGTAGAACATAAAGCAATCGTAAATTTTTCTCATAATAAAATTTTTCGTTCGTTGTTGTTAAAGCCAGGTTCGTAGAACATAACAAAGTTCTCCATCCGGCACTCCCGCAAGGCAGCAAATACTTTTTCATATGCCGCAGTTTGCCCGGCAGATGCATATGCACCTATGTCAGTTGGTCTATCTTTTACATATCGATAGACACATTTAGGATTAGACCGGATGTGAAACTTAGGAACTACTCTACGACTCCATTCCATTTCTTCACCTTGACCCCATAGCAGATTTTCATTCATTGGCTCTTCTAAAAATCTTTCTCGCTTAATGCAGAAATAGTTTCCAGAAATGCCCATATACTGTATTAGGTCAATCATATCCCACGGCACCTTAATGCCTCTAGGTAATAGTGGATGACGATCTACAATCCATCCATCTCCTCTTTGTCCATTGAAGTAGATATTTTGATGTACGCAAATATCCCAATGTGTTCCAAACTTTTGAAACTCTTCCCACCAGTCTGGATCAAATGCTAGATAGTCATGTATAACAACACAGATATCATATTTGGCATTTTGTACAGCTACATTCTTTTTACGAGTAATCCACTTTCCCGGAAGGCCTGCAACAATGATATGTGCCTTTTCTGATTCATCAAATGGAACCCATCGAATTCTATCCGATGTTTCTATAGTTGTTTTGTCCCCACCTACAAAAACTACTTCATAATTAGGGATGTTCAATGCTACAATACTTGCAATTGATTTTTTAATGTTAGTATCGTCGTCTCCGCTAGTAATAATACAAAAAGAAATTCCATTCATACAATCACCAAACAAAGTTATTTTTGTAATACTCAACAATTCTAGCAAGCTCTGTATCGAAGTCTGCTTCTGCCTTCCAACCCAATGCTCTTAGTTTACTATCATCAATAGAATATCGAACGTCCTGTCCTTTGCGACCCCAACTAAAATCTACATAATTTTCATAGTCATCAGAACCAGAAACTAACTTGATAATTTTCTTAGCGATATTGATATTGCTATCTTCGCTATTTCCGCTGATGTTAAAGATTTCTCCAGTAACACCGCTTTCAACAATGTGAATGATTGCTCGAGCAGTATCACTGACATGCAACCATGTACGTCTAGGAGTTCCGTTTTCGTGTAAGGGTATCTTTCGATCGATGCTTAGATACTTAACTGCTTTAGGAATTAGTTTTTCAACATATTGTCCGATACCGTAGTTGTTAGTAGGTCGAACAATGACCCAGGGGATATTGTGTGTACGTGCCCACGCACTAATCAGCATGTCTGCCGCAGCTTTGGTAGCACTGTATGGATTGCTAGGTTTTAATATATCTGTTTCAGTATGACTACCTTCTACAATATCTCCATAGACTTCGTCAGTTGAGAAGTGTAGGAATGTTGGAACCTTAAACTTGTTCTTTTGTAAGTTCTGCAACAGGGTGTGAACACCGTTGATATTGCTATCTAAGAATACTTCGCTTCCTACGATGCTGTTATCAACATGACTTTCGGCTGCTGTATTGATAACATAGTCGCAATCTAATAGATATGTAATGTCTCTGATATCGCTCTTAATATATTTAAATCTAGGGTTAGCTTGAAACTCTGGTAAGAACTGCAAATTGGCAGCATAAGTTTCTTTGTCAACACCAATAACACGCCAGCCTTTTGCTAGACACTGTCTTGTAACTTCGGATCCAATAAATCCTAAACATCCTGTTACGTAAACAACTTTCATTTATAATTCCTTAAACCTTGTTCTAATCCTATCAGATTAAAATTATAACTGTCGAGTGCAACACTATTGCCAGTTAAATTATTACCTGTTGGATTTGTAATTTTAATTTTTGACACAGACAATCCTAAATGATTACATAAAACTTTTGCCATGTCGCTTAGTCGATATTTATGGGGGTATACCATGTTGACATCAGAATGTTGGCTACGGCCTTCCACCATGCGATCAAGCATTGGGAAGATGTCCGGCAGGTATATGTAATCTAGATAGATGTCGTTATTAATAACTACTTCATCCTGTAGTTTAACTCTTTGAAAAAATCTATTAGACTTTTCAGTTTCGTGGAACACACCAAACAATTTTAAACTAAAAAAGTTAGGTGTATCTCGTATGATCCTAGCTACTAAGTTTTTAGCGTACCCATAACTTGTTTTAGGAAGATGCTGAACAAAATCATATTCCAAAACATTATTATTGTCCTGTGTTAGATCAAATTCGTAAGCTGTTCCTAAATTAACAAATCTAGAGTAATGATGTTTTTGCAACCAAAGATTTCGGAACATCAACAATCCGTCTGACAAATATATAGGATCTGTACTAGACAACACTTCTCGACCACTGAGCGCACAATGAACAACTACATCAACTTTGTTATTTTTAAACCAAGTTTCGACTTGTTCCAAATTTAACAAATCTAACTCCTCCCTTGTTGGAGTTAAGACTGTGTGTTTTTTTGTTAGGTGTTTGCTGATAAAACTACCAACAAATCCTCTAGCTCCTGTAACCAGTATCTTCATTTGTAAATTTCATCTAAATTTAAAGCGGGTACATAGTTTTTAATGCTAACAGTTGCATCAGAAATTATGTAATCCTTCCAACGTTCTGGATTCTTCCTAAGTGTTTCTGGAAAGTATTCATCAATTTGAATATATTCGAATCGCTCTGGGCTATTAGGATCAATGCCGCCTTTGCGGTTCATAATTTCATTAACATCGATCTTACTTGCCCAATGTTGGGATTCGGTATGTGCAAAGTTAAGAAGTTTAGTAGCAGCATGTGCAGTATCACCGAAGTAGGTAAAATGCCAGCCTGAATGTTGTATTGTCATAACATCTTCTGTGTTATAGTCATCTGATTGATGATATGCCCAGGTAAACATATTATGCCGAAGAAGTTGGAATGTGTTTAAATCTTTCTTCAAGATAGCCATTGGATTAACATGATACGATCTAGGCTGTGTCATAAGGTAGTTGGCCTTAAAATAAAACATAGGATGTCTGCAAATCCATTTACGATGTATTGTATCGTTTCGTAAAATGCTTAATGTCCTAGGACGAAGTATCTCATCACAGTCAGTTAAAGCAACAACATCGTTGTCATCGGCATTGGTCAGGCCTCTAGCAAGTGCATTCCTTTGCCAGTATTCTCTTTCCCAGGCACTTGGACCATCCGGCATGTCCTCTACTTTAATATATATAATCTTATCGTGGAATGCTTTATATCTATCCCAATTATCTTCTAAGTTAAATCTCTTAGGATTTCCAGCAAATGTTACGTTAGCTTCTGCAATAACAAAGTAATCTACATAATCATAACATTCGGTTAATCTTAGTTCTAACAAATCTAATTCGTTGAAGAACGTAAAACAATCATATACTTTTCTCATTTAACCACCTTAGGCATATAGTAAGGAATCTGTCTTCCTAGTCGTGTTTCTAAACTTGAACCAGGCCAGTGTACAACAGTATCGCCTGGCTCCCACCACGCACGTTCACCTAGTTTATCTAGACCAAATCCTGGTTGCCATTGATTAGGCCAGCAGTCGTGTGCATTGAACTTGTATTGCGGTTCAACTTTGATGATAGGCTTCCATTCGGGCATTTCATAACTATCAATCATTGCCTGCTGCTCATAGAAGTGATGATTTTCATACTTTGGCCACATTGCTGTTAACCAGTTTAAGTATGCGTTACCTTCGGGACTATTTCGCAAAAAGAAACTACCAGCGTTCATTCCATTGCCATCAGTTCCGATAATAAAATGGTAATTGTTGTCGATAAGGTCTTCAATCTTTGTATTGTAGTTAGTGATTAGAGTATCTGACTCTAACCACCATAACCATTCTACATTAGGATGTGCATCGATGTATTCGCGGAATAGGCGCAGTTTTTCTCCGCCTACTTGATGCTTGGGCAATCTGAAGTCATCAGTTTTGCAATATGCATCATACCCATGACGTTGGGCATATTCTAATTTGTTTTGTGTCCAGGTATAATCAGCTAGCGGCTGATAGTCTGGAGTATGCATTGATATAACGGCGTACATTTAAATCTTTCTTGTTAAGTTTAAGTAAGCAGGTTCTGGACTATTGATAAAGTCTGGCCAGATATGTTCTAGCTCTTCGATACTTTTTGGTTTGTAAATTTTAATATTGGGCAAGGCTGCTAATACTTGCTCATCATCATGCGCCCAATGACTTAATCCATCGTGGCTATAATCTTTATCTCGGCCACTGCCAATTAGTTTAACTGGTACACATTCTGCATTGACATAGTTTCGCAAAAATTCAAACGGGCGATATAATACAAACGAGCTCATACTATAGCATACAGGAATCTTACCTGACTCTGCAAGTCCAATACCTGCACCAATCATAAGTTGCTCTGCTGCTCCTACATTATGAAAACGTTCCGGAAACGAATTTTGTATTTGATCCAACAACCCAAAACCTAAGTCAGCAGTTAGTACAATAATGTCTTGGTTCTCTACCATCTCTGCCAATAGCAGATTCATACATTCTTTTCTCATGGTGTATAGTCCCTGCCCTTCATGACATAGTAGTGTGTTAACAATCCTTTAGCAAAGCTAAATTCAGTAGGATCAGAAATTCTCAAATTAACCCTAGGTAAGAATGATTGTAATCTAGTTGATAGATACTCAACATCTAAGTACTCGTAAGCACTCATTCCGTTGATATTGGCATAGACATATAAGTTGTCTAGTTTAGCAGTATGTATAAAGCGTAGGCTTTCCCAAATACTACCCTCTGCACATTCACCATCACTAATCATACAGTAAACATTCTTTGTTCTATCTGCTAGGGCGTGTCCGACAGCAATAGGTAGACCACTACCTAAACTACCTGTGCTACAGTATAGTTTGTTTTCTAGATCTTTGCCGGGATGAATGCCGTGTTTATGTAATAGCATCACAGGATCAATGCCGTACTTTTCTTCAAGTACTACATATAGTGCAAGACCAGCGTGTCCATTACTTAGAATAAACACCTCATCTTCTTTTTTCTTTGCGTATATTTCTTCTACAATAGGCAGTGCAGAAAGGCATGAGCTTAGATGGCTCAGCCTTTCTTGATAGCTAATATCAAGAATACGTTTGACTAATTTATTCATCTTTGTAAATGTACAATGAATCTTCTCTTAAGATTTGAGCAATGTATCCTTGTCTTTCAAAGATATCAATTAACTGTCCTCTGTTATGGCGTAGGCTATCAATACCTTTTAATTCTTCTGTATCAGTTGCATGAACTTCAACAAACCATGCATCTACAATGTCCTTAACTGCACTGATAGTTTCATCAGTTAGTGCCACCATTTCACTGCCTTCAATATCACACTTGACAAAATCTATATGTTCTAAATCAAGTTCTTTGATCAAACTTGCCAGTGTACGTGCTTGAACTTCTACTTTAATACCATATTTGTTAACGCTACTATTCATTGTAGAATTTTCTTCACTGATGTAAAAATCAATAGTAGTATCTTCATTGTGTGCCGCAACATTAACGGGATGAATATTGGGATAATCTTTAGTAAGGTCTTTTAAGATGTGAAAGTGCCCAGGTGTAGGCTCAATTGGATAAATTGCCTTTGCTCTATCTTGAGCATACAAACTAAACAACCCAATATTGCCACCTATATCTAAAATGGTAAGCTCGTCTTCGCCTTCGAAGATAGCATCATAGAATCTATCTGTGTTAATTTGATTTAATACAATATCGGCAAAGTTTGCCTGATTGTTAAAATGGCCTTCGGCTTGTGCATCTTCACTTACGATGTCGATAACTGTGTTCTTGCTTGTTAGCAATTGTCTTTGTAATGTCATATCATTCCTGTTTATAATCTGCGGTCTTTAAGAAATCCTCTATACCTTGTTCTAAGGTATAAGTTGTTCCAAAACCATATTGTTCTTTAGCGTAGGTTGTATTACACAACCATACTTCACTTTCAAATTCTTTAGCCATTGAAGGAACAACTTCAACTGGGCCCTTCTTTCCGGAAACTTTTTCAAATAATTCCAACACTTCTTGATTGCTATATTGTATACCTGAACCAAGATTTACGATATCACCTAACGGTTTATCCTTGGCATTTACAATATAATCAATTCCCCTAATGAAATCATCTATGTATATAAAATCGTGATATCCGTGAAATAACTTCATTGGTTGATTAATTTGAAATGCTCTCCAGAGTCTTGGAAAGAGTCTATGAGATTTTTCGTATCTTCCATATACACTATACGCTCTTGCCACGGTGATGTCAAGTTTATATTGTCTAGCATAACCCTGACATAACAACGTACCGGCACCCTTAGTGGCCTGATACATATCAACTGGATTGATTCTATCTGTTTCGGCGGCCGCTCTTGGCACAGGTCCATACTCAGAACTAGATCCGATGTGTATCAATTTTGTTGTAGGATGAGACTTTACATATTCGAGAATAGTGTAAAGTAGATGTACGTTTGATTTCCACATGTCCTCTGGATTGTATATTTCAGCAGCACAATGAATAATCAAATCTGGGTTGGCAAATAGCAAGTCGCTACGCATGTCAGCATCACGCTCGTACTCTACAATGTCATGATCTTTGTAATATTCTACTAGATTGCGACCAATAAAACCCTGTGTTCCAGTTAAAAATATTTTCATAGTATAGTATTTAATAGGGCTTTAATTGTCAATACAAATTATCATAGTAGAGGTCCAAACACTGTGTAATAGCAACTTCTACTTCTTTGTCAGTATTGCAATGCAGGTTAATTGCGCCCACTAATTTTTTGTAATCATCTGTGGTAAAATTATAATGTCCCGCAACTGCAACCTTGACCGTGTCATCACCGTCGATTATCCACTTCTTCCATTTACCACTAGCTATAACTTTATTTTTAAAATTATTGCTATCTATTTGGTAAAGGTCTGCCAATTCCAAAATCTTCTTGGTCTGAATTACGCCCAACTGAGGTGCAATATTACAAGCATGAACTCCTGCAGATTTTCTCAATTGTATTTGTTCAGCAGTTAGGTAATCGGCATTGTGTTCTTTGAGTTTAACTACTGCATTGTTTGCATACCCTACAAGTTGCTTGACCATAGGAACATCAAAACTACCTACTTGACGGTCTTCCATAGTTAAACTACCAGTTTGTGCTACAACGAATTCCATGTTAGGGAACTGGCTGGCAAATTTTACATCATCTTTATATTTGTTAATGCCGGCAGCTACACCTACATTTTCTTCAGTTCCAAACTCAAACTTAATATCAGGGTTAAGTTTAAGACAAAAATTAAACAATTCATCTGCAACGTGATATGAATCTTCACAACGGCTAGTATCTATGTGTATAAGATCAAATCCATTTTCTATGTCGCCGGCAATTGTCTTTTTAGTTGCTTCGACTGCTTGAGACAAACTTAAACTCTTTTCAGCATCTAAGAAATATGGACCGCAGTGATCTCTACATAACATAAGATATTCACTTCGCAAAGGATTAATTTGCCGACCTAACTCTGTTGTTGTCATTACATAGCCACTATTAGAATCAATTTGATTGCGGCTAGCAATGAACATTAAAGGTCGCTGTTTATCTCTAGCATATCTAGCTTGTATATCATTAATTAATGGGCTCATTGGCCCTACGCCTAATTTAAACAAAAACTTTTTCCTTAACTTGTTTGATCATATCTGTACTAGGATACATTCCTGTATACAGATTAAATTGATACATAAATTGTGCAGCATAGATATCAGCACCTGTAATTACATTTAACCCTTTTTGTTGAGCTATGTTAATTAATTTGGTATTGCCTATTACACAATCAACTACTAGATCAGCCTGTATATCATCAACTGGACTTTCATCTGTGCCCAAACCTATACTAGTCGTGTTAATTAAAACATCACAAGGTGTGTTGCGTTGGTCCCAATTAGCCCTACTGACCTGTAAGACATTATCTGTTAATGCTAATACATTATCAGCCATTGCACCATTGCCTAACAACACAATCTTCTTGCCTTTGATGTGATCCTGTATCACTTTAATTAGTCCAAGGTAATCGCAATTAAATCCTGTTAATATTTTGTCTTTGTTTAATACGGTATTGACAGAATTAGTGGGAGATCTAATCCAGTCAATATAATTACCAACCTCACGTTTGTAAGGCATTGTAATGCTGGCACCTGCACAGTGTTCACGCACTAATTCCATATCTCCAGCTAGGTCAATGCAGGTACACGCTACATATTCAGCATTGACATTATAATAGTTGAAGAATTCTGTATAAAATTTAGTACCAGTTGTACCCGGCTTTGCTGCCAAACTTACGTAGAGATTTTCTTTTGTTCTATTATCAATTGCCTCTTGGACATTCATTTAAAAACCTCTGAGAAATGCAATTGAGAAAGTGCAATTAGATATTTGTCAAACGGTGCATCGTGCAATGGGCTCATGTTGAGATAAATGATAGCAACCAGCAATCTTACCTTGTTAAAGTCTAGCCCTTTGTTCTCACACCATTGTTGCAATTTTCCAACATATAGATCGGCATCGGAGATACTGCAATCATTCAATGTAGCAGAATCATTTTCTTCGGTATATTCTAACTTGTCAGCTTTAACTGCTTGATAGTTCAGATAGATACCACCTAACATCTTGGCTAGATCGTAGTGTAGGTCTCCGTAACTGTCTCCGCCAAAATCTGTACGCCAATCAATACAGGTAAACAACTCACTTGCAGGATCGAAGATAATGTTTTCAAATTGATAATCACCGTGGATGAAACACCACTCAGATGTATTAAGTAATGATTCCCAATCTACACGTTTGAGATATGTATCGATGCTTTCTACCATACGACCATTAACGGTCCTTGGTTCACTCCAATTGCTGTATTTTACCCTAAATTGATTAAGTCTATCTTGTGTTTTGTTAAAATAAAACTCTTGGCAGATTGATTTAGTATTCGGAAACCATTTCTTTTTCCAAAGGTCTTTCTCCGACCAGTCCATAAGTTTATCAAATATTTCAGGAGTTAATTGATTATAAATGATATCGCCGCGTACATAGTTGTAGACAAGGAATTGTCCACTGCGTCTAATGCCGCTAGGCATACATATCGGATTTAACAAAGCACGGTTTGCCTTGCGATCTGTTAATGTGCTGTCAGTTGTAAATTTAACAATCTTATTGTTATCGTGGTAAAATAATTCATTAGGTTTAGGAAAGCTAACTTCCTTTAGACCTTCACTTAATTCAACCCATTTGTCATATGTTCCGAAGTCTTTCCATTCGCGAACAGTATGTGCTCTAAGTTCTAAGTTATCACCTAGTCCTTGATATGCTTCTGTTGCATTTACCGCTTTAAGGTTTTCAACATAGGTCATGTCCTTGCAATACATAAGACCAATAAATGCGTCAACTGCCTGTTTGCTAGGTTGCTTGTTTACAATCTCTGTAATCTTATCACCATCACGTTTTACCCAGCAGTAATCTTTTGCTATTGAACTATCAACAGGATGTACAGCAATCCAATTATGGTCTAATTTGTCTTTGTAATCAAAATCAAATACAGTATCGCAGCTTAACCATATAAACGGACTATTGATGTGCTTTGAACAAAGTTGAATAGTAGTTGCTGGACCAGTTGATCCTTCTTCATAGTTTGCTATGTCTACATAGACTACCTGTTTGTCTGTATGTACTGAGCTAACATAGTCTTTGACCTGTTGACCCATATGCCCGCAAGCAATAACAAATTTAGTATCGAGATCAAACTTGCCCATGATATGACTGATCAAGGGCTGGTTGTCATAAGGTATTAGGCCTTTATTGACCATTCGACTAAATGGTCCCATCCTACGACCAAAGCCGGCTGCGAGAATTAAAACTGTTAGCATTTATTTGTGTTCCGATTCAATCTTCCCATGGCTCCTGTTTGCATCATCTTGCAGGCGGATAACGTCATCTAAATGACAAGTACTTGCTTCTACAAAACGCAAATCTGTATCGGCAATCATTCTATGGATAGTTCCCGGTTCAATAGTCATAACGCTGCCTGGCCCGTACTTCTGGAACTTTAAATCAACAATAAAATTATCAATTTCTTGTGTGGTATATTTTCCAGAAATGTATTTTTCGCAATCAAAAAATGCATCGCTATAAACAATTATGCCTTCGCCTTCTAAGATATAATTTGTTTCGGATTTATATTGGTGTACCTGCAAACTAGTTTTAAATCCTTGTTTAAGAACAATCTCTTTTAAAACATAGTTATGGTTTCCTAGGATGTCGCCTTGCTGGATCCATTTCTCTTGTCCCCAAGGTTTGGCAACTGTTTTTACTTCTTCAAAATTACTGTGTTTCATCATAAAAATAAACTCATAAAGCCATCTACTTTTTCGCCGATGTAAGCGATCTGTTCCGGAGTGATAACAGGACTGCAACCGTGGAAAAATGTATTCTTCATTGTGTAGGTTGCTACAGGATAGTTATCACGTGCTTCCGCTGGATTCATTAAATGTGAATATGCAGGTTGCAACATAACATTACCAGCAAAGTACGGACGAGTTTGAATTAGATTTTCTTCTAAATAGTCAACAATGTCTGCACGAGTAAATGGAGCACCTTCTCTAATAGTTAAAGGAAATGCAAACCAACTTACATCGGCTTTATCACATGGACGTGGAATATGGAAGAACTCCTCGTATTTTTCATAGATCTTAAACAACAGTTCATAGTTGCGTTGACGTAGCTCATGAATCTGTGGTAGCTTTTTAATCTGCTCTAGACCCATAGCAGCCTGCAATTCAATAGGTTTTAGATTATAACCAATTTCATCATAGACATACTTGTGATCAAAGATCTCACCGGGAAGTTCTGGAATCCATTCTTTAAAGCGACTTCCGCAAGTACCGCATTTAAGTTTGTTAGCCTCTGGACCAACACAGTAGCAACCACGACCCCACTCACGGAAACTACGTACAATAACTTCTTGACTAGGACTATTGGTTGCTACAAAGCCACCTTCACCCATAGTCATATGGTGTGCTGGATAGAACGAGCATGATGCCATAAATCCAAAGCTGCCTAGTGGCTTGCCGTCATAGATAGTACCTAGTCCATCACAGCAATCTTCAAGCAGGACTAGATTATACTTCTTAACCAATTCCATGACACGATCCATATTAGGGGGATTACCAAGTACATGAGCAAATGTAATAACTTTAATCTCTGGATCTTCTGCTAGGATTCGTTCTGCGTGATCGAGATCAATGTTTAGTGTATCAATTTCAATGTCAACAAATACAGGAACAAAGCCGACCTGTAGTGTAGGATTAAGTGTTGTTGGAAATCCTGCAATGGGCATCAATACCTTTGTACCTTTGGGAAAGTTATGTCCACGCTTACTGGTCAATGATGCCATCATTAACAAGTTAGCACTAGAACCGGAGTTGGTCAATACTCCTAGACTCTTTCCAAACTGTGCAGGAAACTCTCTTTCAAAGCGTGTACCACATTCACCTAGGGCCAACCACCCTTTAAGTAGTGATTCTACACCTGCCATATATTCAGATGAATCGTATAAGGCACCAGCATAGTTAACAAAGTCTTTGCCTGCAACCCAGGTCTTCTTTGCTTCTTTTTCTTCGATGTATTTTTTTACTAGATCTAAAATTTCTTTCATGTTTTCTCTTATGGTGTAATATGTCTAACTAATCCAAGGAACTGTTGGCATAGTTCTTTCTTGGGCAAGCCACTGCCTGCAAAGTGAATTAAAAAGTCTCCTGGCTCCCACTGTCCACAATTGCCAGTCTTGTCAATATCACTATGGTAGATGTTCCAGTATAGCTGTCTATACAAGAAACTGTTGAAAGTCTTTTGTGGAACAAACTTAAACAGGTGTCCGTATGTTGGCATACTGTCAATCATAGCCTGTTGTTCCCACCACATGTGTGTTTGATACTTTTCAACTTGTGTCCATAGATATGCAAAGTATTCTCTGCTCTCTGGGCTGTTCTTGATCATAAAGCTATCAGCATTTATATCGTTAATGTCCTTTGCCATGACAATATGATATTTCTCATCGATAAAACTTTCTAATTTAATATAGAAGTTAGTAATCAACGTATCAGCACCTGCCCAATACAACCAATCATATTCTGGATGCTCAGTCATTACCTCTAGCATGAACTTGATCTTTTCGTAGCTAGGACAGTATGTGAATCCATCTGTTTTAATATGATACGGATAGCCCCAATGATCACAATATAGTTTTTTATTCTGTGTCCATGAGACATCTGCCAATGCTTGGTAGTTGTGATCCCATAATTGGCATACTGCAATTTTTGTCATAGTGTTCCTTGAAATTTATAACAGTCATTCCATACAGGATGACTTAGGTCTCGATCGCTTATAATCAGCGACTGATCTGGCACGAATGGCCATTGAATGTTTAGTATAACATCTTCTGCATCAATTCCGCACTCAGCTTGGGCATTATAGTAGTTGTCTAACTTGTAGTTAACATATGTGTTTGGCTCTAAAGTTAAGAAGCCATGATAGAAACCGCGCGGTACATATACGATACTCGGATCGTCTTTGTTAATATTAATTTTACAAGACTTTCCGTATGTAGGACTTCCTACTCTAGCATCTACGATTACATCTAAAATGCTACCATTAAACACACTGACTAGTTTAGCTTGAGGGCAAATTGCTGACTGCGAGTGCATCCCTCTTAGGGTATTTGAGCTTGCACTAAAACTAGTGTAGTCAAAGATAAACTTATTAGTAATACCGATCTCTTCAAGCCAGCTTTCTCTAAAGTCTTCAGTAAACCATCCACGACTATCTCCGTGGCGTTTCAACTTAATGACCTTGGCATCCTTTAGCGGTAAATCGTAATATTCCATTAGAAGTAATTTCCATTTACTCTAGGAAACCAAACATCTCCCCATCCTCGGGGGCTACGGAAATTATCCCAGTCTTTTCTAGTTTCGGACCAGAATGTTTTTCCAAGTCCGATAGCCAGTGCCATTACAATACTTTGATTAGCCATGACTTGTTCAGCACCTTGTATGAGCTGTGCCATCTCTAACATATTACGAACTGGTGAGTAAGGTACATTACAATTAAATTGTCTATTAAATGCAACTGACTCTTCTTCTGTGCCCAGGAAGATAGCAACATCCTCAAGACCTTCATCTACCCATTTGTGCCATGTAGGTGCAGTAGGATCACCACCTTGTAAGTATCGAGGAGTTCTATTGATAACAATAGGCCTGCCTTCTACTTTTACAGGTTCAACTCCGTCTAACCACGGATCAATTAATAGTGCTTTACGATGTTCATCGAGATCCAGACCGCATACCAAAGCAGCACATTCTGTTTGATTACCTTGCCAACCTTTTGGCCCTGTGGTAAATTTATAATGATTGGCTAGATCGTGGTCCACTGTTTCATTACGCCATACATTGAGTTTATGGATGTAGCTTTGTTTTTCTAACAGTGGAAATAAAAAGTCAATGTCTGCCTGTGTATAGCGGCCTGCATGTGGTCCTGCATTTGGCGCACCAAAAGCGTTCCAAGACACTTCGTTCATCCCGTTTAGTTTGATATATAGATCACCGCCTCCTAGAATCTTAATTGGGCACATACTATAAATTGTATCGCCAAATGTCCCCGAATGGCTGAATGATAATCTTTTGGTCATTAAATCCTCTTGTATTTTGTGCAGTATTTAAAATAATTTTTTCTACGGCATTACAAATATGATACAGCCTTGATTTGCTTTTGTCAAGTCTTTAGTGTATAATTAATGTTATGAAAACATTAGTATTTTGCACCTCTTACTCAAACGATCAAGCACGATGGGACGGCCTGTTTGGACGTTGGATCAATGCTTTAGAAAACAGCAAACTTGAATACGATCAACTATTGTTGATTGATGACGGTAGTGCTATACTGCCTGGATGGGAAGGCGTTGAAGTTATTCGAGAAAATCAAATGCCTGCTGAATGTCCAGACAGCCGCGGGGTGATTTATCACTTTGAAAAGAACGGAGGATATACTGGACACGGTGTATATCCTGGCTGGTATCGAAGTTATATGTTTGCAGCAGAGTATGCTGAGAAATACGGCTTTGAAAAAGTAATACACATTGAATCTGATGCGTTCTTAATCACAGATCGCATTCAGGAGTATGTCAATAGTCTAGAACAAGGCTGGACAACCTTTTGGTGCCCACGCCATAAGTTTCCAGAAAACAATATTCAGATCATTGCAGGTGATGGTTTAAAAAGATTTATTGCTTGGAATAAAGAAAAAGTTCCCTACTCAACATATCAAAATATATGTGCTGAGTTTTGGACTCCTTATACCCATGTTAATAGAGACTTTAAAGGAGACCGCTGGGGCGAGTTTGCTCCGGGCATGGCAGCAGTAGCCGATCCTAGTTGCCCTCCAGGTGTACCGCGCGATGCGGATTTTGTATGTCAAATTCGTCAGGAAAGCCCATGTTGGTGGCTTGAAGAATAATTATCTACCCACATATCCTCTAATTCATTATATGTAAATATAATAAACTGGAAAGATTAATGAAAGACTCTATTAAAAACTTACAAACTAGTTTAGCTCAAGATTTAGTTAAACTTGAAGAGAGCAATATCAATGAAGAACATTTTGAAATAATTGAGGATACTTACGAAAAGGTATACCTGCTTCTTAATAATGCAAGGGAAAATTAATGGAATTTATTTTAACTTATGTTGCAATCGGATTCTTTACAGTATTTGGTTGGAACGCAGGACAAAAAGTTTGGGACAAGTATGTTGAACCACCTGCAATTGAACAGCCGGCAATAAAAAATGAAACTTCAAAATAAAATACTATTAGATTGGTATGAAAGAATCTTTGACAATGTATTAAGAGTATTATGGTTAATTTTGTTAATCATGTGGATTAACTCTGAACACACTTTATTCAAATGAAACCTACTATTGCCCTATTCATACACCAACCAATGTGTAGCATACAATCGGGCAATGGAATTATTAATGCACTACGATCCGATTATAATTTCAAAATCTTTACCAAACACGAATTAGAAGACGGATTCTTTGACGGTGTTGACATGCTGGCCTTTCCCGGAGGTTTTGGTAACTCTGATAGCTATGACTATCTAATGAAGATCAATAGTAAATCTATTACCAACTTTATAAACAGCGGTGGCTATTACCTTGGTATATGTATGGGAGCTTACTGGGCAGGTAAAAATTACTTTAAACTGTTAGAAGGTGTTGATGCTGTCCAATACTACAAAAGACCTACAGCCTGCACTCGTCGTCCCCATACTAAAAATATGCCAATAACTTGGCAAGGAGTCGAAGACAAAATGTTCTTTAACGATGGCTGCACTTTTGTGGGCAAGGGCAAGTATGAAACTTACGCCACATATTCAAATGGTGATCCCATGGCTATCATTCAGAATAGATTAGGATTAATAGGATGCCACCCAGAAAGTGAAAAATTTTGGTATGATGGATATCCGCAGCTTATCGAGCAGTATCATTATGGAGTTCACCATAAGCTACTGTTAAACTTTGTCAATACTTTATTATCTAAATAATCACTTTGACTTTACCGGTCGCAACTTTGATATCTTTATAGAGTTACAGCCAGACTTGACTGCGGCGCCAGCCAAAGCAAAGAGGGTTGAGAGATCCATCGATTCTCTCTCTTGCGCCATTCTAAGCACCAGACTGTGCGATTATAAACATCGCCGCTCCATGCCCATCGTACACATTCCCACTCGGGCCATTTTTTAATATCTGGTTCTTTGGCCAATGCTAATACTAAAATCCATTCGTACATAATAATTTACTTTTTGAAATAAGCTTCATATAGCATTACCCAATATAATACAAACAGCGGACTTAACGCTATTAAAAATAGTAGGTCACTGAATGTTATAACAATATTAAAGTACATAAATTATCCTCCGGCTACGGCCTTGTCTCTTTCTTCACGCTCTTTAGCTGCACGTTCTCTGGCGTGTCTTCTTACCACAGCGTCACGTTCTGCTACCTTCTGTTCATAGATTCTTTTTTCTTCCATGGACCCGTGGATGCCAATCCCGCCCATGACAATTGCAAATATAATAGCTGATCCTGACAGGAAATACATACAAAGCATACCCATTTCCGCCATCTTTTTTTTGCGTGCCAGTTGACGTTCTGCTTCTTCACGTTCAGCCGCTGCTCTTTCTTTAACAAGGCGTGTTCGTTCTCTGATCATGTCTTCCCAGATTTGAGGCTTGCCCAACTGCCACACGATCATGTCTTTCAAATCTCGCTCGTATTGTCTTAGAGCATCGCTATGCATAGCGATTTGAAGTGCTTCTTTTCCTAATTCTGCGTCAGTTTTACCAAGTTGTTGAGCTTTAATCTTGGTTTTGGATCGTTCTTTATGGATAGCATCCGCAGAGTCAAAGAATTTGCTAAACTGCCCAACAAGGCTGTTGACATCTTTACCTAGAGCGATAGCCTGTTTGATGTAGCCAACCGCTGATTGTGCGGCCGTAAATGCTAGACCAATAGTGATTGGATCCATTAAAAAACCGCTCCATAACAGTAGTGTACTATTATTTAATCGGTTTTTAACTTTAAATTAAGTATATATTTAACTCTTATCTAATAATTTCTAGTAGCGCATTTACGAGTCTTTTAGGTTCTTGTACATCGAGACTACAATTACATTCTGCTTTTTCGCATATCACACTGTCTGCAGCCCATGCAAAATTGTTATCATGTACATTGGCTATTACGCCGCCTTGTTTACACATTGATCTAAGTACATCATCAACTTCTATCATCAGGAGATCTTTGCCAATATCGCACTCCCATCCTTTGAATTTAGTTTCTAAACGTTGTACAAAGTCCTGTGAAGGAGCAGTCTTAATTGAATTATCGCTGTATGTCAGTGTTACACTAGATTGATACCAAGGTATAGATTCTATATGTTTTTGTTTCTTTATATATTCTCTAAAGTATAATGGGCTCCTGGCATAAAGATTTTTTTGAATTAGTTCTAATTGTTCTGCTGTGTAAGGTTGCAGACATGCACCGTCATCAGTTGTTATAGGTTTTAAGCTAGAAATTGAAGCAGATTTTTTAAGAATCTCTCGATGTGCATCTACAGCAGCATTAAATAGACTAGTATCTGCCTGTGTAGTAACAAACACTGTTACTAATGTGTTAGTAGCCTGCATTAAATTATTGACTTCTATAGTATGTTCTACTTTAGCACCTTGCTCTGTATGATGAGATATATACAATCTATCTAATACGTTGGCGTCTGCTAGTTCTTTCCACCAGCGTATGGTCCTGGAACCGTTGCTAATCATGCTGGTATATCCGCCACGATCTTTTATATATTTTAGTAACTCAATCAACTTAGGATATAATGTAGGTTCCCCACCTGTAAATTGAAACCAAACTATTTTGGTTAGATCATTTTTGATCAACCTATCGATAGTCGATGTGTAAACTTCATAGTCAAGGAAACGTTTGCTACCATCTTTGAATATACTTGGACAAAAACTGCAATCAAAATTACAGATGTTGCTCAATCGCCATTCTACTATTCTAGTTGTTCTAGGGGACTTGGCCCTTTCTAGTTTAATAGGGATAACTTTATTCACCAGGTACTTAGAAATTATTGTGGGGGTACTTGCTCGGGTTCTTGCCCAATTTGTTGCTGGCTAGCACCCAAAGGCTTTTTCATATTTTGGATGCTTTTTGGAACTGGTGCAACTGGTGGTTTAGGTGCAGGCATTCCGGGTGATGCAACAGGTACTGGTCGAGTCATAGTAGTTAGCTCGGATAATAACGGTTCCATAGTAACCGAATTCCAAATCTTTTTATTGTCACCGGTTGCGTGATAACCCAATTTAATTAAAGATTTGCCAGAGTTCGCATCATAGATGTTTAGCTCAGGACGAGGTTCGCCGTTCTTACTTATACCTTCTCTATAGGATACTGTAAGATTAATGTTATCTGTCAATAGCTTATCGGTTAAATTTTTAAAACTATGTACTGTACTTACGCCAGTTTTACTTAACTGTACTAGTCTAACACCATCGTCGCCTTTAGTCGCATGATTTAAAACCATTGCAGCAATTTTAGCAACAACTCCAGCTTCTGACCTAGCATCAGCACCTGCTAGTTGCGATTTTAATTGACGAGTTGCATCTTTATAGGCCTTGGTCCAGAATGTAACTTTTTCTGCAACTCGCCTTGGCTGAGGAATTTCTACACCAATTGGGCTAAAGAAATTAACTGTACTCTGCCATACACCTTTTGTACTAGCTACATCAGCGGTTAATGATCCTGCACCTTGTTGTCCAAATTGACTACTGCCTGCTTTTAGACTAATTTTAAGAGCTTTTAATGGTTTACCATTTGCAAAAGCTTCAATATCAGTCTTTTTACCTTTTTGGTCGCTCATACCATCGCTAGCAACAGTTACCATATCTACTTTTCCATTTTTATAAAAGTGGTCAGCATATCTATCAATTTGTCCGCTATTTGCATAATGTACAGCGGAAGGTAACATTGTACCGTATTGTTGCCAGAAATCAGGACGTTGCATAAACACCCTTGTAGGTTCTCTAACTGCTACTGTAAATTTAATAATGTCTGCAATTTTACTATTTTTATCTGCTACTGTGTAAGAGCTAGTTCCGCTGTTCACAGCAGAATTTAATGTGTTCATAACATCTTCCGCAGTAATATCGTCTACATTATCTGATCCACGTTTAATAAGTTTAGCAACAACTGCCGCACTTAATACAGGCTCCGATAAATCACCCACGTTTCCTTCAGTACTACCCTTTTGTCCAGGAGCATGAACCATACCGCCCTGTATAGCACTATCATTTCCAGAAATAGCTAGATATGTATTATTAGGTCGTTTAAAATAACGTATTATATTACCTGTACCAAATTGAACTGTTGGGGTACGCTTAGGAGCTTTTTCTACCCACTCTAAATCTTCGCTAGGATCAAAGTCGGGTACAGTTGCTTTAATAGTATTTGCTAGAGCCTTGCCTTTAGCAGAAGTAGAGCCGACTCTCACTTTATGTCCAAACGAGTATTTGTCTGCTCTGGTAAAAATGCTAGCTTCGGATAAAAATTCACGTGATCTCATAATATACTATTTAGTGAAATTCTGGAAATAGAATTTCCTGTACAAACTGTTGCATTTTGGGTTCAGGTACACCCATAGCAACCATGCTCTTAATTACATGCGGATTTTGCTTCTGATAGTGGCAATAACGGTTCTGTGCCATGTGATAATCTGCTAAATCTTGCTGATCTAGGCCTACATTCTTAAGATAAAAATCTAATGTAGTTAATGCTGTATCACATAACTGATCCACTTCGTGCATTTCTTGCACATTCCCAGCAGCAACCATTGCAGGGCTAAAGATCTGTTTTGCCCAGTCTGGCAGTGCTCTGGGCTTATTCCACTCTAATCCATTGACCTGTGCCTTAAACCATAGGTACATAAAACTAGTAGGATCGCCTGCATGGCTAAAGTCGTGGAAAGCACCAGTGATTTTGTTTGGTCCACATACAGCATCGAATCCGTAGATGGGACTAGGATCATTAAAGTGAGGAAATACTGTACAATGTAGAATGTAGATGTTGTAGGTTTCTCTAAAATCTACAATCTCAACATGTGCTCTGCGATATTGCTGGCTTGAGTAGATGGCATTATACCATCCGTAGTCGTCTGTAGGATCCTTCTCAGGATCACCTGTCTGTTTAAATTTTTCTTCGATATCAACTGCTAACTTGCTGATCTTATCCCAAACTGCTGTCATAATCCCTCATCATGCGTATTGCCCAATCAAAGGCCACATTGGCTTCATCGCCCATGCTGTCGTCTAGTTTAGCACGAATGTTGGTCATCAGTGTGCGGGAGTCTGCAAACTCTAGATTACGGTGAGCACCTGGAACAATTTTCTTGATCATCTGTCCACCAAACATATCGCCCATGTGCCAGGTGTAGAGGTGTGCCATAATCTTACTAGGCTCTGTGGCAATAGAAATTAGGTATTTGTAGTAGTCGACTACAATAGGACGGAATTGGTGTTTCTTACCATCAGTGTTCATTTCATTGTAATCCATGAACAGGTAAAATGTTCTGCGTAGGTCTGGCAAATCACCTAACAACTGATTAGCGCCGGCGGCGCCTTCGATGGCTCCGTAGAACAACCATTTCTGATATGTCCAATCTATCCATAAATCTTGAGGTAGCGTCTTGGCAAACACTGCCTTCATGAATGGGGTAGATTCAGCTTCTGCATGTTTAGCAACAGTTAAATCTTTTAAACTCATAGTAGTTCCTTATTCGGGTTCTACTTTAATTATCAGTGGCCATCCATGTGTTCTTGCAAGATTGGTTGCATCTAGAGATTTTTGTTCTGCTACTTCGTAACTAAAAATTCCAGCAGTTGCACTACCTTTATTGTGAATTGTCAATGTTAATTCTAGTGCGGCAGTTTCGGTATGCCTGAACACTGCAATCAACATAGAAATTACAAACTCCACTGGTGTAACGTCATCATTACATACAATGACTTTAAACTTACCCGGCTCTTTAAGAGAGTCTGTAGTTCTTGTTTTCTTTTCGATAATTGTATCTACTGCCATAATTTTAATTAAAAAGATTTATCAATTGGGGGCTGGAGCCCCCAATACTTTACTCAGCTGTGATTTTCAACTGACGAGGCTTTAGAGACTCCGGAACTACCCGAGTAAGAGCGATGGTTAGAACACCGTTCTTGATCTTGCCTTCACCTACTTCCATGTGTTCAGCCAGTGTCCAACTACGAGTAAAATCTCGTGTTGCCAGCCCACGATGCAGGTATTGTGGTTCGTCAACTTCACGCAGACGTTGCCCTCTGATTACCAGTTGATTCTGATCGATCTCAACTGCAACTTCCTCTGGTGCAAATCCTGTTACAGCAACTTCAATCTCATAAGAGTCTTCGCTGTGCTTTAGGATGTTGTATGGGGGATAGTTGTCTTTGATTTGATTTTGGAAACGACCTTCAAAGTCGTTAAACAATGTGTCAAATCCCAGTAGGGCTCTGTTTAGAGCGTTGGTGTCGAAACGTACGATTTGTTGATTCATAATTTTCTCCTTAATAAGTAAGAATCGGGTGGGACCCTTTATAGGTATCCCACGTGTATTTATTATACAGTCTCTTTAACGTCGGCGTCAACGATATTATTATCCTTGTCGCTCTTGGCCTTTTCTTCAGCTTCGTGCTTTTTAGCAGTAATAGGATTCATAGCTTCGTAAAGTTTTGGAATACTATCCTGGATAATCTTTGCGTCATCGCCTTTGACAGCATCTTCAACTGCTTTTACAGCATCTTCCGCATTGGCTTTTTCTTCTTCCGTGACCTGATCACCGTACTTTTCTACATCGCCTTTAAAGGTGTGTAGAGTACTTTCGGCGCTATTACGAGCTTCAATCAATTCACGTTGCTTCTTATCTGCTTCTGCATTAGCTTCTGCATCCTGAACCATACGTTCAATTTCATCCTTGCTCAAACCGCTATCAGATTTAATAGTGATCTTATTCTCTTTACCAGTTCCTTGATCCTTGGCACTGATCTTCATGATACCGTTGGCATCAACATCAAATGTAACTTCGATCTGTGGTGTTCCGCGTCGTGCTGGAGGAATACCGTCCAATTTAAATTCGCCAAGCGCCTTGTTGTATTGGAACAACTCACGCTCACCCTGTGCCACTTTGATATCAACAGCAGGTTGATTGTCTTCCGCTGTGGAGAACACTTGACTTGCCTTGGTTGGGATAGTGGTGTTCTTTTGGATCAACTTGGTAAAGACACCGCCCATTGTTTCGATGCCTAAACTCAATGGAGTAACATCCAACAATAGAACGTCGGTGCGGCCACCACCTAGAACATCACCTTGGATAGCAGCACCTGCGGCAACTGCTTCGTCTGGATTAACGTCCTTACGTGGAGCCTTGCCAAACAACTGTTCAACAACTTCCTGTACCTTTGGCATACGAGTCATACCACCAACTAGAATAACTTCGTCAATGTCGCTGGCACTAACACCTGCGTCTGCCATAGCAGTCTTACATGGTCCGATACTGCGCTGGATCAATTCTTCAACTAGTTGTTCCAACTTACTGCGTGTAAGTTTAACGTTCATGTGCTTAGGACCACTTGCGTCTGCTGTGATGTAGGGCAAATTAACGTCTGTCTGTGCTGAACTTGACAGTTCAATCTTGGCCTTCTCAGCGGCTTCTTTTAGGCGCTGTAGAGCCAACATGTCTTTCTTAAGATCAACGCCATTGTCTTTCTTAAATTCATCAACTAAGAAATCCATAATGCGTTGGTCAAAGTCTTCACCACCTAAGAATGTATCACCATTTGTAGATAGCACTTCGATTTGTTTGTCGTCATCGACATTGGCAATCTCGATGATAGAAACGTCAAATGTTCCACCACCTAAGTCATAGACTGCAATCTTACGATCACGCTTGTCTTGTTTATCAACACCATAGGCCAATGCGGCTGCTGTTGGTTCGTTGATGATACGCAGAACTTCTAGACCTGCAATCTTACCTGCGTCTTTGGTTGCTTGGCGTTGACTGTCGTTAAAGTATGCAGGCACAGTGATAACAGCCTGTGTCACTTCTGTGCCCAAATAGTCTTCCGCAGTCTTTTTCATCTTACGTAGAACTTCAGCTGAGATCTGTGGAGGTGCTAGTCGATCGTTATTTGCTTCTACCCATGCATCGCCGTTGTCGGCTTGGACAATTTTGTAAGGCATTAGGTCAATGTCCTTCTGAACAGCCTGTTCAGTAAATTTACGGCCGATCAAACGCTTGGCTGCGTAAATTGTGTTCTTTGGGTTTGTGACTGCTTGACGTTTTGCACTGGCTCCAACGAGAATTTCGTCATTAGCATAAGCTACAATACTTGGTGTAGTGCGAGCACCTTCTGCGTTTTCAATGATTTTTGTGACGCCGTTTTCAATAACTGCCACGCAGGAATTTGTAGTTCCGAGATCTATTCCGATTACTTTGCTCATTAATTTCTCCTTAGTAAGTGAGCGGGCATTGTGCCCATATAAAAGCCATAAGGTCTTTTACAGATTTATTTATTATAGTAGCATACTATATAAATGTCAAGTGAGTGTATCATCTATATGATCCGATGCCCGAGGAACCCGATCGATGAACTGTTCTTTATATGATTGTCTAGCCTTTTCTGCATCGTAAGTAGATTCAACGTTAGATATTGCTTTAAAAATAGGGTGCATTAATTTGTCCATCATTCTACGGGACATTTGTTCCAGTGTTTTTTCAACATCTTTGCCCTGGGCAATTTCCTGCATGGCCCAGCCGTGCTCGTACATGCGAACACGCTCGCACCAAGATTCGTAGCTTTCACCCTCATTTATTTTCACTGCAATAGTTTCCCAACATGCTCTACAGTAAGTTCATTGTCAGGAACAATCTGGGCATTCCACATTATGGCCATGACCAGTGCATCTTTGTTGCTTTTAAAGACAAAATCCATATAAATATCGCCAATGCGGCATACATATCTAGCTCCGGGTAATCCGAAATATTCGATAGCCCATCCACATGCTTCATTCCAGTCAGCGATAGTATCACCTATGTTCCAAGGTATTCTTACAGTAGAACTCATTATGCCTCCACGATTCTATACTGTGAGTTGGGATAGCGTTCTCGCAACCATTCCAACATACCTTCCTCGCAGGGAAGTCGAATAGAATCAAACTTGTTAGTAATATATCTCATTTTATCCTTAATATAACATCGGTTCAGTTGTGGGTTCATCTTTTAGAATCATTACCACTTCTTCCTTGCTGGGGTAGATCAAACCGCAGTCTTCCAAAATGATCCTGCGCTGTTCTGGCGTGATATCACACCAAGCCTTGACCTTTAGATAACTGCCCTGTGCTTCTTCGGGCACAGTATCTGCTATCCAATTTACCAGGGCCTTGTATGCTTCGATATGATTATTAGGATGACTACGCTGTATTGCCCGTGCAAAATCATTGGCCAGAACAGCTTCAAAACAGCCGCCGGGTCTGAATCCCCACACTAGATAGTTGTAGAAAGGGTCAGCAAACTCCCGGGGCACATCCCAACGTTCAAATGTTTGCATCAGTTTATTCTTACTGTATTTTGTTAGATTCATTCTTCAACTCCGAAATGTTCTTTAATCTGAGCCAATATACCACGTTCGGTATCATTCATATCTGGGCCAGGTTCTGACACTAAAGACATACATTCCTGCACAATCAACTCGGCGAACTTTTCATCTACTCTGTATTGTAGTGTGCGGTCGTGTCTGATATTCTCCCAAAAGAATTCCTTCTTGGTCATATTCTGTTCAGCAACAAAATTAAAAGCCTGTTCAGCAAGTTGGTTAATTCGTTCGTTCATTCTTCAACTCCGAAATGTTCTCTAATCATTTGAGCAATCTCTGGCGGTGTCAGCGGATGCTTATCACCTAATGCGGGATTCCTATAACCGCCATTTATAATAACCTTACTACATTCTCTCACAATCAACTCGGCGAACTCGGCCAACTTATCTCGTTCTGTTCGAACACCTGGACCATTTTGACCTTCAACTAAATTATTAGGAAGGTTGAATCCAGCCTGTTCAGCGAGTTCTTTAATTCGTTCGTTCATATCATACCTCAAAGTAAAAGCCAGGAATAAATTGATCACCTTCCCATGGGAGATATCCACGAGGGTTAGAGATCACACGAGTCTCACCAATCTTATAATCAACTGGGTCATGCATGTGGCCATGACAAAACACTTTGATGTTTTCATTGTCAAGGATAAATTCACTCATGTCACTGGCGTAAGCACCATTAGTAGTAGTCTCATGTTTATACTTTTCATTTATACTCATGTAGCTAGGAGCATGGTGTGTAATGACTACAAAAGGTTTATCTCTGTTCATTTCTAGTACAATCTTAAAATACTGTTTGGTCTTGCGATGTACAGCCACCGTATGTTCTGGGGTCAGTTTATGATAGAGATTCTTAGCAGGATAGAAGTTTTGGATGGCCTTGTAGTCATTCATAAAACTTTTCATAGAATGAACAGTGATAGGATCACCCTTGTTCATGTCAGTCCATAATGTAGCACCCATGAACATGATACCCTCATACTCTACCACTTGATCTTCCAGAATGGTCACATTAGGGGGCATCATGCCTTCCAGCAATGCTCTGGTCTTATCCAAACGACCTCTGTAGTGCTCGTGGTTGCCCAGCACGTAGAACACTTTCTTATACTTTGGAACCTCAAACTCAAAGAAGTCGTGGCAGGGAAATGCTCCGGGCTCACGATCCAACAGTTTAGTGCTATGGAATTCTTTGCTCAACTCTTTGGCTTCGCAGATATCTCCAGCCAAAATCAATACATCACCACCTGGCATCTCCAGGTAGCCACTAACGTCTAAATGTAAATCACTAACCAAATGTACTATCATCAAATGCCCCATTTAAGTAAAAACCACTGAGCTTCTTTGTCAGTGGCTAGGTAAATTCTCATTGTGAATTTGTCATTGACCCAACACCACGAAATATTAGGATCTTTAATTTTTTCAATAAACTCAAGATCGTCGCTGGCACCCCATTGTTCCCAACACCATTTACGGATATCACAGAACTTTTGGGTTGTTGTGTAATTAAAATTTGCATAGTATTTAAACACACCATGCCCATTCATCCTACCATCGACTTTTTTAAGTTTCATGTTATCTTAATTTGTTTTGTATTTGCTCGATCACTGTAGATCTTATGACCACGTTCTCGGATCAGGTCGGCGGTAGCCTGTGGGCATTCTTCCCACTGCTCTCGCCAAAACTCCTCATTCATACCTTCCGCACAATCCACAGCATAGATTTCATAATGCCGCTGAGTATTATACCTAGCCCGCAATACCATAGCCCGAACAATACTATCCAACGGATTTCTTTCTCTAGGCTTATCTTTTAAAAGATTGATAAGCTGATTTTTGTCATGATGTTCATATTGGGTAATAGGTACGATGGCTTCAATACCAGTTTGGTCCCAACTAAAGATGTAGGCGTTTGTAGTCATAATACTATTATACAGTAAAACCAAGATAAAGTCAAGACTGATTTTACCAAGTTAAATAGTAAAAAGGATATATTATGGACAGAATTAAACGTGCTATTTGGTTTACATTGGGTATGATTTGTTTGGGCATTGCCTATATTGGAGTAGTCACACCTGGAATTCCGTGGTCAACTCCCACAGTTGGTGCTGCCTACTGCTTTGCCAAAAGTAATAAAAAGTGGCACGATTGGATTATGAACCATAAACTGTTTGGGCCCTTTCTCCGCAACTGGAGTGAGAAACGTGTGTTTCCTACATATGGTAAGTGGGCCATGGTCATTACTATGGATGTCAGCTTGATCATACTTTGGTTCACTACCTACAACTGGAAGTTGGTAGCCGGCGTTGGCCTAGGAATGGCACTCTGTGCTGTTTGGGCATTACGTTACCCTAGCAGTCCAGAAGAGTACGATCAAAGAAAAGCCGATGGCAAACGCATCGGCTGGTTTAAATAAAATAGGACCCGAAGGTCCTACTACTGGTTACGAGAATCCAGCGACACTCTATCTTGTGTCCGATTTTTCTACTAAGTTGTCTCTAAATATTTCCCAGGCTCGTTGCCAACTCCAACGCTGACTGACCCTATGTACTCTATCTCTATCAAGTTGTAAACACTTATCAACAGCAACTTTTAAACCTTCTCTCTCCTCAGCCATAAATCCAGTAACACCCTGATCTATAACATCAGCAGGACCTTGACAGTTATAAGCCGCTACAGGTGTTCCACAGGCCATTGATTCAATCATTACAATGCCGAATGTCTCCCACTTACTGGGAAATACAAATACTTCAGCATTGGCATAGTAACGTGCTAGATCCACACCAGTTTTAAATCCAGTGAATACTACATCTGGATATTGTTTCTTATAGACTTCCAGCATAGGTCCGTCACCTACCATGATCTTTTGATAGCCAGGATAATCTAAATCCAAGAATGCTTCTAAATTCTTTTCCTTACTGACACGACTGACACATAGCAAATACTTACCAGGAAAGTTTTCTCTAAGTTCTGGTTTAAAGATCGTTCTATCAACACCGCGTGTCCATGGAATAACTTCACCTTTAAATCCGTGTGCTTGTAATTCTCTAACCATACTGTCTGTAGTAGTCAACACCTTGCCGCTGTGCTTGTGAAACCAACGAACAAAACGCCACGTAAATGTTTCTGGAATGCCAAATAACAATTTTAACCCTTCAGGAAACCGAGTATGATAAGCGGTATTGTGCCTAATATCAGCCAATGACAGATACTTTCTAGCCCAACAACCAAGAGGACCTTCTGTCGCGATGTGTATATAATCCGGAGCAATCTCCTTGATCTTCTTGCCCATGTGGCGCGGCCAGGCAAGTTTGACTTCGTGATATTTAGGGCAATCAATGTAGCTGAACCACCCGGGATGCAACACCACAAACTTATAACCATCCAAAAGCGCACATGCCTCAATATTCGTGTAGGTCGTGACCACGCCATTTATCTGCTCCGGTAAGTTGTCAGTAATAATTAAAACTGTTTTCATTGAATTTTCAATTTTACAAAATCTACTATATGCTGAGCCATGTCCTGCCCGCAGTGTTTATCCATACCTTTAAATCCTGGACTAGAGTTTGCTTCACATACCTTATACCCATCTTTATCAAATAACAAGTCAATGCCTGCTATTTGTAGACCCAACACACGGGCAGTCTCTCTGGCAATATAATCAATCTCTGGTGTAATTTCAAACAATTCGCCAGTGCCGCCAGTGCTGATATTAGCACGGAAGTCACCGTCAGCACCAGTTCGTTTCATAGCTACAATAGTTTTGCCGCCTATTACCCACACACGTAGATCAGTACCAGGTTTAGCATCCACAAACTCCTGTATAATTAATGTTTTCTTCAATGCAATACTTGATAGTAATTCCATCAAACCTTCAAAAATTTTACGTGTTTCACATAGGTATACTGTTTTACCTCTACTGCCGCTGGTAGCTTTGACTACACAGGGAAAGCCAATTTCTTTTTCAATTAACTCGACATCAACGTCTCCGTTGACCAATAATGTCTTAGGAATCGGCAATCCAGCACTGGCTAGTGCTTGGCTGGTTAGAAGTTTATCGCTTACCACTGCCACGCTTTCAGCATCGTTAATAACTGAGACGCCTAATTTTTCAAATTGTCTCATTAATGCTAATGTAAAATATGCACTACCCGAGCCAGTACGACTCAATATTAAATCAGGTAGATCAATCTTCTCGCCTTTGTATCTAATACTTTTAGCATTACCACGACTGACTATGATGTCGAAATATTTGGGTTCAAATATTTCTCCCTTGATACCATTTTGTTCAAGGCATTCGAGTAATCTTGTATTTTCGTAACAGTTAATACCACTAGCGTGATGTAAAAGCCATACACGTTTCATTTTAGATCCTTTTTTTATATTTATATCTACGGGCGAAGTGATACATCTGCAAGGATATGAACCTTATGGGTTTGATCACTTGAAAACTCTATATAAAGAAAATCAAATACAATATCGTAAAAAAAATATGCCGGAACTATGGTATAACTGGCAAGGAAAAACTCGTAGATACTATTGTGATTTCTTCGTGGCGGATG
>Ga0209188_1000095_pt1 | contig 102251 bp, 130 predicted proteins | sample C_130625_EF_Meta_FD_187307 | JGI IMG/M metagenome (GOLD analysis project Ga0209188, IMG submission 187307) | Freshwater microbial communities from Lake Croche, Canada to study carbon cycling - C_130625_EF_MetaG (SPAdes) (version 2) | ecosystem: Environmental > Aquatic > Freshwater > Lake...
ACTCGCGTGAACATCTTTCAAATGCACCATATGGTCTCCGAGGTCCGGCTGGACCCCCAGGAAAAGATGGAACTCCGGGACCCGCTGGACCTCCTGGCCCGCCCGGTGTTGCTGGTGCATCTGGTGTTGCTGGAACAGCCGGACCCGTGGGACCTCCTGGACCTCCAGGAACTTCTTCAACGCCGCCCTCGCCACCGCCTCCAGCAACCCCGGGCTTTACTCCTAACGCAACTGATGTACCAACACCCGAACAGATTGAAGCATTGAATACTCTCAATCGGGGTAGTGGTCCCAGCGGAGCTCAGCGTCCACCGGGTTAAACACATCGCTTGTAGATGTCCATTAGCAGGGTGATATAGTCCCAAACGGTCTTCTTGTTCTGCTCAGACATATCGACCCAATATCCCTTCAGCTTCTTGATAACATTCTCCATGGTGTTGTCGGGCTCCAGAGATTGGAAGTCGTGGAACATGAAAAAGTTGCCATCACGAGAGCGAAGGATCTCCTCAAAAGGCAGGACGTGCTTGCCAAACTCTGACAATACCATTCCCGGGTTCATTCTCTGCACCAGACTCACCCCGGCGTCATATGCGGGAAAGTCCTCGTCATTTGGAAAGACCCGAATGAGCTCGCCCATGAAGTCGTGGAACTGGGAGAAAAATGCGTCCATAAAGATTTTCTTAGACATTCTACTTTATATGATGATAGAATGTGTAAGCTTACTGACGCACAGGACCGGCAAACTCGGTGTCGCGCTGCTTCTGCATTGCTTCCATTCTAGATGCCAGATCTCCATTACGACCATTCTTATCGCCATCATAGCTCTGCTTTGTTTCAGGTTCAGCCTGAGGAGCCGTGTACTGAGAGTTTCCAATGTACGTATAGTGAAGCTCATCAGCAACAAACTTGTTCGGAGCTGCCCAATCAGAGTACATATCCGAGAAGCCCGATCCAGCAAAAGACCACTCTTGGATTCCTTCATTTCCACCCTGTGCGCTGAGCTTGGAACCCGTCGGCTGAGCGGCGGCGACCTGGGGCTGTTGTTGAGTTGGAACTTCACGGCGGGATGTCACAGGCTTGGCAATATATGCGTAGATGTCCTTACCAATGTACACATCCTTCGTCTCTGGATTATACAGAGTCGGCACACTCTTCAGGAACGGGGGGAGCTCCTGACGCGTCTTTCCATCAATCGAAAACATACGGCAAAGGCTCTCCTTCTTGAGACCCTTTAACGTCTGAATAATCTGCTGCGAATGAGAGCAACGTGTACTGTAAAACAGAATAGGCTGATTGTTCATCTCGTTGCTGTCTTGCCTGAAAAAAACGGATAAGGTATAACGAAAGGTTGAGTAGTCACAATGGAGTCTCTCAAAATCTCTCTCAATGGGAACCGTCTGGATACTGAGTTTAAGAACGTACCGATCGCATTTGTGAATGGTCTTCGTCGTATTCTACTGGCAGAGATCCCGACAGTTGTTATTCGTGATGTCCAGATCCTTGACAACTCGACCAAGATGATTCATGAGATGCTGAAGCACCGAGTGGAGATGCTTCCAATCAATGTGAAGCCGGAGGAGGGTTCCATCATTCGCGATACGAAGATCGAGCTCAGGTTTCTTCCACCTGCTACTCCGGATCTGACTCGCAAGGAGGCGGTGGATGTGACGTCAGATGACTTTGTGGTGGAGGGTCCTCGTCAAAATGTTATCCTCAAGGACCGCGATCTTGAGACTCCGCTGTACTTTATGCGACTTCAGCCAAGTGAGTCGATCCATGTAAAGGCTACTCTGGCAGTAGAGACGAAGGGTGCTTCTCAGGTCTGCGTGGCTACCTTCAAGAATCACATTGATGAGGAGCTGGCTAAACGGGACAGGGAGAGCTATGTTGCACTTGCAGGTGATGACGAGGACGAACGCGTGAACCGCACTAAGATCTTTAACGGTTACGAGATCCAGCGGTCGTATGCGCGAGATGATGAGGATCGTCCGTATTGGTTCGACTTTGCAGTAGAGAGTATTGGCGTGACGCCGGCTAAGGATCTCTTGAAGCAAGCTGCCCAGGTCTACAAGAAGAAGATTGAGGACTGGTGCAACAATCCTATTCTCCGTGAAGAGGGGGACTGGTATTCGATTGAGACCGAAGAGGAGGGACACACGATCGGTGCCTTGGCTCAGATTCTGATTTACAATCAGAAAGTCAACTTCGTGTCCTACCGGATTGTACATCCGCTGTTGCCCAAAATGATTGTCCGCTTCTGCAGTAAGACGGATCCCGTCAAGGTGATTGAGAAGTTCAAGACCGAGGCGGTCGCGCTCTGTGAAAGCATTCTTAAGTCAGTATAATGGGTGACCCGGAGGTTGATAAGGTAGTCGACACCCTTGAGAAGTTCGCAAAACAGGCATCCCGTACTTTCCGTGAACAAAAAACTGCATCAAGAGAAGTTGCCTCGTGGAATACAGGACAAAGCTGGTTTGATATCGATGAAGAGGAGAGAAGATACCTCAACAGCGCAGAGCTTTTTACATTTGAACCCTCCGAGTTTCAAATTATTGAAGAGATTGATTACGATGAAACAATTCAGCGCCCTGAAGAAATTCGATTCTACACTCTAGAGGAACAAGTCGCAGATGCATTTGAAAAGATGGTTCCCAAGGGACGCACAACAAAGTTCCAGATGGATGTCTTGAAGAAGGAAGCTGATCGACTCAAGGACTTGTATGAGACACACGTTGTTCCCACTGCAGAAGATTATGTCCTTCGCGAGCCTGAATACGGAAAGAAGTTCAGTTGGATCAATCCAGTCTATGCATCTGCAGAACGGCTCCCGTATTCTTATGTTGACTCGTGGATCTCATTGTATAGTGAGCAACATATCCGACTGCCAAACTTTTACCGATCAATGACGACTGCTCTCCCCAAACCTTACCAAACGGATACAGGGGGAGCGCCGTATGATCTACAGGTCCCAACCGAGCTTGTAGATTCGGATGGTAAGAATCCGGTCCGTGCACTGCCCACGTTTCAATACACGCGAACCCAGCGCCACGAGGATGGACGGTTCGATATCTTGAGCGTTCCAATGGCGAATACTTCGGACTCTATTCACTTTGTTGGCTACTATGCTAAGAAACGTCCTGTTCCTGTTCCCAACCCACTCCCAGAGCATGACTTTCTGAAGTCGAGCGATCCTGTATTTGTAGAGACAACGGCTCCGCTTTCGGAAGTCATTCCTTCTCTAGACGCGATTCTAACACATGCAGTTCCCGTCACTGCTGATCCGTATGGCGAAGGTATGAAGTATCTGCGAATCTATGATATCAAGCTGTCAGATATTCCCTGGAACTCGTGGAAGTCGCGCTTTCCACCGGTTGAACAGGCCCCTGCTAAAGCCGAGCCTCAACCAGTAGACTTTCCCAAGCCCCGTGGAGATGAGCCGTCAGCAAATCTGATGAAGTACTACGACGAGTACCACCCTGCAATGTCGTCTCGTCAGTGGCTGATGGAACAGTTGGATGGAGGTGAACTTGTTGTTCATATGCTCATGTCTCAGGCAGGTCAGAATGGAACCGTTGCAATTTCACCTGGAGCAGATGCAGACTTTGAGTTTCCCAAAACAACCATTTCTGAGTGCGATTTAGTGGGTCTCGATTTTCACGACTTTTCTATTCGCGGAGTTCTTCGTCGTACGTGGGGCGCAAAGGACAAGATTACGTACCAATGTGTGCCCCTGGAACTGATCAAGCAAGAGCGAAAGCGTGAAGGCTACCGTAATCGTAAACAGTGGGTAGAAAAGACACCGACCTTTATCTTGGAAGAGTATGTCAAGGCACTGGTGAATGCACGTCCAGTCCTGCCGAAACCAGAGAAGGAAGTCAAAGTTCCTGCGACCCCAGCTCGTGAACTGTCAGAACTTCGTCACCAGGTTGTAGCGGTGTTGGGAGACAAGGCTCGATTTCCCGAAGACAAGCTGCGTGACGTATCAGACTTGGTGAAGGATGCGACACTGACTGACCAGACGTATGTAGATTCAAAGGGGTTGTTCTTGGTGTGCTCTCATACTTTGGCGCTGTTGGCAGGTGATTTGGCGTTGGATAAGCGCGCATTCTACGACAAGTGGTCGGCGCGTGTAGATGGATTCCGTGTGTGCAAATCATGTGGCGAGCAGATCAACTCCGATGTACTGGTAGATCAGGAAGAGTTCACCGACGAGGGACGTCTGATCCGCCACACAGATATGCTGGAAACCAACAAACCTAAAGGAATTCTTGGAAACACAATGGAAGCTATCCAGGGGTTGTTTGACCTGAGCGTGCCCTGGCAAGAGGTGTTCTTTATGTTGATCTCTCTTCTTCACGTGATGCCTGAGATTGAATTACTCCAACAGATGATTGCCATGGGAACTGTACTTGCAGGCAATCTTGACAAATCAAAGCTGGATTCTGGTGTTACAGGTATTGTGCAGATGATCTTGCTGATTCAGACCCACGTGCCGCCACTGGTGCCTCGCCGTTCCTTTGGAAGCAAGCCATTGACTCTCCGTGGATATCCTCGCGATGCTGAGAAGCCAGAGGGATTCACAATCATCGACAGTATGATCCTGGTTCTGACAAAGACGCTCGAAGCCTATCCAAAGTCTTTCAAGGGCTCAAGTGCTAAGACGATCCGTTCTGTTCTGTCAACACCCACCAAAATCAAAACATTGGCGGAGAGGTCGATTGCTACTCTGCTGAAGTCTCCTGCCTACGGACCCGCGCTGAAGTCGCTATTTGAGAAAGCCAAGGCAGTTGTGCCGGCTGAAGAACCGATGAAGCCCTCTACAATGCTCCCGGGTGATGTGAAGATGCCGACGAAAGATGAGTTTGGAAGCATCAAGAGTCTACCGAAATGTCCATCGGGTCGTATGTACTGGACCAGTGCTCGTCCTCCACAGATCAAGCAACCGGACGTGCCTCTTCGCACGGGGATTAATCATTTTGAAGGTCAGGGATCGATTGAAGCAAAGCTGGTCGAGCCAGTTCCATCAGTGCGCGAACAGCCGGTTACACTTCCAGTCAAGGACAAAGGTGTGATTGATCGTCTGAAGCTTGGAAAGGACGGTGCATCCGATGACTGGCATACAAATGTCCTGATTGCAACTCGCCTTGCAAGTGTGTTTGTCAGGGGGACCGCCGTAAAAACGTTAGATCCGACACAGAAGAAAGATGATCTTCGTGATATCAGCAAGGGATATGTTTTTGAGTTGGTGAGTGAGATCAATAAAGACCCTCGGGCAAAGACGAAACTGAATGGAATGAAGAAGAGCGATATTGTCTTGAACATGCTGACTGCAGATATCAAGAAAGCCACGGAGATAACGAATACCCTTAAGGCAAAAGAGCGTATCACATTCACGGAGCGGTTCCGCCTAATGACCGACGCTGATCGCGAAATTAGCAAAGAGCTAGTTGATCGCGGTCTTGCACCTTATATCATTACGAAGGAAGACCGTATTCTATTTGCCAAAGAACTATCGAAAGAACAAGAAACACGAGACGAGGAGGTTGGTGTTGGACTTCCTCTTGGAGCTGAAGAGCAACAAGCTACGTTTCCGGTTACAGAGGATGCAGCAGAAGGAGGGAACTATGGTGATTTGGCTGCTGAGCCGAATGGAGGAGGACACGATCGCGACGAACCGCTGTTCGATAATGATCAAGAGGAAAGACCCTAATGACTTAAAGACGTCGAGTCGCATATAAATAAATGAACCTGCTCACTGTTTGGCTGATTTCTGATGCTGAGAACCGCAATGATGATAAGATTGAGTTTGCCCGTGGATCGGATGCCGAGGAGATGCTGATGGTCACGTACACCCCCGGAGAGCTTCGGAAGACAACGTATACGTTCTATCTGGCACGCCAGGGTGTCCAGCGCTATATCTACAATATCCTGTACTCCCTCCGTATGGACCAGGACCCGTGGGACAAGATCCAGGTCTCTCCGGCGACGGGTCCGTCGATCATGTACCATGTGTGCGATCTTCGTGATGCCGAGCAGTCGATCCTTGACATTGTCGATCAGATCCTCTACATCAGCGTTGAGCGTAACTAGAAAACGAAAGAGGATAAGGCAAAGGAGTGACAGATAATGTTAACGATCAATGGATATCAAATTGCAAAGACAATTAATGAATCCGCTATCAAGAAGGCTCTCACTGTCAAGCCCTTCTCTCTCATCAATCCACATGCCGTCCCACGATATCCAGTCTACCACGAAGACAAGAAGCATCTGTATCTTCCCAAGCATTATGGATTGGAAAAGTTCGGACCTGTACCGTCGACTCGAGATGTTGAGCAGACTCCAGCAAAGCATTGGACGTTCGCGGGATCTATTCGCCCCCAACAGCTACCAGTTATCAACTCATTTCTCAAGCCCGAGCCACACGACGGGATCATTTCGCTTCACACCGGTGGAGGAAAGACCGTTTGCGCCCTATTTATCGCGTCGAACCTCCGAGTGCCTACACTCGTTGTTGTCCATAACACCTTCCTCCGTGACCAGTGGGAGGACCGGATCCGAGCCTTCCTCCCCAATGCCAGAATCGGACGAGTGCAGGCTGATGTTTGCGATGTCGCCGATCGAGATGTAGTTATCGTTATGTTGCAGACACTTTCTATGAAGGAATTGAATATAGATGTATTCAAGCCGATCGGTCTCGTCATCGTGGATGAGTGCCATCATATCGCTTCTGAGGTGTTTGTGCAGGCGCTCCCCAAAGTCACCTCGCAGTATATGTTAGGTTTGTCAGCGACGCCAGATCGAAAGGATAAGCTGATGCACGTGATCCATTGGTTTCTTGGACCCTTGCTCTACAAGTCAGAAACTGGTGATTCAGTGGATACCAAGATTACTGTTGAAGTCTTTGAGTACGTCAACAATGATCCTGAGTTTAATGAGATTGTAACAAGTTCGCAGGGATTTGTGTCAGTGCCAATTATGGTCAACAAGCTGGCAAACTGTGAAGACCGCACTCGGTGGCTATGTAGGATTATTGCAGACGTCACGGAGGAAGGTCGTCAGGTATTGGTCTTGTCCGATCGCGTCGAGCATTGCAAAGCGATATTAGATGGTCTGCCACCCGAGATCAAGGAGACGGCGTGTATCTTGTCCCAGAAAGTGTCCTCGGCAAAGCGCACCGAGTTCTGTGCCGATAAGAAGATCTTGATTGCCACCTATTCAATGTGCAAGGAGGGATTTGATGTATCCACGCTGAACACACTCGTAATGGCAACTCCTCGCCCCGACATTGATCAGATCGTGGGTCGTATCTTACGCGTTGAGAAGTCTAAGCGAACAATTCACCCACTGATTGTTGACATTGTCGATCCACAGTTTAGGCGTCAATTTGGTGCTCGCAACTCATTGTACAAGAAGCGCCAGTACAAGGTTATGCGGATGGCTTTGCCGGGAGCACCAGCGCCGGTGGACGTACCGCCATCTTCACCGTGGCAGATTGAGGGCTCGGAGGAGCAGGGAGAGGACTGACAAGCCCTCCAAGCTCATGTGCAGAGTCTACAAAGATCTCAATCTTATTCAGTCCGTTCGTCTCCTCGGGTTTGGAGATGTCCATGTATTTTTCCATTCGGTGAGCAAAGTCTTTTGCGATCGAACTCGGAATGGGAGGGCTCAGTTCTGCCAAACGGTCGTACTGATCTTTCACATATTTCAGAAAGTCACCGGGTTGCATACGCTGTTCGCGGGGAAGGCGCATCTCCACATTAATAAATCGGTAGAGTTTGGCATAGTGGATGCCCGACATACGGTGACCCTCGGCGCGCTTTGCCCAGCCAAAATACGAGCCCATTGTATTGAGGATGCCAATGACAAGCGATCCAACACCTAACGCAGTGGCGGCAAGCTGATGGTCTGTGAACAATGACGATGAGCCGGCGTTCAGAAAGGCAACTGCACCAGATCCGATAATGACGGGCAGATCAATGTAAGTCTTGCGACGAGTAAAGATACTTTCTGCCCTTTTATGCATAATCGCAAGACCGTTTGCCTTTTCACCTGTCTGAGCAAAGTACTCTTCTAAAATAATAGTCCAACTAACATTCTGTCCAATATCGGTGGCCCCAGAATCTCCCATTTGATTTTCTAACGCGAATATTAATGGCAGTGCCTAAGGTGTACTTGGTACTTGGACACGGTAAAGACATGTGTGATGTAGACACACGCCAACCTATACGAGAACAACTTCCAGATGGTGTCACGGTTGTAGAACGAGCTGTGTGTGGAGCATCTGTAACTAATAAAGATATACTTGAACTAATCCCTAAAATTACTGATCCAGCAAACCTTGCTACAGTACAAACCGCAGATCCAGCAGCTTTATATGCCCTACTTGGTTCAGTTGGAATTCACAAGTCGGGTTCTCCAAATCGTCTTGAGGGAACAATGGTAAAGTCAACCATATCTTTCTTGCTTGATTGGCTGCGACGAGGTTCAATTTTAATTGAACCGAGTGGGATTGTTTCTGTTCCACTCCGTCAACCCATGCCGAGTGCGATTGAATGGACAGACTTAACCAAACCGCTTAAGCGAGCAGAGTTCTTATCTATGTTTGTAAATTCAGACTATCCGTCCGTGTCAGACATGGATAGTATGCTAAAGACTTTCGGGGTCGTTGATGATATACCGGCGGATAGCTATATTCAAATGAGAAAGCATATTACGTTTCGAAGCAATTTTTTGGACATTGCACGGAGACTTCCTCCAGGAGTTTATTATCATTTAGCGTGTCGCGCGGTAGATCCTGGATGTATATCCAATGCAACGCTATCCCGTCAAGCATCGGGACTTGCAACGGGACGAACTCCTGAAGATATAGAAACTGCCAATATTCAATCGATTGTAGTTAACAATTTGAGCGGACAAGCAGGCACCGCTAAACTGGCTGCGACGCTTTCGTATCCAGCCTTTGTAAGATTCTTTGATACTCTCATACATGACACACTTGAGCTACAAAACCATCTGCCCCGCGCGGATGCTCTATGTGGACCACCCACCGGACTTTATGAGCTTATGATCGAAGTACTTGCATGGACGCCGTCACCCGATCAATATAAACCGGAGTTTTACAGAGCGCTCGATGAATGTAAGCCCGGACTATCGGTTGAAGCAAAGGATCATATATTTGAAGAAATAAAGAAGCTTATTGGATCAAAGTATGTAGACACAGCACCTCGAATTGCGGTGGCACCTCCTCAACTTAGCCGGGGTGTGCGCGTCAGAATTAGCCAAACTGATGATCCTAAGAAACGTGAAGAACGATTCTATGTGCTACGACGCCCAAATGCAACAGATGTGAACTCAAAGGGCGTACAGTTTCCTCCGAATGTATGGATGTGTCAAATAGAAAATCAGTCAAAAGTTGTGGCAATTCCAGAAGATAAACTCGCATATGCAATGTACCAGTCCGGTGGTGCACTGGGTCCGGCTAAGTATTACCGTGGATTGTCAACTCGTCGCAAAGGACAGCGCCATCGTGAGATTACTCGTCGAAAGAAGATGTCCTGGAAAGATCCCAAGGCGTACCTTCCCTTTAAAACCGATAAGGGGACTCGGCGCAAACCGTCTTCATATACGAGTCGCTTCCATACCAAGTATCCCGGTGTGACGGGTATTCCGGCGATTGCCAAGGCTACAGGCGTCTCAGAAAGCACTCTTCACAAGGTGTACAATCGTGGCATGGCTGCCTGGAGAACAGGTCACCGTCCAGGTGCCTCTCAAGTCGCATGGGGTATGGCTCGTGTCTATTCCTTTGTGCTCCATGGAAAGACATGGCGTACGGCAGATGCCGATTTATCTCACCATAAGTAACAATGCAGTTTGATTATCGTGGAACCATTGTGAACCAGAGCCATCCTGTCAAGGTCCTGCGTAAGCTTACCAAGACTATCACGATTGATTCGGCAGACCGCGACACGGGACTGTTTGCCAAGGTCAATGGTGGCGCAACCACGTCTGATGCAGGAGACTATGTGGTCTATCTTCCTCGCGTCTACGAGAAGGTCACCAAGATCTCTCTTGTATCCGCAATCATACAGGCACCCGTCGTGCTTTCGACATCGGCTACAACCCTTGGATTTCAACCGACCGACACATATATCCTACTTGGACTGGAAGGACTCAACCGAAAGGATGAGACAGCTCCTGGTGCCGATCGCTCTGGGTATGTGGATAGTTGGTTTGCCAAGCTTGCCAACGATGTCGGTATCCCCCAGGTTGGTTCGACCATCGCGTCTGCCCAGTCCAGTGGCACGGCTGTCACCTACACGACTGCAATCGCACATGGTCTTTTTGCAGGACAGACAGTGTGTATCACAGGATGCTCTGCCTCGGCGGCAAACGTGGCGTTTGTACAGGTTGCGTCTGTTCCAACAACGACAACCTTCACGCTTACTAGCACTGCAACATTCAACGGCAACAGCTCGCTTACGACGACTGGTACGGTGTTCATCCCCGGCGTCCTGTACTACAACAACCACACATATGATGACCAGGTTGTCGAGTATTCTCCGCCCATTGGTCGCCTGCAGCGCCTTCACGTCACTCTTCGTCGCCACCAGCCGCTTGCTAGCATTGGAACCACAACCCCTCTGGGCGCTCCGATTGTGTTCGGGTCCGCACAGAATAGCTTTACTTTTGAAATTGAATATCTCGACAATGGCTTTGATGACTTTTCTTCCATGCAGACACGGCTGAGCGAGCGTCCCAGTGCGTAAGGTTTCGTATTGGCACTCTATAATGAAGCGATTCCATGTGAATGTAGGCGCACGTGCTCTGGCACAACGGAATAGTGTTCCAGCATTGCTCTACCTTTTTACATCTGCAACCTTCACGTCAGCAGGGGTATCTGGTCAAACTGGACCAACCCTTGCACAATGTAAGACTGCGTATTCCACGGCGGGTTATAGTTGGGCTGCTACGTATTTGGACATGACTACCCAAGGATATCAGCTATGGACAGTTCCGAAGACGGGATCATACACGGTTAGAGCCGCCGGCGCCGCCGCCGACGCCGCCGACGTTACGTATAGCAAAGGTGCGATTATTCAGACTACACTTTCCTTAAAAGTGGGAGACAAGCTTCAGATTCTGGTAGGTCAGCAGGGTCTTCGCTACTACCCGTATGACTCAGGTGGTGGGGGAGGTTCGTTTGTAGCATCGGGAAGTACGCCTGCAACCGGCGTGTGCCTCGTAGCCGCCGGTGGTGGTGGTGGAACTTATGATGTCAACAATAGCGTCGCTCTCAACAACGGAACAAATAGTACAAGCGGTAATAACGGTGTTGACGGTACTGGAGGAAATGGGGGCACAAGCGGTGGTGGTGGAACGACGAGAAGCATATACACGGGTGGTGGTGGCGGATTTACCGGTAACGGAGGAAGCGGTACAGGTTTAGCTAATAGCGGTGGATTGTCATTCATAAACGGAGGGACGGGTGGTAGCACTACCGCCTTGTCTTCCGGCGGATTTGGAGGAGGAGGGGGTACTGAGGGAGGTGGTGCTAGCGGACGTGGAGGTGGTGGCGGAGGGTATTCGGGCGGCGGCGCGGGCGGCAGCGGCTTGCAGGGCGGTGGTGGTGGAGGTTCGTTTCCATCGGGTGCCACTTATATCGGCACGAACACTGGCGATGGATATGTCATTATTACTGCAGCTTAACGTCCCAGTGCGTAAGGTTTCGTCTTGGCACTCTATAATGAAGCGATTCCATGCGAATGTAGGCGCACGTGCTCTGGCACAACGGAATAGTGTTCCATCATCGCTTTACCTTTTTACATCTGCAACCTTCACGTCAGCAGGGGTATCTGGTCAAACTGGACCAACCCTTGCACAATGTAAGGCTGCATATTCCACGGCCGGTTATAGTTGGGCTGCTACGTATTTGGACATGACTACCCAAGGATATCAGCTATGGACAGTCCCTCAAACAGGAAACTACATAGTTACATGTGCAGGGGCTTCAATCTATGGCGCTATAACTGGTGGTAATGGTCGCGGTGTCGCTATACGAACAACTATTAGTTTGATTAAAGGCGACCAAATTCAACTTCTTGTTGGACAGCAAAGTAGTTATACTGGGTTTGAGGTTGGCGGCGGCGGCGGATCTTTTGTGGCAAGTGGGGTGACGCCGGCAACGGGTGTATGCCTTGTCGCTGCCGGTGGCGGAGCTGGAGGAGTCACTGGCCTCGCCTCGCTCACGTCGCAAAACGGCTCGCCTGGATATGCGTCTCCAGGCTATAATAGCATTGGCGTGGATCAAAGTAACGATGGAAATTATCTTGCGCAAGGCGGCGGCGGCGCCGGCGGCAACATCGGCGGTGCCGGCGCTGGATTTAAAGGAGACGCTACCGGTAACGTATGGGGTGGTTATTCATTTGTCAATGGAGGGTCCGGTGGCGCTGCCAATTCCAACTATATAGCAATAGGTGGAATTCCTGGAATTGGTGGATTTGGCGGTGGCGGCGGCTGTGCGGGCTGTGGGTTTGGACAAGGAGGTGCAGGAGGAGGAGTTGCAGGTGGAGGCGTTGATGCCAGGTCGGGTGGTGGTGGCAGCTATCCGACCGGTTCTACCCTTGTATCGTTTAATGTTGGCGATGGCTACATCACGATCACTGCAGCTTAACGTCCGCGCATAGACTTGCCTAACGTAACAAACGTATCAAATGTAAAGAGGAAAAACACACCCGTAGCAATGTACAGGAGAATATCCTGTGTTGCAGCCGGTGCATATCCTGTGCGGTTCTGTTCAATCAGGCGAAGAATACGATCGAGTTTGGAGTCGTCACCTCCGCCACTGCTCATACCAAAATGCTCGCGAACTTGTTGACGAAACGTGGGAAGACGAGGATCCGAAGGCGCGTCAGGAAGGACAGTGCGGAAAGACTGTGTGGCAGGATCAGTATCCAGTGGCAAGGACTTTTCAACCGACTTGACAAGCTCGGTGTGTTTATTCTTCTGATCTGGTCTTTCGACCGCAAATGTCTCCTTCTTGTCTGGGTGTTCAAGTGTAACGGGCACCCTCTGACCAAAGGGTGTTCCAAAGGCATCTTCAAGACTCGAGTAGTTCATACTCCACTTGTTCAAAGAAACACAGAAAAATATGAGGGAACTATAAATGCTGTCTTCTCGCAACGAACTCTTTGCGATTGGTGCACTGGTTGTTTATATTGCGTTTGGACCCTGCATCCAGCCTGTTCGCGATATCCTCTCCACATCCGTTGGCAAGGCGGCGGCTCTTGCCGGTATTGTGTATGTCCACCAGAAGGTGAGCTGTTCAGTTGCCCTTCTTCTACTTGTGTGGTATGTTCGTTGTAGTCGCAACAGCTGGGAGGGCTTCACGACTCCGACCACAGCGGTTCCGCCAATAATGACATGCCCAGATGGATATGCATACGACTCTATCAGCAAGGAGTGTAAGGCCACATCCTCTATGTCCGGAAGCGTTCCTCCTAGCCCCACTGGATCGTCGATGGGTGCAAGTGTCACGGCCCCGCCTCCGAATTCTAGAATGAGCACAGCACCAATGACAACTCCAATGCCGACAATGCCTCCGGTGACACCTCCGATTACCTCGGGTGGTGTCCAGCCCGCCACGAGCAACTCGTCTTCTTCCGCTGGCGTCTAAACTCTCGGCATAGGATAATGAAGAAGCTTTCTGTACTGGATGCCATCAACAGCAACAAGTTCTTCATCGGTGTGATGATGATCTTGCTCAATATTGGATCTCGTCACCTGGTTGATGAGTTTAGCGGAGATGAGAAGGAATACAATCGCAACATCCTGTTGAGGAGGATTGCGATCTTTGCAGTGTGCTTTATTGCCACTCGTGATGTTGTACACTCAACCCTGTTGACTGCGGGATATGTCATTATTGCTTCGGGTGTCTCTCGTCGGAGTGCCGAGGGCATGACCAATCCCGGAAAGGTAGATCCGGGCAACTCTAAAGCAGACTGGCCGGCGTATGATCGGAATGTTCCGCCTATGTTCGGTTAATACTTGCGAGTGTGGCGACGTCTACGGTGACGACGGGTCTTGCGACGACCACCAAGTCCACGAGCGGGGTACGAATTTTTGAGAGCCCAAGCGAGCTCACCCCATCTACCTTCTGAGCCGAACTCTTCGGGTCCACGTGACGCAAGACCTAGATATACGTTCCTTCTTGCTTTCAAGGTTTTGGGCGGAGGGGCATTTCGGATTTGTTCTGTCAATCCCTCGGGTCTGAGTAACTGAAATGCAGTATCATCATCGGGCTTGAACCAATGCTCAGAGATATCTACATCCCCTGCGGCCGTTTTCCCGCGTATTATTTTATACGTTGTGTCATGTATAGTGCGATCGCGCTTGTCCATGACAATCATAGGGAGATTCTCATGGGGCTGTACAGTGCTCGCATATCTTGCTTGTCGTCCAGCGTAGTTTGGATTACGGATCATAGGTTCCCAAAATCTAGCCCATTCATCTGGATCGCCTTTTTTGAAAGAAACGACCATTCCGACTTTTACATCCGAGAACTTCATTAGAGCTTAATTACTACTGAGTTTTTTCCCGTTGAGCCTGCATTTCTCTTTGGTCCGTTTCCACGAAGAGACGATGCAGGAACTGCTGCAGGGGGGCCCTGTCCCTGAGGAACAATCACCGACTGCTTGATGTTCTTCAGGAGCTCGTCAATATTTGGAGGAGACCGCATTTCCTGAACAGGAGCTGCCACAGGTGCCGGGGCGGACACAGGAGCCTTCATCTTTACGCCACCACCAATCTTGACCTGCTTATCTGCAGCGGGTTGCTTAGGAATCATCGACGGAGGAGGCGCCGGCGGCATTCCAGACTGCATAAAGCTCATCAGACCCGAAAGCGGATTGGTTGCCTGTGGAGGCGGCGGTACGTTGGCAGTGGTGCGCATCTGTTGAGTCTGATTCTGCATTGCAGCTGCAGCCAAACTACGAGCAATATCCGGGTTCTGGCGCATGATGTCATCAATGTTCGGGATCGGCGCCTTACGGGTCATCTGGTTGGTCAGATGGACCATATACACCATCATGCATGCACGCATCGGGATCTTGACCAGCGGGTGCATCTTCAGGTTGTCGCCATACTGGTCATACAGCTCCTCAAAGTCATCCTCCAGGTCCACCACGTTCATCTGGGCAGACTCTGAGAGACCATCTAGATGTAACCCAAAAGCCTTAAGAAGCGTTACATGCTTTGAGCCATACTCCAGTCCGCTCATCGCAGTTACGAACCACTCGGAAAACTGTTTGATGGTCGCATCCATGTTCTTCTCGCGCTTGATGAACTCCAGCTCCAGTCGCATCTCCTCTAGTGGCGAGTCCATTGTGAACCGCTTGCGCATCGGCACACCCATCTTGGACAAGCGCTCAAACTTCCGGAGGACCTCATATTTCTCCTTCATCATTGCCTCATCTGATACCTTGCGAGGCGTAACAGACGGTGCATAGGGCTCGGCGTTAAAGTTCATTGTACCGCCCATCTGAACCGGACCCGTGTCCTCGGACGACGGAACCAGCTTGGGTCCAGTGAGCGCGACTGGAACTTCATCAAACGTCAGCGTAGGGAGGTCGACCGTCTCAAGATTAGCGATACCTGCTGACTGAGGATTTACGAGTAGATCCACGTCCATTCTTACTTCTTCTCTTGGGCTTCCTTCTTAAAGTTGAAACGCGACGACCAGTGCCTTGCGTCGCCACCGCCACGCCGCCCGTCGCCTCCGCCCGCTGCGCTCTCCGCGCCCTTATTGCCGCGTTCCTCGTCGCGCTTCCCGCCGGGTCTGCTAATCGACGTTGTTGCGCATTTGCTATTTGTTGTGCTCTACCCGTTGGACCCAGAGGAGGACCCGTTGGACCCAGAGGAGGACCCGTTGGACCCAGAGGAGGACCCGTTGGACCCAGAGGAGGACCCGTTGGACCCAGAGGAGGACCCGTTGGACCCAGAGGAGGACCCGTTGGACCTGTTGGACTCAGAGGACGAGGGGGAGGAGGAGGAATACGACGAAGCCCCAGAGGAGGAGGACCCGTTGGACCCAGAGGAGGAGGACCCGTTGGACCCGGATTGGCTGTACCTAATGCAGTTACGGCACCAGCAGTTCCAATTGCAGCAGCAAGGGCAGCAATCGCAATCTCAGCAGCTGACATTATATATGCTTCCTAGTTTTTCTTTGGGATCTTTGCTTCCGATAAGTCTTTCGTCCACGACCATATTGATTTGCGCGACCAGGAGACCACGCCCTTCCGTCTACATTTGCAAGGGTTTGATTCCCAACCGCATGTTGAATAGTAGAAATTTGTGAGCGAGTTAGTGGTAGCCATCCCCTTATCGCTCGCTGCCGAGGATCAAGTGGTTCAGTTAAAGGACCGGGTGTTAGATCGCCATTCGCAGGCGCAGGTGCAGGCGCAGGTGCAGGCGCAGGTGCAGGCGCAGGCGCAGGCAGAGGAATACCTAAAATCTCAAGTAAATCAGCACGTGTTAATCTTGGTCCGGCGGGTCCCTGTTGTCCAACCGCTCCGTCATTACCGGCGGGTCCCTGTTGTCCAACCGCTCCGTCATTACCAGCGGGTCCCTGTTGTCCAACCGCTCCGTCACTACCAGGAAGTCCAACTGCTCCGTCATTACCGGCGGGTCCCTGTGGTCCAACCGCTCCGTCACTACCAGGAAGTCCAGCGACACCGTCATTACCGGCGGGTCCCTGTGATCCAACCGCTCCGTTATTACCAGCGGGTCCCTGTGGTCCAACCGCTCCGTTATTACCAGCGGGTCCCTGTGGTCCAGCCACTCCGTTGTGACCTGGAATTCCTTCATCACCCCGATGTCCAGGGGGTCCCTGTGGTCCAGGCGGTCCGGCGGGTCCCTGAGCTCCAGAGCCTGTTCCACCAATCCCCGGGGGTCCAGGCGGTCCGGCGGGTCCCTGGGCTCCATCATGTCCGGCAGGACCTGTTGCGCCACCGTGACCGATTACTCCCGGAAGCCCTTGAAGACCGGCGGGTCCCTGTGGTCCAACCGCTCCGTCATTACCAGGAAGTCCATTGACGCCATCATTACCGGCGGGTCCCTGTGGTCCAGTCGCTCCGTCGTGACCTGGAAGTCCAGCGACACCATCATTACCGGCAGGACCTGTTGCGCCACCGTGACCGATTACTCCCGGAAGCCCTTGAAGACCGGCGGGTCCCTGTAGTCCAGTGGGTCCAGTTGCGCCATATCCGGCGAGTCCCTGTAGTCCAGTGGGTCCAGCAATGCCATCATTACCGGCGAGTCCCTGTAGTCCAGTAGGTCCAGTTGGGCCACCGGTTGGACCTGAATATTCACCACTACCTGGTGGTCCGGTTGGTCCGGTTGCTCCAAACCCAACTGGTGGCGCTCCCGGTACCGGTGGCACCCCAATGCCAACTGGTGGCGCTCCCGTGACACCTAAAAATGCTGCTGCGCCCGCTGAACCAATAGCAGCGGCAAGAGCTGCGATTGCTATTTCAGCAGTAGCCATTGTATTGTTAAATGCATTTACTTCTTCTCGTGCTCAAGAACCCAAAGACCTTGCAAGAATGAGTCAGCCAAATCGTCCTTCTTTGGATGTTTTGCAAAGTGTTCCTGATTTACAGCGGGCACAAGAGCGTATGCATGAGTTATGCCTGTCTTTTTGCGTCCTTTATAGCTTGCGGTCGAATCTTCCACTGTCACAATGTTCGATAACTTGTGCGTCGCAGAAACCCCCGAACACCGAAAACCCCTGCACGAAAAATACATTTGAAGCATTGCCTGAACGCCAAACATCCTCCGGTCCATCTGGTTCTCAAATGCCGCGATGGTTGCGCCCTTCCACGACTCAGAACGAGCGTCGAGACTCTTGATGATTGCCGGAGCCAAGTCGAGGACAGATCCCTGGGTTGCAGACGACACGCACTTCTTCCACGTATTCTGCTTACGATGATTATAGAGCAACCCAACAAGATCGGCTTTCTTGGTGGCATCCGTTGTCAGCCCCTCTGCACTGATCTGAGAATGAAGTTCATTTGGAGTCAGCTTATTGATCTCTGCCTTCGTCACCCTTGTCTTCTTGCGGGGCGTATGCTTAGCACATGAGAACAATCCATTACTCGCGTGCTCGTACCGAGCAGCAGTTGAGCACTTATGACATTTAGGAGCACCGACGCCTGCCTGTTCTCCTAATACGTCAATAATATTCCAATCTATGATTCTTACATCGTTGCGATCTGTGCCATCAAGGACACAATACGCTAAATTACGAATTCCTACGTCAAATGAGATTACTTTCATTGTATTACTTTACGCGGTGGCTTTAAGCAGTGAGATCAGAACGGGCTTAGCATCCGACTTGCTGTACGGGATGCCACGCTGGGTCAGAAGATCATGAAGCTCCTTCTTGGACTTGTCTTGGAGACCGTCTGTATCCAGAGGAGCCGGAGGACCGTCCACAACCTCCGCATCCTGGGGCACCGACAGGCGATCATCCTCGTCATCTGACGTTGGGATCTCGGCACGCTGCAGGGTCTCCGTGGGCTCGGGAACGGTGGCGAGTTCTACCTTGGGTTGAGGCATCTGTGTGGCCAGCAGTGTCTGATTGAGATCGCCAATCACAAGGGCAATCGCATTCATGTTCTGGAACAGACGCGTCTGCTGCCAATAAATCCAACCGACCATACCGGCAAGAACCAGTACCATCGAAGCGAGGAGGGCAATAGATGAGTGAAGAAACTCCATTTATACGATGTCGGGGAAAGGTTGTGGCTTCTTAAACGAGATCCACTTCATCGTCGATGTATCCAGAGACGCGCCTGGGACGTGTGCGAGGACACACACATGCTGTAATCACTATTACGCCCCCACATGCAACTACAACTAGAAAGACAACGAGCGCAGTAATCCCATCCTGATCCATTACGTTAATTCCCCTGTTAAAGGTAAATGGTTCGCAAAAGCTTTATGAAGAAGATGTTTGGTGGAGATGTAAATAACCTCTTTGAAGACGCTGCTCTCATTGGAACCGGAGCATACCTCGCGCGCCAAAATCCCAATTCGAGTGTACTGGGAGTTGTTGGAACAGCAGGTATGTATTTTGCCTATGCAATGGGTGGGCTCCTTCTGTTCTTTATCATCTTCTTCCTCTTGGTGGTTGTGTTTGGAACAAAGACGCAACCTCCTCCGGCAAATGCAACAAATTCTGCATCAGGGGCTCATCCGTAAAGTAATCTTGCCTTCTGAATAAATGCCTAGTAAGAAAGGAGGTGGTTTTCTCGAGACAATGGTTGCATCGGGTGTCGGTGCCTACGCTGCGAAGAATTCTTCGTCAATGAAGGGACTGCTCTGGACGCTGGCTAAGTATGTTCTTGTGATTATGGTCGTTTCGTTTCTCATTATGTTTGTGCTCCGGTCAATGTCGACGGAGAACTTCGTCCCGGTTACGCCTTCTAATACCGGTGACGAGAAGACCCAGACGCCCGCCGGGAATGTAATTCTTCATTGATAGCAGTTCTTGTACGGACGGCAGCTCGCCTTCTGCGTAAAGCCCATACGCTTGCACGGCGTTTTTTTACAATATTTCTTGGACATCAACCGCGTCTTGCCACCCATTTATACTATGTTTAGAAATCCTCATCCAGACGGATCTCACCGACTGACTGAACGCGCGAATACTCTGACACCTTCTTCTCAAAAAAGTTCGTCTTCCCCTCCAAGCTAATCAAATCCATAAAGTCAAACGGATTCTGCGCATGGAAGATCTTCTTACCGCCCAGCTGGACGACAAGGCGATCAGCCACAAACTCGATGTACTGACTCATCATCTTTGCATTCATACCGATCAGCGAGCAAGGGAGGGCATCGCAGATGAACTCCTTCTCCAGCTCAACTGCCTCCTGGATAATTTGACGAACAACCAGCGGATCCAGCTTCTCTGGAAGAGTATGAAAGAGAGCAATCGCAAATTGCGTGTGGAGTCCCTCATCACGAGAGATGAGCTCATTGCTGAACGTCAGACCCGGAAGAAGACCGCGCTTCTTCAGCCAGAAGATCGAGCAGAATGCGCCCGAGAAGAAGATGCCCTCGACACAGGCAAACGCAACCAGGCGGTGTGCAAACGAACGCGCATCACCCATCCAGTTCACTGCCCACTTCGCCTTTCGCTCGATACAGGGGATCGTCTCAATTGCATTGAAGAGCTTTGCCTTCTCCTCCTCGTCCTTAATGTAGGTGTCAATCAGTAGAGAATAGGTCTCCGAGTGAATGCCCTCCATCGCGTTCTGGAAGGAATAGAACAGCTTGACCACCTGAGACTTCACCTCGCCCTGGAATCGGGTCACGAGGTTCTCCATGACGATGCCATCTGATCCAGCAAAGAATGCCAATACGCGCCCAACAAAATGACGCTCATTCTCGGTCAGCTTTGCCCAATCGGACTGATCCTTCGAAAAGTCAATCTCCTCCGGCGTCCAGAAGACGGCGACGCTCTGCTTGTACATCTTGTAGAGGTGCTCCTCGGAAGGCTTGATTGGGAAGAGAGTATAGGACATTGCTGTATATATAGCGGAGAATACACTTAAACCTTTGTCTCCCCTCAATACAATGAGTAGTACGACTGGGGTGCAAAACCTACTGACAAACGTGTTTCGCCCCACGTTTATCTGGGACACGACGAACAATGTCTATCGCTCAAAACTTGAACTGACAAATATTGACACAGTCTCTGCAAATGTGGTCACGGCGTACGCTGCAAACATTGGCGATGCAAGTTCGAACGTTTATGTTGGCGTGGGGGCGGGAAATGATCACTCCTTGTTAGTGGCGACGAGTAACACTACCGACACGTTCATTGGAACATCTGCGGGTGGGTCGACATCGAATGTGAAAAACGGTGTGTTTCTTGGATACCGTGCTGGGTTTGGAGCAATCGCGAGCTCAAACAGTATTTCAATTGGCGCCAACAGTTTGAACGGTGGTAACTCCAACATCTACCTCGGATGTGGAACGGGTATTGCGTCTGGAAGCAATAATATCTTCATCGGATCCGGTGTCACAAATGGTGGTACAGCAACAAGCAATACTCTTTTGATTGGAAGTGGAAGCAATGTAGCAATTGCGGGTGATCTGACTGGAAATCGGATTGGTATCAATATGTCAAGCCTTCCGACAACAAGCTTGCCCCTTGCGTTGGATGTCAATGGATACACCCGTATCGGTACAAATCAGAACGGTGGTCTGGGTATCAATAAGATGCCGGGTTACTATGCGTTGGATGTGAACGGCGATATGCAGGTATCGGATGGATATGGTGTTTTCACCTTTAGCCACGATTCAGCAAACAATACAGTTGCCTCCATCAGCAATACACCTAGCTACTCAAACTCGAATGCGACCCTTCAAGTAACAAGCGGTTTCTTCTCGACGAATGGAACAACAGATAGTATTCCTATTGGTGGGTATGCTACGATTGGATTATTAAAAAAGGGAATGTTGATGCTCTCCGTTCAAGATACAGACACTGGTAACGCCTACCTGGGTGCTCTTGGAATTGTCACTGTAGTTGGATCAACGTATGCAATTCGCAACTTGTCAAGCAATGCATATAACATTTATTTGTCTAATTCAACAAGTAATCTTCAGATTGCTAATTCAGATGCATCCTCTGCGCACGCGTATACATACTCTATCACGTACTTCCCGTCGCCTTAAACTTATCCACAATCTTGCGAATGGAGACAGATGACACACCAGACGCAGTTGAGACCCGAGAGATTTGTCCGCCCAAGACAGAACAGACCACACCAGCAACGATTGTCTTGGGGGTGTGTTCCATCTCAGGGAGATTGTGGAGCATCAAGACAATCGCATCACGATCTGTGTCGGAGAGATCCATATCAGCGCAGATACGCTCGGCAATCCCTAGCTGTGTATTCAACACGTTTGATCCGCCATCCGTGAATCGAGTCAGAGCCTTGCAGAGAGATCGGATGGACACGTGAAAGAGAGTTGCAACTTCCTCGTGAGTCCGAGTGGCGTCATGCTGGCGACATGACGTAAAGATCGCTCCAGCCATTAACGCACGCCGGGTTTCCCCACGGGTCTTCTGTGCATCCTCAACCTTCTTGAACATTGCACATCCATCCATGACAATCGCCTTGGGAAGACCAGCCCGAACACACGACTGCTGAATTGCATCAAAGATACCCATCCAAGACCTCTCTCCGTGGCTTGAAAACGACCACGCAGACAGTTTTGCAATAGACTTACCCTCCTCTGACTGCTGACCACCCCTCCGGCGCATCATCATCGAACCGTAGGATGAATCAGGAAGGAGTTCGCTCGTGATCGTCCCGGTGCGAGAGGGGTCGTCTTCAGTATTACCGTAGACTCGCCATTCTGCTCCCTCATCAATAGCAGACCCCAGAATCGTTCCACAGAGAGTGCACACGCGCTCACCATCATTGACCACAATTTCATGGCTACAGCTCATATGCGTCTATTTGTCCTGCGGTGACGTCTTCCATTTTTCCTGCGAGTGCGTCGTTTAGCTCCCCGCGGAGGTGGACCCCAATGAAAATCAAAAATCTCTCCTTCTCTTGCACGAATTCTCGCTGTAAGGGTGGTGGTGATCTCTGCCCTTTCGGCAGCCGAAACAGTAACAGTAAAGTCGTGGCTTGTTGGAACAAATCGTTGAAGACTCGCTCGTAAGTCTAACCCAGTTTCCTCCCATAGCTCACGAGCAGCACAATCGAGCGAAGGTTCGCCGGCTTCGCATGATCCGCTGACAGTTTTAAGTCCCGGTATGGGAACATAGATATATCTTCTACCGAGTTTATCGAGATCTCGTATTTGGGCAAGAGGATATCTTGGATTGGCGGCTATCCAATCAGCCCAAGTAGCCGGAACGGGAGGAACATCTTCATCTCTTGGAAGTCTCAGTCGCTCGGCTCTACCCTTTAAAGGCGAGCCTGGAATATTAAGATGTCTTCCCGTTTGAACGATAAGATGCTCCCCATCTGCATCAACTACATAGATAAGCACCATTATACTTGACTATGTATTTTATATGCTTTGTTAGTAATGGCTGCTGTTGCTCCCACGTCAGCCGACAAATTTTTCGCTGATCCAAAAAATGATGATGTTCTTAAGCGCTATGGTGCTCTGAAGACCCCTGGCTCAAAAGACTTTGTTATAAAGCGTCTGAATTCTACGCTAGATAGAATGAAGACGGCAAGCCCTGCGAATACTGAGTCAGTATTCCCAAAAAGACCTATTACTACGGTACAAGAAGTAAAAGATGACCTAGCTTCCGTACTAACTATGGAAGAAAATCCGTATCACGAGCCTAACAATTGCGAACCAAACTTTGAAGCACTCGCAACAAAACTTACAGAACACTTAGCCGCAAATAATTTTCAGCTCGCAATTGATCAGGTAGATAGATGCTTGAGAATGCGCGAGTCCTACTCACAAGCACATCCACAACGCGAAAGTGATGTCGGACACCCAACTGCGGTTGCATTTCTCCGAGTTCTTAAAAGGGATTTAGAAACAGCTCGGAATGCACGTCCTCCTCTCCCTCTGCAACAAGTTACTCTCTATCAGTACTTATCACGAGTGGGTGAGGCTGATATGCTTATACCACTCAAGCCACCCAAAGGACCGGCACCCAAACGAAACGCACAGCCACCTCCACCGCCTCGACCGAAGACACCCAACGATGTCAAAAATGGCAAAATAGTTTACAATTTTAGAGTTGAAAACGCAGGTGTCCGTGGTATAGCCGTGGTTGATCGCCCCTTCGACCCAAATGGACCTGGTGGTGGTGGAGACGCCATGGCTGCTCAATATGAGACGACAAAAGAACTTCGCATCGGGCATGACCATGAGTATGTAGCCGCCAAAGCCGCCGCCGCCCGTGAAGCCGCCGCCGACGCCGCCGCCGCCGCCGCCTTACCGGGTGGTAGGAGAACAAGACGTCGTCGTGCGTTCAAAAAACACCCAAAGAAGTCTCGCAGAAGAATGAGTCGGCGAGCGTAGCGCTGTTCAAAATGGATCGTCTTCCTTCAGTCAAGTAGGAAGATGGGCGTGCCTGTAGATCAATTAGAACCCTTTCTTGGATGAGTTTGGGTATCCGGGTTAAAGTCCCGGCGGGCACAATCACCACATCTGTAATTCAGTGGTAGAATACACCGTTACCAACGGTGCTGCTCGGGTTCGATTCCCGACAGATGTATTTTTTTCTGTTATCAATATAGATGCCACCCAAGATCAACTATACTGGGGTTTTTTTAGATGACTCGTCTAAAAAAACCCTTCACGACAAATTTGGGAATCAAGTCCCTAGTGACTGGACGTGGAGTGGTGACCACATGACAATTGAGTTTGGGAAAAATGCTGAATTGCCAAAGGAGATTGGCACGGTGGTGACTCTCACCGTTACACATCTTGGTAAGAGCAATGATGCATGGGCGTTGAAGGTTGCTGGCTACGAATCAAAAAAAGCAACACCGCACATCACCTTGGCATACCGAGTCAATCCAAAGAACAGCAATGATATCACTGACTGGAAAGATACTGAGCAGTTTACCCTGACAGGCAATGTAGGAATACTGTATCATGGGGCTCGTCGCAAAAAAACACGTCGCGCGGTAAACAAGTTAAAGAATAGACTCCGTAAAAGAATGAGCCGGCGGGCTTGAGGGCGTCTAAAATGGATCTACCTTTTGATAAGTAGTATTCATCCACGCCAGTAGTTCAATGGTAGAATGCACCGTTGCCATCGGTGTGACTCGGGTTCGATTCCCGACTGGCGTATTTTTCCTTTTTGATTTTCGATCTCGGAGTTCAAACAGACATCAACGCATACTGCCTAGTGTTGACGGGTCGTACACCTGAGGACGATAGTTTGTCAGCAAAGGAGGGCGGTGCTGAGACAGTTTACCACCGGCAGTTTTGAGCCATGAAATCAGTAGGTACTTGTCGTCAATGACCCACACCATGTATCCGCCTTGAGACAAAACATTCATAATATACTCGCGTGCTTCAGTCATCTGGAAGAGGGGATACCCAAAGACATACGCAGGGATCTCAAACACAATATACGGTGCATTTGGCGAATGAACTGCCTGTTTACGGATCTGCCCGTAGAGTTGACTTAAGACGGGTCTCATTGCGCGCATACGTTTTTCCTTTCGATCCTCTTGTTCGTCCCATACATCACGAGCTTTAAGCATACTTACATACTCTTGATAAGAATGTTTCGAGCAATTGCCCTCGGAGGCGGTGGAGTGAGAGGTGGAATGATGGTTGGAGGTTTGGCAGCCTTGGAAAAAACACAGCCGCTCATCTTTCCGGATGGAATTTACGGATGCTCTGCTGGATCAGTTCTCGCAACTGCCATTGCGTATAAGGTCCCCATTGTTGGGATCCGCCTTATGTTTGAGACGGGGTTCAATCTGTCATCTGTAATTCCCTCAATTAATCTGACGTCCATTACATCATTTAGTAGCCAAAAGGCACTCTTTCCGATGGACGCATTTGAAAAGGCTATCTTGGCGGCATTTGATGAACAAGGTGTTGATCTTCGAAATGCGGTGATTGGAGATGCACCCCAGAAGCTACATATCCTGGCGTCTAACCTCACAACGCGGAAGTCTATTTTTCTGACCGGAAATGTACCTATTATTGCTGCACTAAAAGCATCGTGTTGTCTTCCATTTGTGTTTTACCCATCGGTTATCTTCAATAATGTATACGTGGACGGTGGCGTCTACGCACATAACATTCACAAGATTGTTCCTCCCGAATGTTTGGTGTTCCATATCAGCCGAGCCGAATTTAATATAACGCCTGAACGACTCCAAATGATGTCGATCACGGATTATGCTGCAACATTGTATGAAGCGGCTCGAACTGAATCGCAATCAGATAATGTTGTATGGTTCAAGAATGATCGGATTTCAATTCTTCAACAGTTAACGGATGACGACAAGAAGGAGCTATTTGAATATGGATATGCAAATGTATCACGATTCATTGCCAAACGTCTCCCTGAGATAGTTAGTTAACCCCTCCGCTGTAGGCGTCTTATCGTAGGTGTACAATCCAGTTGATGTCTCAAGCTTGATTGTCGGGTACGCATCAATTTGATACAGATCAGCAGTTGCGCGATCCTTCTCAGCATTTACGGAAACAAATGACACATCAGTTGTCCCGAACTGATGAGGACCCGACGCAAGCTTCTCCCACTCAGGCATTGCCTTGATACAGTGTCCACACCAGTCTGTGTGAAAAAAGTAAAGATTTGCCTTGTCCTTTTGCACCTCGCGCTTAGGACTCGACTTCAGATAAGGCTTCCACATGCGTGAAACTAGATAGACAAGAACAGTGAATGCCAGCACAATAAGGATTGTATTCATTACTTGAGAACACGAGAAATTCTACGTTGAAGCTCAAACCAACGGCGATAGGCTTCCTCGACATCAATACCCTCCTTGATTTGCATCCACGCAATATCTGTTGTCATTCTCTCAGGTTCAAAAGGACGAGGTTGAATTTTAATCCATTTTCCATTGTGCCGAATCAAGAAAATGGAAGTTGTTTCCATTAGTTTCTTAGTGGCAGGTAAGTGGTAAATGGATAGCATGGTTTCGGTGGTCTTCAAGGGTATCGTCGCGGTCGCAGGCAACTACATCGTTCATTACGGGGCATCAAGAATCTACGACATGTTCTGCGTCCCACATACATTGGGGGAAATTGTCTACACTCTCGTCTCTACATCAAGTCCAGTGTGTGTTGTTGCTCTAGGCACAATGCAGCTCACGCAGAATAATTACGGAACGTTGCTGACCACAACGTTGGCATCACACTTGGTGATGGCTCTAAAGGTTACCTAACAAGCTTGTCCGAGTGGTTAAGGAGACGGTCTTAAGAACCGTTGGCGAAAGTCGCGTGGGTTCGATCCCCACAGCTTGTATTTTTCCCTTACACTCGGGGGAACCCAACCAGATTGGCACCGATTCCGAATCCGGCACCGGTGCGAGCCGACGCCCCCACACTAGGGGCATAGATGTCCAGAATGGCGAACGTGGCAGTGGCAACAAGGGCAATCATTCCAACCTCAGCAACCTTCAGCGTCTTGCCCGGGAGGACGAACGCCGCAATGGCAACCGCAAGACCCTCCAGGAGGTACTTCACGAGACGCACAACGAGGTCAGACATATCAACACCGGCAGAGGGAGTGGGCTTCGGCTGAGAAGAATCAGACATTTGTTTAGTTCTTAGGTTCGAAGATTTTTCAATATGCCGGTGTCGAACTTCCACGAAAAACTTTCAGTGTCACCAGCGGGACACCCACCAGCCACACAGCCCACCACGGCACATACAGAGACACATACTGCAGGATCACAAAAAACACAACCGCATGGATCCCCGCTGCCACGATTCCAGAACCGAGGCTCAGCAATACGCCTGGCGACAGCAAAAAGAAGAGGTAGGCGGTAGTGAAGATATCGTACATTTGTGTTCTTGCGGAGAAAGGACTTTCAAAGGAACCGAGGGAACAAGTAAATGCCCCGCACTGAACTCCCTAAGCGTGACGAGGACGGACCCATTGATTACCTCGACGAGGATCCGGAGATTCCGACCCAGAAGTACTGTGTGGTGTCTTTTATCAGCCCGGAGAAGGTGATCAAGCAGAAGGAGGAGTTTATGTTTGAGAAGTTCGTCCAGTGGATGGACTACGAGTGGAAGGTCAAGGGGATGGAGAGCTTTATGGCATTTCTGTCCAAGAAGTACTCCGTCAAGATTGATGACCTTCTGAAGGATGCGAATGACTTTGTCGGCGTTCGCAAGGATGAGGTCAAGAAGACGGACATTCACGAGCAGTACCAGATCTTTCTGCTGAAGAACGAGAAGGAGCTCCAGGAGACGTACGACAATCAGGTGGACTTCCGTACGAACATCCGCGGTGTCAAGGTCCGTCGTGCATTTGCTACTGTGGAGGAGACGCAGATGTTTGCCAAGATCCTTCAGCGTCGCTACCCGAAGGACAATCTTTACATCGGTAAGGTCGGTGCCTGGCTTCCGTGGGATCCTTCTGAGCACCTGATGCCCGAGGTGGAGTATGCCGAGAAGGAGCTGAACGAGCTGATGCGCAAGTACAAGGAGAACGAGTCCAACAAGGAGCTCTTCTTTGCAGAGCAGCGCGAGGAGTCGATCAAGGCGCAGAAGGAGGAGAATGAGAAGCGTCGCAAGGCAAATGCTGCCGAGAAGGCACTGGAGGATGCAGCTAAGCCGGTGCACCCGTCGGAGGGAGCACACCGCGACTAGTTATTCTCCACCGGTCTTCTTGACCCAAATAGAGGGAGGGGCGTTCTTCTTCCTCATCGAAGAGACGTTATACTCGTCGGCAAGCATCATTGCAGAGACAAACTGGCGATTGTCTACCCAGAGAGTTTGATCACACAACCTAAAGGGTGGGTGCTCTGAAGCCTTGTACCAAAACACCTGTTCATCAAGTTTGTTGGAAGATACGTTATTGCAGATCACCAGTCCTTCGTAGTTCTCCGTGCACTGGTCCATAAAATCACAGAACATCTCAAAGGTAGGAAACATACCTGCGTAATTCTCGTAAATTCTACGACGGTTACCTAGGATATTCTCGCGCAGAATGAAGACGAAATCTACGTTGGTACGCAAGTTCGGCGTAATACCAAGCGGATACTGCATGGTGATAATCGTCATCATATCGAGGTGACGACCGTTCATGAACACGAAACGAGTAGACTCTTCATTGATCCACTCCTTGGCTGCATACAAACAGTCATCAAGAATCAGAAATGCACGGGGATCAAACGGCTGTCCACTTGCCTTGGACTTGAGAAAGCGCTGTTTAGCAGCAAACTGGCGCTTGATAAATGACTGAACTTTTGAGGGCTCATACTTATCGTGAATAAGCTTGGATGGCACAAACGCTTGAAAATACTCGTTCACTGCTTCTGTAGGCGAGATCACCATTCCTGCTGGAAACGAGTCCTGGACATTAAAAAGAAGATCTCGAGCCAAGAAAGACTTTCCCGTATCCTTCTTTCCGATAATGACAATCATAGGACTTTTGCGAGAGTCCATTCCGCATCGTTCTTTGATCATGTCCATATTGAACTTTTTGAGATTGAAGTTCTGCGTCATCTTGTTCTCACCGTCGTTTATTTTTCTGCATTCATCGCCGAGACAGTTGATAATGGGAAAGGATTTGAGAACTACATCTGTCCAGATGAAGATCCATCGTGTACCTCGGCTAGATGGGGCAGACTGGTCTATGAAGACGATGCAACCGTTCTTTCCGTGTCTCGAAAAGCTCTTCAAGACAGAGAACCTTGCAAATATCAATGAATATGGTGTAAAGCTTGAATATCCGATTGAGTCAATCGTGGATGCAGATCGTGTCAAGGTTCAGGGACAAACTATTCCTATTCATCGGAAGACCACAATGATTCTGTCTCCGTTCAAGACGATGCGCGGAGACTATGGTGCATTTGGTGTTCCCAAGCGCACGGACATTGCAGATGACCTCCAAGAGCGGATGCAGAGTCCACACACCGCTGCGTATGTGGGTGCCATCACATCAATTGCTCTGTCGGAGTCTGGTTGTCATCATTTTCCAAAGGTCTATGGAGTTTATGTAGGTCTGGCTGGAACGCATACAATCGACATCTCAGATGACTATGAAGAACTTACTGGAAAAAGTTGGTTTGCCGATAAGATTGGTAATACATTTGAACTGAAGCTTCGGACAGCTGGTCACGATGCAGAGTTCAGTCATACGCGTCGTGCCCGTCTTGCCGTCGAAACTGCAGATGATGTTGACCTAGGCGATGTAGATGAAGTTGATGTCGATCACGTGAGCAACCCAGATGAAGATGGAAACGTAGAGGCATATGATGTTGCATCTTCCGGATCCCCGGAGATAGAGGACGATGAGTCGGGTGAAGATGATGTATATGATATTGAGTCCTGTGCCTGCTCAGACAGTACTGATGATGAAGAAGGTGAGGAAGATGAACCGGAACCTTTTGCCTGGGCTACATTTACGGATGTACCTGTTGTCACAACCGTGATGGAGCGTTGTGAGGGAACCCTGTACGAACTAATCAAGGAACACTCTGAGCCCGAGAAGCACGTTGCATGGTTCTCACAGATTGTTTTTGCTCTGGCGTATGCTCAGCGAAACTACGGATTCACGCACAATGATCTCCATGGAAACAATGTCATGTATGTCAAGACTACACAGACGCACTGTTTCTATCTTCACGGTGGAGTTCCGTACAAGGTTCCGACATTTGGATACTTGATGAAGATCATTGACTTTGACCGGGCGATTATCAATCTGCGTCTAGTCGGTCTGAAGGAGCCAAAGACTTTCATCAGCAATCAGTTCCAGGAGGATGAAGAAGCAGGTGGGCAGTACAATATGGAGCCGTTCTACAATAACAAGCATCCCCACATTGGTGCATCGTCTTCGTTTGATCTGGCGCGACTGGCTACGTCGATCTTCTGGGATATGTTTCCCAAGGGACCGAAGCATGTAGTTTCTCATCCGTTGTTTGGTATCTTTTTACAGTGGATGCGACAGACAGATGGAACGTCAGTGATGTTCCGCTCAAAGATGGACAATCACGATCGCTACCACGGATTTGATCTGTACAAGGCGATTGTGAGATATTGTGTAGACTCCGCGGTCCCCAAGAAAGAGATTGCACGGATGGTTCAGTATCGCGCTACACCGTCCGCTGCTCAGCTTGGTGATACACTTGTTATTGATGTTTAACTACAGTCTGGAGTCAGACCTACTGTTTTCAAAAATGCAGACTTTACGCCATACACATAGTGCAAGATCTCACCTGCAACAAACCAGGCGATCAGTGATTTCCACCAGGTAATATTGAATAAAAATGACGTAATTAAAGCGGCGGCTACGGTCATCCACGTGTCATTCAGTGAGAATCCAAAGATTCTCGCCGCATGAACACCTTTTCCAGGTTCTCCAAGTGCATTTGCATACGGACAGCCCATTTACAATTATGTAGTTGTATGAAAAGAATGCCAAGCGCAGAGGAGCTTCGTAGTCTTTGTCAGCTAGACGTCTTCATTGAGAATTCGATTAGAATAGCATGCTCTAACGCACGGGCAGGCGATACATCACACGTCGTTGAGGTTCCTGAATCCTTGTCATTGGATACTGTGAAAGATGCATTAATCAAGGAATTCCCTGGATGCACGATCCGTAAAAAGTGGTTTACCCGATTTATCGTGATTACGTGGACTTAAAAACTCTTTCCTAGCATCTTGCAGGAACTTTTTGTCTTTCTTGGCTTGTTCCCATTCACCATGTTCGTAGTCAATTGTCTGCGTAGGGTTGTTAGGATAGAACAGCGTGATCCGCGAACCGATTGGATATTTGGTTCCCAGCCAAATACTCTGAAGCCCTGAAAGATCAATTGCCCTTCCTGCGAGACGAACTATGCGCGACATACTGTTTCTATTAGATTGTCTTAAAACTCCGGCTTGCCAACAAACATATCCTGAGCCACAGAGGCAGCAGAAGTCACAGTCTCCGCAACGTCAGAGACTGTCTCTGTTCCAAGCGAGTACAGAATACCCATTGCCAGAATTCCAGATCCACCTGCAATCTTGGTTAGATCTATGTAATCAACCGACTGCTCCTTGCCCCGACGATCAAGAACATACAGGAGTGCAGCAACAATCATTACTACGCCAACAACCATTCCAAGTGTCTGGTAGTCTGTCATTTGCTTTTTGAATGTGGATTGGTTTAGACATACTTAGACGCGGTTAAAGGTCCAGCTTCACAATTCCAGCAGGCTTGGCGGCAGGCTCCTCGTCCTCTTCTCCTAAATCGAGCTTGATATCCTCTCCCATCGTGAGGCGAGGACGGTCATCTTCATCGTCATCATTATCAGTCTCAAACTCAACAGTCTCAGAGGGACCAAACGTCAGTGCCGGCTTTGGCTCTGTTGGGACAGGTTTCTTCTCGGGCTCAGGGACAACCGGTGCAGCCGTAGACGGACGAGCTTGGAAGTATGCCTTGCTGATATCCTTCCACGGGATAAAGCTGTCGATAACCTCATCAAGGGTCCCACCGAGCATCGTCTCAATATCGCGACGATTGCGGGACTGTTGTTCAGAAGATACATCAATGGTCTTGAACATATATGCATTTGACCAGCACTTCCGAGCTGCAGCCTTGTACAGCGTAAAGATGAACTTACCCAGTGACGGACGATCAAACTCGATATTGACATGAGCCTCATCAGACTGCTGAAGAGAAGCAAACGCGCGAATGTAGCTCACAAATACACCCAGCAAGAGATCCTCCATATACTCGCATTTTGACACCTTCTCAATACGCGCCACCTCTGTGTTCAGAATCTCATCAGTCCACTGGGGAACGCGAGTCAGAAGGTTCTGAAATGTCTTGAGTGTCTCGCTCGGCTGCTTGTTGCGAACACACGCAATCTTGGCATTGTCGTAAATACTCCAAAGACCATCTGCGATATGGGGGATAAGAACGCGACTCAGGTTCTCACGAAGAGACTGCTTGACAAACTCGGTGCTCATTTACTTAGACACAGCGAATAGAGGAACGTCAATACGGACGCGATGCCAAAGTTTGTCTTGATTTTGATGGTTAAGAATGAAGAGAAGATTCTTCTGAGATGCCTAGCTGCCGTCGAAGGTCTAGTTGATGCATATGTCATTACGGACACCGGATCGACTGACAAGACAACGGATGTTGCAATGGACTTTTTGTGGGGGCACGATGGCTGCCTTGAGGTGAATACATGGCAAGACTTTGGTCATAATCGAACCTTGAGTTTTCAGAATGCGGTGGGATATTGTAAAGCAAATAAATGGGATCTGAAAGATTCGTATGGTCTTCTACTGGATGGTGACATGATGTTTGTTCCAGGGTGCCTTAAGGAACAGAAGCTTGGTGATGTCGGATATACGATGATTCAGTCTGCTGGAAATCTCGAGTATCCTAACACCCGACTTGTACGAATGGATTATGATTGGGTGTGCAAGGGCGTTACCCACGAGTACTGGGATGGACCATGTACGCATCTTCCCAGGGACATCTGCTACATTGACGATCGCAATGATGGTGGATGCAAGACAGATAAGTTTCCCCGTGATTTGGCGCTCTTGTTGAAGGGCATCGAAGATGAACCGGATAATGTTCGATATATGTTCTATCTTGCTCAGACGTATCACGCAATGGGAAAGTATGACGAAGCAATTGCAACGTACAAGAAGCGCATTCATATGGGTGGCTGGTTCGAGGAGGTCTGGTATTCTCACTATATGATCTCAAAGACATATGAAACGCTAAACGACGTACATCAGTTTGAGGAATGGGTCCAGCGAGCATTTGCATTTTACCCGGGACGTGCAGAGGGATTGTATCATCTTGCAAAGTACTTCCGCATAAAGGGAGATCACTTCAAGGCGATGCACTACATTCAGATTGGAAAGAAGATTCCACTTTCCAAGGATTCACTGTTTATTGAGCGCGAGATCTATACTGGCTTATTCGACTATGAGGAGTCTGTGTGTCGCTACTATACTCTTGGAACAAAGCGCGAAGCCCTGCGCGATTCCATGAAGTATCTGATGACAGACAAACCGTTCCCCGACAGTGTTTATCAGAATATGAAGTTTTACATTGAGGTCTTGGATGGCGAGTCGGTTCCCTACCCCGTGCATCGTGATCTGTTTGGACCCAACTTCCATCCTGCGCATATTTCAATCTCAGCACCGTATCACAATATTCGATTTGTGAACTACAATCTGAACCATACAAACACAACCTACACAATGAAGGATGGTTCGTATTCTGATCATAATGATGTCTTAACTCAGAATGCTTGTTACAATGAAGATACGAAGGAGATTGTCTTGATGGATGACAAGTCCACCAATCTTCCACGTGTCTCTGCTCGTGTCAAGGGACTGGAGGATGTTCGTCTGTATCGTGACAAGCTGGGTGATCTGTGCTTCTCTGCAACCGTAGCAGAGTATGTACCGTGGCACGCTGTTATGAGGGGAAAATACGATCCCGATACTGGAAAGTACCGCGATTGTATTGTGATGGAGTCACCCGTTGGATCTAAGTGTGAGAAGAACTGGTTGGCGATTACTGGGACAGATGACGTGATCTACCACTGGTTTCCTCTGCAGATTGGTAAGTTTAATGGAGCAAAGATGAATATTCACACTCGCCATACCACGCCATGGTTCTTCCGTCATCTGCGAGGGTCAGGTGCGCCGGCGCGGACGAAGAATGAACTCTGGGCACTGACACACTTTGTTATTGGTGAGAACCCTCGCAATTACTATAGTTGTATCGTTGTCCTGGACGACAAGAGCTATGTTCCGAAGCGAGTGTCTATTCCCTTCCTATTCCATTCGAACTATGTTGAGTTTTCGATGAACATCCGAGTCGAAGGGAAAAATGTCAAGTGTATTTATTCGACGCTCGACGACAATCCCTGTGAAATCACGTTTCGAATCAAGGATGAAGATTGGATCGCGTTTACATGAGAATAGACATTAGTACTTAATGTACGCAGTGAACTTGGAATCGGCAAATACTGATCAGTTTCTTTGTCAGAAACTTCCATCATCTACTTATTTTGTTCCTACATTCAGCCATGCAGAAACAGTTTGTCATAAAGGTGCTGATGAAAAATGTGTAATTGACTGTGTTGTAAGCGAATATCTTACTCCAGCAAAGGACTTTGTTGATATTGGTGCTAATCTTGGAACATTTACAATTCCTGCAGCTAAAAAGGCAAATCATGTCCACAGCTTTGAATGTTCTCCCAAAATATACAACTATCTATGTGCAACAATTGCATCTCACGACCTTTATAGAAAAATATCGGCTCATAAGATAGCACTGGGAAGTAGCTCTGGGACAACTCCATATTATGATCGCGGATCAACAGCCGAACATAATGGTACTGTCTTACTAAGTCGTGATAAGGACCTCAATACACCGTCTATCAATATACCAGTTCGAACTCTTGATTCCTTTGAACTGTCAAACGTAAATGTTATCAAGATTGATACAGAAGGTGCAGAAAATGAAGTATTTTTGGGCGCAAAAAAGACAATTATTGATAATGACTATCCCGTTATTTTCTTCGAGTCATGGGATCCATGGCGAGATAATGAGGGTCGAAATGCAACTGCACTTCGGTCGGAGTTATTTGAGACTGTGAGATCACTTGAGTATAATATTACGTCATTGTTTCACCCTGAAATGTTTATTGCTACGCGTCGCTAAGTGTACAACTGACGCCAGGACTCATTGATCACCTTCGGCTCCACAAGAATAGACCGAACATCATCCGGCGTGATCGCCATCGGAAGCTTGATTGCCTTGTAGAACGGATATCCCTTTGCCGTCTTCTCGTCGGCAATGCGGAGGAGATTGATGCGGGTGACCAGTGTCTCCACTGCACGAATCAGAACGCGAACGCCCTCTTCCTCATCTGAGTACTCGGACACCATAAACTTGACCGCCTCATCTGTGATGGTAAGATCCTTCTCCATACTCAACCGCTCCAGCACCTGAGGCCACACATACTGCTTCAAGATCACCTTCTTATCGTCCGAGGTGTATCCGGTGCAGTTGATGACCTGCATACGATCCTTCAAGATTGGGTGAACCTTGGACTCGTCGTTGAAGCTGAACACAAACAAGCACTGACTCAGATCAAAATCAACTCCCGCAAAGTAGCGGTCGTGGAAATGCGAGTTCTGCGACCGATCTGTCAAGTGAATAAGCATACTGATAATCTCTTCGCCGTGCGCCGTCGTAGACACCTTGTCCAACTCATCAAAGTAGATAACAGGATTCATACACCGTGCTGACATTATCGCATCTGCGATACGTCCCCATGTTGCTCCCTCGTAGGTATACGAGTGTCCCGTATATTGAGCTGAGTCCGAGGCTCCACCCAGAGAGAAGAACTCGAACGGTCGCTTGAGAACCTCTGCGACACCGTGGCGCGCAAAGGACGTCTTACCAACACCCATCGGACCCTTCAGCGCGATCACATTGCCAACTGAGCTCGGATTCGCAATCCACTGCGCCACAATCTGCATAATCTGTGCCTTGGCAGCATTCATTCCATAGACAGCCTTATCCATTGTGATCTGAGTATCTGCCAGGAACCTAGAACAACCGGCACGGTCGTCAGCAAAGCTCACTGGGAGCGGCACGATGTTCCCAAACGGCACCCGAAGGAAGCCATCTACCCACGTCTTGAGTTTGTGGACCTCGCCGGAGTCCGGATCCATCTCATTCAAGATGTCAATCTTGCGGATGACACTTGCCTTGAGAGCGTCGGGGATCGGTAGCCCAAGAACCCGGAACTTGTAAGGGATTTCGCCATCGGAGACTAGCTTGGCAAGACTCTTCATTTGGGTATTGAGGCGGCGTCGCTTGGACTTGGATAGGTCCTCAAAGTACTCCTCCTCTTCATCATTAAGATTGAGAGCGGGTTCCTCGTCACTCTCCTCTTCTCGGTGGGTACGCCGCCGACTCGGTCTACGGCTAGACCCCGGAAGCTTCCCCTTACTATCCGGGCTGACGTACTTGTCCATCAGATGTGCAATGAAGTCCTCTTCGTCCTCCGACTCCGACTCCGACTCTGATTCCCGTTCAATGTCAATGCGGGAGTTTCCCTTACCAGAGATCTGGTGAATGTGAAGTTTGACGGACACCTTGGAGCCCCTGGGGAGTTTGAGAGTTGTCTCCTCCTCGCTCTCTTCCTCGCTCTCTTCCTCGCTCTCTTCCTCGTCTTCTGATTCACTTGGCTTGTAATCTGTATCTTCTGTATCATCCTCCTCTTGTTTGGTCTTGAGAGTATCATCGTCTACCCAAACCACAGGAGCCTTACGACTACGAAGATTGTATTGCTTAGGCGGCATTCTTGCTGCTTAATAACATTTAAAACAAAGTAGTATCCATTTTTAATGGAGGACATTGCAAAAGTTGTGAAGGATCTTGAAGATGATAACAACCGGGTTGCCGCATCTGATCCTGGCACAATAACAGCCCTCGGCGTCGTCCGGACGTTCCTAAAGAACCATCCTGTGATGTGCTATGGCGGTACGGCAATTAACGATCTTCTCCCAAAAGAAGATCGATTCTACGACCCGAAGGTGGATGTACCAGACTATGACTTTTTTAGTAAGACACCTCAGGCACATTCGGTCATTATTGCAAACCAACTAAGGGCTCATGGGATCAAGGCGGTGGAAGTCAAGCCAGGAATGCACATTGGTACCTTTAAGGTGTTTGCAGAATACACCGGTGTTGCTGATATTACCCAGCTAGATGAAGCCATCTTTGATCGGCTGTGGAAAGAGGGGGAGGTGCGCAACAAAATCCACTATGTACCCATAAACTTTCTGCGAATGTCAATGTATCTTGAGCTTAGTCGTCCTCGCGGGGATGTGTCTCGATGGGAAAAGGTGTATACCCGCCTTCAACTTTTGAACAAGGCGCATCCGGTGACGTGTAAGATGGAAGATCCATTCACCCATGACAAGCTCACACCTATCCAGAAAAGGGGTGTTATTCGTTTATTAAAGACGGAATCCGTTATTCTTTTGGGCGTAACATCGTCGGAGGTACACTTGAATAAAAACTGGACGACACCAATCGGACTTCTTGCCGATGCAGAGACAATTGCTCGTCTAACACATGGCGAAAAGACTGAGATTTTTGAGGAAAATGATATCCTCCCAAAACGAACGGTTGTGTTGGACTCAACTGGTGAGAAGACACTATTCCGTTTCTATGAGACAACTGCGTGTCACAGCTATCACAAGATGGATAATGGTGTAAAGGTTGCGAGTATTCCAACCGCGCTTCAATTCTTCTTTGCATACATGTACTCGGGTGCTCACGAAGAAAAGTTGGCAAGTGTATTGTGTATTGCCCAGCGGTTGGTCGACGTGGCGAACTCGAAGCCGCATCGGAGGTTTGCTATCTTGACACCCAGCGAATGCATTGGGGAACAAGAGAGTTTTATTGAAATGAAACGCAACAAGGCTGACCTGCTCAGCGAACTTGGAAAGAACAAGTCGTCTAAGAAATATTTGGAATACTTTTTTACATATAATCCTGATGACGCAACATCAAAAAAGAAGGTGAAGAAACAGTTGCAGGTCCTCAAGGAGGCTACACCGGAGGAAAGTTCCCGTTCCTGAAGGTGAGAACAAGACCATTTCCGTTGTACGTGAGTCCAGCGCAGGTTGTACACGCCGCATAGCCGTTCACGTTGGAGGAGACCTCTTTAAGACCCTGCAAATACTGAAGATACACATCATTTCCATTACGAATACGAGGACGAACAGCCGTCGGCGCATTCGAATTGAACAGCTGGTAGATTTGACGCACACGAGTTTGTGCAACCACATCCGATGATTCGCGAAGACGCATTCCTTGGATACCAATAACCGACGAACTATTTTGACCGCCTGCGCTCATTACGTTAGACTGAGAATTAAGTTCGTCCAATGTACCAGCTCATGTCGAAGTATTGGGGACCCGATGGAGGGATTGTCAGATCATTGGTCGGAACAGCAGAAGTCAATGGAGCAATCTCACCCATTGATAGCGAGCGGGGCGTATACTGAAAATTCGCAAGAACACCATCCCAACCAACAGTTGTCGAGCCTATCACAAGATCCGTGTCATTCTGCTTCGGAAGCTGAAGGAGCGAGTGATGCTGACGGATTACACCATTGATGTACACGTCCACTGCATCCTGATCCACTACGATTGCAAAGTGAACCCACTTGTCAGCAGGAATGTTCGGAATTAAGATTGTTTCTGGAGTATCTGCATACGTCTGGATGACCACAAGCAGTGCATTTGACGTCGTATCTAGATACAATCCGGGACAATCACCCTTACTGAAGATCGGTCGCTTCTTTCCATAGTTGTATGTGAAGTCCTTGACCAGAATCCATCCAGTGTAGGTAAAGGTTGCACCCTGTTGCTGGTTGAACGATCGCGTGATTTTACTACCCGCTACATTCTTCATTTCTTTGCCTGAGAGGGATCCACCCATAATATCAATCGCATCTGTCGTTTTTGTAGGCGATGAGAAGACCCTCCAAAGAATAACCCCGATGATGACCGCCGCAACAAGCGATGCGACAATTGTAAACACACTCATTACCCTTTACTTAGAAACAAAGCCTCTTGAAGTCAGACGAATGCCACTCTTCCGGACGGCAACGGGTGCTAAAGTCGGTTCCTCTGCACCACCGTCTCTCCAAACCATTTTCAACATATGCTGGTAGTTTGTTCCGCGCTGATACGCGAGTGTCTGGGGTTGGACAGTGCGTCCGCCAAGATCGTAGATATAATGAATTTTCTCAGAGTCTGACTGATACTCGCGTTTGAGCCATCCTGTCTGAGCAAGGCGAATCGTCCAGTCAAGATCCTCGCCTTGGCTTGCATCCCTGAATGAAATCAGGCGCCCAACATCAGTCATTATCACATTCAGGTGATTCGGAGGACGAACAAATACATCTCCAATGCACATCGGCATATCCAGTTTGTTGTCAACGCTATGAGTGAAGGTGTATTCATTCATCTGACCGCGGAGACGACACACGTGGAAATCACCTTGGATTGTTGCTAATGCATCCTCAAAGTATGCTTCGGTCACCAAATCATCGTCATCAACAAATGAAAAGTACTTACCCTTTGCACCCTGAAGGAGTTCCTGGCGCTTCGTACCTATCTTCTTCTCACGATTGTCATATGAAATGCAAATCTGAATCCGCAGTCCAGGACAGATGTTTCGCTTATGAGTATTGATCATTCCAAGAAGACGATTCAGTTTCTCTTCACGACCTGAGATTGATGCAATCAGGATCGTCCAATCGTATTCATATGTCTTCCGAGAAATATAGGTATACATATCCTCATCCCAGAATGTCTGATTCCTTGCATACAGGGCATCGGCGCGATCTGCAAATCCAGTACCGGGGTGCTCATGCTTGATCAAGACATATGGGATGTACGTACACTTCGACGCTAAAGACCCCCTGCACAGGTCTGTAAACTCTGTATCACAGAACAGGCTCTTGTACGCGGGGTGGTAGATATATTCAAACGATTGATACATCTTCTTTCCCATGATTGAAATCGTATTTAGTTTGTTTCCTTGGCTTCCATCGTTCACCCACAGAATGCCATCTGTATCTGAGTAGTTTGCCAGCATATGAGTGCGCAGAACATCGTCGTATCCCTTGATCTGCGGAACCATATCGTCTGAAACAACTACAACCATATCCCATTCCCAAGGAACCGTTGATATGTCTGCATTCACTGCTTCGATCTTGGTTACACTGTTTCCAAAGTAGATTTCAGACCAAGCTGTTTTATATGTAATGTTTTTGATTTGGTGTTGAACAGATCCATCGACCATCGTTGTATCATCAAGATCACACGAAATACAAACTCCAATAAGATCGGGGCGATTCGCTAATGAAATATATTGATTTAAAACTCGAATAAACTGAGCAGGTCTAGAGCGAGTTGGACATTTGAGTAAGATTCGCATTACTAGTTAGAAAGATGAACTTCCAACCACCTTACCCGAGCTGTCCTTGACGTTGAACGTGAAGGTGTATCCAAACAGGGTCATCTGAGAACCACCTGTCGTCGTGGAAGAAGGCTGAGCGAATGATGCACAGTTGGTGCCCGCGGCAAAGAATGCAGCCGCATCCGACGGTCCCAGCATATTCGGGTAGGCGTGAACATTACAGATCGAACCAGAGAAGCCACCGTTATCGGCTGTCACGAGATCGCCCGCCGCCGGACGAGGAACGCCAGGTAAGACGCACGACTTCACCAGCTTGCCGTTGATGTAGATATCCAGATTACGCTGGAACACCGTCACGGACACTGCAAACCACGTCTGGAGAGGCACGTTCTCAACTGTGCACGTGTAGGAATCACCAGTTGCTCCGGAAGCATTAGCGGCAGCTGCCTCGGTCGCCGTTCCACCACCCGCTGCGTCCGGGTAGATCGAGACCTTTACATTCAGACTATTGTCGGTCTCGTGGAGAGAGATCTCGGGATTACGGTATGTCGCATTTGTCGCATCTTTGCGGTAGATAATCCCCTTCTTTTTAGCAAATTGGTAATCCCAGTCCTTGATGTACATCCAGAACTGAATGCCATTGTCTGCGCCCTGTATGATTGGAGCATTTGCTGCTGGAATCGTTGTTGTTATTTTACCATCGAGAGGTATGGGAGCTTGGTCGGGAACGGTCGGTGATCCCAGTACACTCACAGCCTGCTTACCGCTTGCAGTGGCGATTGCATTGTAAACAAACAGTGCTGCAAGCAGAAGAACAACCAATCCAATAATGGCAACAAAAGCCTTTGCAATTACACCCATTGATCCAAATCCGCTGGTAGCCGTTGAACTTGTAGAACCATACAACGAAGGACCGTACGTGGGTCCATAGATCGACGGTCTTGACGTGGAACCTCCCATTTATGTATCACTTACAAAGGAAGTTATGCTAAGACACAATGGAAAAACGAATCGGTCCGCCAGCAAGAGGGCAAACTGTAATGTATTGTAATAACTGTGGTACAAAAGGTCATCTATTTCGATCTTGCAACGATCCCGTCTTGTCTTGTGGACTTATTCTTATCGAACGTGACTCTCTACCGGTAGATCCCGATCAAACACAAATGTTGATGATTCGTCGTAAAGACAGCATGAGTTTTGCAGAGTTTATGCGAGGGAAATATGACCCGGCAAATGTTGAGTATGTTTCTCGTTTGATCGGCAATATGACAATCGCAGAACAGAAAGCAATTGTTGAGGAGTCATTTGAGACAACGTGGAAGACACTCTGGGGCGAAGATCACCTGAGCGGTGACTACGGTCCGTCACAGGTCAAGTTCAATCAACTCAACCGAGCCGAGCTAGTGGCAAACAATCTGTCTAGCTACGAAGAGCCTGAGTGGGGATTCCCCAAGGGACGCCGGATTCGGGGAGAGTCGGATGTAGACTGTGCAATCCGGGAGTTTGGTGAAGAGACAAACATTCCTCGTGATTCGTATGTGGTTCTGAAAAACATTAGACTTGAAGAGACATTCGAGGGCTTGAATGGGATTGCCTATCGCCACGTGTACTTTGTGGCACTGCTCAAGAACCCAGAAATGATCAATCTAACTCAGCGGTTTACTCCAATGCAACGCCGAGAGATCTCGGGGATTGCGTGGAAGTCATTTGTTGAATGTGATCAGCATGTGAGACCCCATCATGTTCAGCGGAAGAAAATGATACAAGAGATTCGAAGCGTTATCGAGACATTTGAAACCGTATAAACATGTTCGGCGTGATACAGTAATGCTCAATATTATTACGCCCTGTGCACGACCCGAAAACCTAAAGCTCCTAGAGGCATCTCTAGACTTAGATCAGATTCGCTGGATCATTGTCTATGATACCAAGAACGGACCTTTTGTATCGCGATACACGCATCCGAACATTACCGAGATTGGTCACCCTACTCCTCCGGGCGGATGCGCGGGACATGCTCAGCGTAATGCGGGAATGAAGCAGGTCGTAGAAGGCTTCATCTACTTTTTGGATGACGATACCGTCATGCACCCTGGATTCTGGAAGATTCTCCCCCTGATGAAGGATGAGGATCACTTCTATACATTTGACCAACAGCGTTGGGATGAGTTTGTCTCGGTTCCTGGAGGCACCTTCAAGGGGGATGTCCCTGCAGTCACAAAGATTGACAGCGCGCAGTATGTGGTTCCACGGCATATGTGTGGTTCCTTCATTGAGAGTGATTATCGGGCAGACGGCTTTTTCATTGCTGACGTGAATGCACAGTTTCCAAACACTCACACGTACATTCCGGTTGTGGCTTCGTACTACAACTTTCTCAGGAGGGGTTAGGACGTGAACCGGAACCCAGCTAGAAATACTGTAACGCAATAGGACACAACGGCAATGGCAAATACCCACCACCAAACAGGAAAGACAGTAGCTTCACGATCCGTAACCCCGAACGGGCGGATCCGTCCCTCTCGCCCAAAGGCGATGGACGGTTTCAGATACAGGAATGCTGCCATTAAGAAGAGGTAAATAGTCACCATCCACATCCGATGGTTTCGGCGGGTCAAATCCATTGTATGAAGCACTGTAAAAAGTTCCGCGCCAAACACAATGAGAGCCACATCGGCATATGTACTTCCAAACCGGAAGGCATTCTCAGATGCCATTACACGAATGTTCATTAAGTCGGATTACCGCTCCAAAGACAAGGATCCGCTGGACGAAGAAGATAAGGATATTGATCTTTGTCAGCAACGGTCTGGAACAGGACGTGAGCTGTTTCCATACCAAAAGATCATCCGCGACTACCTAAAAATTGAGACGCCGTATCGCGGACTACTGGTCTATCACGGTCTCGGTTCCGGTAAGACGTGTTCGTCCATCGCAGTGGCAGAGTCTTTGTTGAGCACCAGCAAGGTGTTTGTGATGGTCCCGGCATCTCTGGAAGCCAACTACCGTGAAGAGCTTCAGAAGTGCGGTGATCCAATCTATGCCGTTGAGAACCACTGGACTGTGCGCCAGATATCTGATGAAGTTAGAAAGGAGGGAAAGCGACTGGGTATTTCCGATAAGTTCATGGACAAACACAAGCGTATCTTCATTACAACTCCCAGCGATACACCAAACTTTGAGTCGCTCAGTACGAACGACAAGAAGGAAATTCGCGAACAAATTGCAGACATTCTTGATAATCGATTCAACTTTATCCGCTACAACGGTCTGACTCGCTCGAATATTGCAGAGTACGTCGTTGAGGGAATGTATGACGATTCAGTGGTGATTGTGGACGAAGCCCACAACTTGATCTCCCGCGTTATCAATGAATCTGAGATTACTAGTAAATTGTACGACGCTATCTATCACGCCAAGCGCTGTAAGATTGTACTTCTGTCTGGAACTCCAATCATCAACTCGCCTAACGAAATCTCGTATATGATGAACCTCCTCCGTGGACCCATCGAGCGAATCACGATTCCCTTCAAGACCATTCCCACGTGGGATGAAGAGAAGATCACCAAGGCTTTTCGTGGCATTCCTGAAGTAGATACAATTGAGTTTAATGCTCTGAAGAAGTACGTGATGGTGACCCGCAATCCTCCTCAGTTCCGCTCCACCTACAATGGGGAAGGCGATCGTATTGCTGTGCAATATATGAAAGATCTACCCTTCATTCCTATTGCCGTGGACTGGGTTGCGGGTATCAAGACAAAGGTTGAGACAGATGTAGGTGGGGGCGAAATTGCAACTGAACGAATCTCTACCGAAGAACTTCAGTGTTTGCCGACTGATTATGAAGAGTTTGCTACTCTGTTCTTGGACGGACTAAATGTGAAGAATCCAATGATGTTTCGTCGTCGTATTCAGGGTCTGGTCTCGTACTTCAAGGGTGCCGACGAGCGTCTTCTGCCTCGTCGCATCGATCTGGAGCATACCCTGGAGAAGGTGCCAATGTCTGATGAGCAGTTTACACGATACCTGGAAGTTCGCTGGATGGAAATGAAGATTGATTCTCGCCGTGGACGATCCAAGCTTAACGAGAACCTAAGCACGTTCCGTGTCCCGACTCGTCTGGTCTGCGACTATGCAACACCACCGGAGCTGACAGTCAAGGAAGATACAGAGCTTGTATCTGAGAGCAAGAAACCGCCCAAGGAAGAGTCAGACAAGGTTGTCAAGAAGCTCAAGTCATCAGCTGATCGGTACTTGTCAGAAGCCGGTCTGAAGACGTTCAGTCCCAAGATGTTGCGGATTTTGAAGAATATCAAGGCATCGGGCGAATCGAATCAATTTGTCTATTCTCAATACCGTGCGTTAGAAGGTCTTGGTGTGCTGTCGGCTGTACTGGAAATTGCTGGATGGCAACCTTACAAGATTGTAAAAAGGGCAGGACAGTGGATAGAGGATCCCGATATGACGGACAAACCTGCCTATACATTTTACACGGGCGAGGAGGATGCAGAAGAACGCGATCTGACTCGCCAGATCTTCAACGGAGTGTATTCCAAGAATTTCCCTGCATCCCTGAAGCAGAGTGTGGAGGCGCGTGGCAAGAAGATTCTTCACATTCTAATGGCATCTGCGTCAGGTGCTGAGGGTATTACGCTTACCAATGTTCGTCACGTACACATCATGGAGCCTCACTGGACTCCTGCTCGCCACGATCAGGTTATTGGACGTGCAATCCGCATTTGCTCTCACGCAACGCTGCCGATGGAGGAGCGTACAGTCAAGGTATCCTTCTACATCTCGGTGTTCACAGAGAACCAGATGAAGTCGGCTGATTACCCGAACATTGTGGCAATCCGCAGAAATGATATGGTGATCAAGCGATATGAGGGTGATCCCGTGGAAACCTTCATGTCTACAGACGAGTACCTTTACGAGACAGCATTTGAAAAGGAGCGTATCGGTCAGCGGATGGCACTGCTACTCAAACAATCAGCAGTTGATTGCGAAATCCATCGGAAGCTCCATTCTCGTGAACGTCCGGTGGTTTCGTGTATGCGATTTGATTCCACTACAACGGGTGAAGATCTGGCATTCAGACCTAACATTAAGAATGAAGAGTTGGACGAGACTGTATTGCGTAACACCTCCAAGAAGCACCGCGTCTTGCAGAAGGTACTGGTGAAGGGCATTTCACTGATCATTGATCGGAACACTAAAGAGGTCTTCGACGGTCCCGCATGGGATGATAATCAGCGCCTGCTCCGTATGGGCAGGCTGATCAGCCCTACTTCGATCGAGTTTCTGCTTTAACACAGTCGTCAAGCCTCCCTCTTCACATCCTCGATCCATGAAGCACAAACCTCCGTCCAGGTCTTAAACGTATGGTTCAAGGCAGCCTTCTTGAACCGGGGCAGACCCTTGATAAGAGTATCCATTCGATCGGCGAGATCCTTATAAGAGAACAATGGTGCCCACAGACCAAGCGGCATTGTACCCGAGAAATAGAAGCGATCAGTTGGAGGAACAAATCCACATACCGTCTCGTCCATAAACGAGCGATATGTGCCGATGTCCGTTACAATTTGCGGGGCTCCGGTGTAGAGATGCTCAATTTGGCACAGACCAAACCCCTCTCCATCTGATGTATTCACGCCAATATCAGCTGCATTGTAGATCTCATTGATCGATGAGTCGGGAACAGTCTTTGCCGAGGTGTCCACAAGGAGAAGACGCTTGCCAAACTCACTCAGATCCAGACCGTTACGCTGAAGCTCAGTGGCAAAGATACGACTGATATCATAGTACGCACCCTGTTGTCCGTTCATACCCGTTACGATCATAAAGTAATACGGCTTGCTTGGATCGCGCCGAAGAAGCTCGACAAATCCCATCACAGCCAAATCGTGACGCTTCCGCTGGCTATTACGATTGGCATTGACAAAGAGAACCGCCTCAGGTGGGATTGACATTGTTGCGCGAACTGCCATGCGTGCCGAATCAGAAAGCTTGGAGAACATTGTCGTATCTACAGCATTCTCCAGAACACGAATGTCAGGGAACGGTGCATACTTTGAATAGACATCTGCCCAGTACTGCGTAAAGCAATATACGCGGTGTGCGTTCTTGGTGATGGTCTCAATGAGAGGCGGTGCGATTCCCTCATAGACCTGATCTACATACACCCACAGCTTGTAGGGAGACGTTGCCTTATCGAACTTCATTGCCTCCACAAACCGATGAATAATGAGGGGATCATTGTAGATCATCACGACATCTGGGTTCACCATCTCCAAGTACTCGTGAATCTTGTTGAACCCAAATCCTTCCTCCTTCGGATCCTCATTGGCAGCTGCATCATATGCAATGACTCCCTTGGGAACCGTCCGGATACTTGTGCGTGCAGGCAGGCGTTGAAATCCAAAGTGATAGGTCTTCACTTGCGGAGCCAGGGTCGAGAGCTGTCCCAGGAGGTTATAGACCACCTTGGAATACCCCGTCGTCTGATCTACGTGTGTGCTGATAAGAACGAAACGCATTGTGATGAATACCTTTTCTCTCCGTAAATCACAAATGCAAGTCAACTCTGCACAAGATTACCTGACCCAACAGAAGCGTCAGATCATTGCCAAATCACTGGCGGTCGCTCCTCCGCCCCAGAAGCGCAGAACGAACACACAGTACATTGCGGTACTTGGCAACAAGTCGCAACAGTATACTCGCTTTGTGGGTGGAATGGGGATCAATGCATATTACCCTGCAACGTTGGGTACGACTTTTACATCAACATGTTGCGTCCCTGCAAATACTGCGACTACTACCTATTTAGTCTAATCTCATTACTAACACAATATGCCGGGTGGTCTACTTCAATTGGTGGCGATTGGAGCCCAGAACGAACTTGTTAATGGAAGCCCGTCTATGACGCATTTTCGAGCAGTCTATCGGCGACACACAAACTTTGCAATGGAGGCAATCCGAATGACGTTTACGAGCTCCAACTTGGATTTCGCACAAACTACGACACGGACGATTTCGTGTCGGATTGACCGCTACGCACAGATGCTCTACGATACATATTTAGTCCTGACCCTCCCGGATATTTGGTCGCCCCTTCACTATCTCGGTCCTACGGCAACCCCGCCGGCGGGATATGATCCGCGTTCAAACTCCATCGGTTACGAGTTCAAGTGGATTGAGAATATTGGCTACAATCTGATCGATCACGTGGAGATCACGGCAAACGGTCAGGTACTCCAGACCTTCACAGGTGAGTGGCTCAAGTTCTATTCCTACCTGACACACGATCCGAACAAGCGGAAGATTGTAGATGAGATGGTTGGACATGTCGATGCGCTCAAGGATCCGGCGAATGCATATGACCGGTTGGGACAGTATCCCCACGCGGTCGTGCCACTGAGCCAGCCCGGTGGAATCCCGAACACCCTGGTTCCCGAGCCGTCTATTCGTTCTCGCCAGCTGGTGATTCCGCTTCACTTCTGGTTCTGTGAGAATCCGGGTATGGCGCTTCCGCTGGTGTCGATGCAGAACTCGGATGTGTTTATCAATGTCACCTACCGTCCCCTGAACCAGCTCTATACAATCGTTGATGTAGATCCTCTGTCGACAACCTTTGGACAGCGCATCCGCTCGAACACGAATGACTATGCGATTGGTCGGTTCCTGAGCCCGCCTAATGTGAACGGTACCTCTTCTAACACTGCTCTGACGACCTTTTATCCTGATCCATATCTGGAGGGTAACTTTATCTATCTGACGGAGATGGAGATGGCTCAGCTGGCGTCCGCAGATCAGACATTCCTGGTGAAGACCGTGACCTTTGTTAACAACACGGGTCAATACGGTGGAAACTCAGACATTGAAATCCCCTTCTTCAATCTGGTGACTCGGCTTGTTTGGTCTTCCCAGCGGTCTGATAAGATTCTGGCAAATGATTGGGACAATTACACAAACTGGGATAATCCGAACCGTGCACCGTTCACAACTAATGGAACGGCAAATGACGTGTACTCGAGCGTGACTAACTCAACCGAGACACAGACATTCTTGTATTCGAGTGGACAGCAACAGATTACGTCTGTGTATCCTCGTGATCCCCTGACTCAAGGACAGCTTCTTCTTGACGGCAAGGAGCGCTTCTCTCTGAAGCCGACATCCTACTTTTCACTTCTGCAAATGTACAAACATACGACGGGCGATGCGCCTCTCCTTCCTGGAGTCTATATGTACTCCTTCGCATTGAACAACGATCTCTACCAACCGAGTGGAGCCATTAACGGTAGTTTGTTCAACAAGGTCGTTCTTCGTCTCACTCTTCAGCAGCCTCTTCCCACCGTAGCTGGAGTTGCAGCCCAGCAGGTTGTGTGCGTCTTGAAGTCGAGTGTGTTTGGACCAAATCAGATTGTGATTACCGCAGCTCAGCAGGCACTGAGAAAACCCGATGGATCTCTGTTGTATCCACCGGATACATTGGTTACAGTCGTTCGTAGCACAGGTGGAGAGAACATCATCTTTGCCTATACGTACAATCTGGGGTGCTACGTGGAATCGATTAACTTCTTGCGGATTACGTCTGGTCTCGCGAATTTCGTGTTTGCTAACTAACAATGGGTATCGTGATCAACCAAGCCACGTGGGGCGACGAGACCGCAACCACCGATGTTACACAAAGTATGCAAGACAAGGCAAAAGCCGGATACCTCGACTTGGTCGCCGACAATACGGTTGTCCCGGCTCTGGATCTACTGTCTGGTTCAAAGAACGTGACTCTTTCTGATTCGGAAAAGGCAGATATCAAGACGCAAGCAATCGGTATTTGTGGAAGTGCATCTGATGATAAGTGCATCCAATTTCAGATAAATCAACTGGAATCTTCAATTCTTCAGGGAAAAGTGGCTGAGCAACAGTCGTCTGCGAATATTATCACAGGGCGTCGACTCACTCTGACATATACAGATGATCAAACGGGTCAGAAACAGACAGTGGCAATTCCTGACGGACAAAAAGTGAAGTTCGGAAGTGCACCCACACTGAAGATGCCAGATTTCACTCCTTCGACTACCATCCTTGCATCTCTTGGCACTGTATCTAAGGTCATACTGACCTTGCTCTATGTATTTAGCATTGGCGCCACGTATCGTCTCTTGATTCTTACCGGACATACCATGGTTGCGTATATTTTGACAGGTATTTCGATTCTGATCCCGTATTCTGGGCTTCTCTTGACCCCGATCGCACTGGGTATTTTCAAATATATGGAGATCAAGTCGGCTACAAAAGTTGTTCCCATGTAAGTACAATGTTCCATCTCGAGTGGATTGCTGCCGGCGTGATCATCGGTATGTTAATTGCATGTATTCTCATTCCGCCAACGAGAAAGCAAGTCGCAGTGCCCACGCCCTATGATACTGATATCTTTCACACAGACACGGGATGTATTCGTACAAATGCAATTGAAGTGCCATGTGGAGCCGAAGCTGATTCTCTCAATCTTCTTGCAAGTAAGTAATGCTTGACATCACAAAAGCAATTGAACGTGCAGGCCCCTTCTTCTCCTTTGTGATTGGACTTGGGATCTCTGTCTTGCTTTTTCACCGGAACTACGCAACCCAGAGGTTCCTCGGCGTCCCCGTGAAGGATATAGAATCAAAAACGGTGAAGGTGGATGGAAAATGTTATAAATACCGCGTGGAAGATGCAACGTGTGAAATCGTGTCTCCTTCATAAACAATGGACGACCAGACCTCGCTCGACGCCCTCCTCCCCTCCCCCGGACTTCCTCAGTCAATGCCACCGATGATGGGTGTTTCAGGATCAGATCACATTCAGCGCACCCAGATGGCACCATCTTTTAAACCGTCGTTGCCGATGATGCGAATGATGTGGTCAAACTTGACATTATATATTTCATTCTTCCTTGCCACAGTGCTGCTGTCGCTCTCTGCGCCTCGTGATCTCCTACTGAGGTATATCCCGAATGCATATACGTCGGGTGGCGTAGTGTCGTGGCAGGGCGCTGGAGTGCTTGGAGCAGCGGCGGTTGTGATTTCGCATCTCCTGAATGTGTTTCTACTGAGTTTCCTGGGATAAAATGAATCTGCGTCCAGCTGGTAAATCCAAGTGCAAGACAAGAATGACGACGATTCCAATCCTCTCCGACAATGATGTTGAATGCATTCTCCGGGCGGCTTATGATGCTTCCCTCGATCGGAAGCGGTACGCACATACTCTCTACGCTAAGCTGATGAACATCGCCCATGATGTGAACTTGAAGAAGTTGTTTTTGGAAGCTGTCTGTCATGGGCGTACTACTCGTTTCGTTCTCACTCAACTCCCACTCAACTGTCGGTTGAACCAGTCGACGTCGATTCCGGTGGAGGACATTCTTAATGAACAGATGGTCTTGGACCGGTTCGAGAAGGACTGCGGCAAGTACGTACAAGCTTCCTACGAGGTGAAAGATGGTCACCATATTGACGTGTACCTTGAATTTGTGGTATCAACGAATTCCATTTTGAACCAGGAAGAGGTCACCATTCCTACTGCAGAGGAGGAGCTACAGACACGCCGTCTTGCAAAGGAAACAGGCTGGTAGAAAATGGATTTAGATTCAGTAGACTATCTATACTCAGGATGGATAAGACTACAGCACAAGCAATTCAAATGATGATGGCTAAGATTGCGGCACTGGAGGCACGAGTTGAAGAACTGGAGAAGGAGGTTGCGCGTCTGAAGTTTCGGACCTTTCCAAGAGATATGAGTCCGACGGCACTTGCAGAACACAAGGAATCGATTAAACAGTAGTACCCTAAAGAAGTATGTTCCTCCGACCCGTGTATCTCCAGCAGTCCCCTGCTTGGTTTTCTTCACGAATCTTGGTCGGTGCAGGTGAAATGCTGACACCTGCCTTTCGCCACAAACATAAAATTACACACGTGATCAACTGTGCATTTCCAGAAGACTCTCCTTTTTGGTTTCGAAATGCCTATCCAAATAACTATTTGGGGTTGAATGCGCTTGATTCACTGAATGTGAACATTTTGGACTGGTATCCAAAGTTTGAAGAGACTTTGACGGTATTTTTGCGCGATCCCGGATTAGGTACAGTCTTTGTCCATTGTCAGTGTGGGATTAATCGATCGGCATTCTTGGCTCTGACCTATGTTACGACACACTATAGCTGGAACTATGAACAGATATTTGCATCGTTGAAACGGCAACGATCTTGTATGTTTACGAATCCAGTCTTCAGGAAGCAGACTGAAGAGTTTGTAAATGGACGTCTTCAGAATTCGAAAGACGAGGGAGCTGGGAGGCAGTGGATCGTCGATGGGGACCCTGGACTCGGTTCATCGGGAGCAGGTACAGGGTCTGCGTGATTCAGGTTCGAAACAGGTTGAACTGCAAGCAAAGCTGGCTGAACTCCGAAGTCGGCGTGAAATATTGAGCACATCAGCTGAATTGACAGAGATTGTCAAGTGCTCCCAGGTGGATTCGCAGATTCGCGAGACAGAACAGGAACTTTCTAGGGCAAATCCAGTCGAGGATTACTATATGAAAAATATGGATATCTTGATGGACTATTACGGGAAGGAGTCGGGTCCTTCTCAGTCTGCCCCGCTCCCTAAAGAAACCAATACCTTCCTTAAATTCTTTGTCGCAAATACGCCCGCTGTGGATGCTGGATTATCAAAGAAGCAAATCTTTGACGAGTACGTTGCGCGCATGAAGCTTTCGAACGGACCCGAGGCGACTCAGCTCCTGACGGAACACTGTACGGCTTGCAATGTTGCGCGGGAAGAGATTAGTTCGGAAGGTATTTTGGTGTGTCCCAGTTGCGGGTCGGAAGAGTATGCGCTGGTTGTGAGCGATTTCCCATCGTTCCGTGACCCACCAAAGGAGAGGAACAACTACGCCTACAAGAAGATTAACCATCTCAATGAGATCCTTAATCAGTTCCAGGCGAAAGAATCGACCATTATTCCCGAAGAGGTAATGAACGAGGTTGTGCTGGAGATCAAGAAGCGCCGTATCGACAATATTGCCGACTTGTCTGAAGAGGATACGCGCCAGATTTTGAAGAAGCTGGGGCGATCCAAGTACTACGAGCATCGCGCTCACATTCTTTCCCGACTGAATGGAAATCCTCCACCAACCATCACCCCGGAGATCGAGGAAAAGGTCCGGGCAATGTTCCAGGAGATTCAGGCACCGTTCTTACTGTACTGTCCCAACGACCGTACGAACTTTCTGTCGTACTCGTACATTCTGTACAAGTTCTTTGAGCTCCTGGACTTGGATGAGTACAAGGTGTTCTTTCCCTTGTTGAAGTCCCGGGACCGCTTGATTGCCCATGATCAGATCTGGAAGAAGATCTGTGACTACCTCAACTGGGAATTTATTCAGAGCGTATAAGTAATGGCAGCCTTGACTCCCAATGAGAGAGAGAAATCGCAGCGCGCGTTTGAACAGTACGAAACCGATCCAGATGAGGCTCAGACTGTTGCACCATGGACTCGCATGACTCCTCTCCAAGTTGTTCGCTCGGCGTTTGATCGCATTCGACACAACCTGAGTGCCGCCAAGGTTCGTCGCGAGTTTAATAGCCATCTCAAAATCCAAGAAGAAGACGTCCGATTTTACTACAATGAACCGATAACACAAAATCATCCGCTTGCCGATGGGGATATGATACAGGTTGGGCACGGGACTCAGGGCGATCAAGATAAGCTTGACCGTGAAATTTACAATATTGTTATGGGAGCCGAGCCCGTAGGTGTTGATGAGGCGGAAATTGACGTCAAACGATCTGAACTTGGAGAGGATATCTTTACAAAAGACGACTTTGTTCAAGGTCAGCGGATCATTCGCATTGGAGGTGATAATCGGTTTATCTTTGATCGCGAAGGACTCGAGACGACCTGGAGAACAACTAATATTCACATGAATCCTTTGGTAGGATCCGTTCCATTACCCGCAGGCACTGAGATTGAATATGGAATACTGAATATTCTCGCCGATGGCGGTCGTCGTCGCCGTAAGACCAAGAAGTCCAAACGCCGCGCGCGGAAAACTCGTCGCCGCATATACTAATGGATGGCACAGAAGCAGACAGTGATATTCTGGCAATCTGTCACTGCGCAGCGATGCAACCGCTTTTTCTTGTCGATACTACGACGGGATTAGCCGTTCGTCAGCTCGGAGTAGGCGTAACATATGTTGATCCCGCGCCGGAATGCGATCCCGCAACGAGCAAGTGGGCAACTGCAGGAGACAATAAACAGATTATATATGGATTCAGCTGTCCTACTAGCGCGGTAATGGAAGACTATGGTGGTATCGACAACATAATAGATGAGACACTTGCCATAGCATCGGGTAGACCAGGATGGTCTAGCCCGGATGCAAGAGCTCATAATACTCCTGTCATACGTGTAGGTGGAAAGGTTATTTTTCCAACCTACTCCTTACCGAAAAACAGGGTTAACCTGAAGTCAATAAAGATGTGTGGAACCAGGGAATTAACGTATACTCCGTATCAGAAAGGCGTGGACTCAAAAATAGTCGCAGTGCCGAATACGATGTGGACGGTTGAATATGATGAAAATCCTCGATTTATTCTTGTTACTGGATCGATGATGTTGAATGGAAAACTTAAGCAATCGAAAGCAATTCCGTATTTTCCTCAGTTCCCCCTTCTTGTTTTTACATATCACGGACCTAGAGCAGCTGGTCGTCGCACACGGAAGTCTAAACGCCGGGCTCGGAAAACTCGTCGCCGCATATACTAATGGCAGGCGAATCAGACCCCGAGGCTCCGAATGACTTTGATGTGCATCCCGACGAAGACTATGGCGCCCGATTCTACAGTAAGGATAGTGGATATATGCTTGAAATCTATACCCCTGCATTTCGCGTTGATCTCATGGGAGAGGGGATGCCAGATGTAAAAACAGAGACCAAGCTTGGATGGAGGTCTGGGTGTGAAATTGAGGCGCGTGACGACGAAACAAAGGAGCTTTTTGCTGAGATTCTTGAGAAGATGAATGCACAGGGTGGTCGCCGGCGCAGACGTCGTGGGCGCAAAACTCGTCGCAGTCGTAAGTGATACATTGAGGCTACCGCTGCTCAGCAGAGGGACAAACCTCATACCCACTCACATCATTGTAAGGTCCGTATACCGTGTGCAACTTTCCATCCTTCTCGAATGTATGTGTCGTAGCTCCTCCGCGCCAGGGACCATCGGGGTAGTAGTCCTCTGTCTTGACAAACCGTCCGAGATACACGTTGTTCTTGTTCTTGTAGTGCTTAGTGGGATCCATTCTACCTTCCTCTTTATTGGACAGATTGAATCCGTTTTAGACGATGGCTACTCCCATGAAATTCGAACTGACTGATACTCTGTGAAAATATCCGAATCGGGAAACCATACCTTTAGTAGCGCCACTGCATGTGCGAGTGCAACAGGTCCACCCACGATAAAGTACGGGGTTACATTCCCCTTTTTAGCTTGAAAACACACTTCATGATAAATCGCCTCTGCCGCAATCTGTCCTCGGGTCTCCTCTTCCCGAATTGATTGCTGTCGCTTCTCTTCCTCGGCAACAGCCCGTGCATTGCGTAGTGTGGCGCGACTGATGGGTTGCATCTTCATTGAAAAAGTAAGTAATTGAGTGAATATGATCCGTTTTCATCCGTCGAGCACGGTTCCATCGTGCTTTAGCTTTGTCAGTTTTCCGTCCTCTTGGCGCTTGCAGATCCACCATCCATAATCAGGTAGCATGCCCTTGAACTGATAGTACGAGATCATTGCTTCGAGGGCTTGCTCAAAGAGGTCATAGTCATCATGGATCGCCCACTTCGTCTGATCCTGCTCATACACGTTAAGATAGACAATACAGAAAGGCTTCATTCTGTCTGTCATGTGGCATCGTGGGAATAGATCCGTTTTACTGGGCAATCGGCAGTTCGTGAATCTCGAAGAAGTTCTCCTTCTCGAGGTACAACAAGACCACATTCTTCTCCACTGTGGCGGTTGATACGGCTTCCAACCAGATTTCTTCCGCGTTTCCCCCGTCGTATTTCACGAACTCTTCTAGAAACGGCATCCATCTCGCCTTGATTGCGTCTGTTGCGTCCTTGAGGGTCTTGTAGGTTGTAGGGTGGATGGTTCGGCTGCAGTCGCTGGTCGCTTCGAGAACAATGAAGATGGATGCCATGATTACGGTGGGAATGACATTTCGTAGTGAAAATGAATCCATTTTACACGTCCAGCTCGTGTGGCATTAACTACTTCAGATCATCATCTTTTACTCCTACATAGGTATTAAATGGCAGGTGTAGTCGGTCCAGTTCCACACGAGCGCCTTAAACTTGTGTGTCCTGAAGGTACACCTGATGTCCCCAAGTGTTTGATAGACCATTTAGTTGCCAACGCAAGCGAGGGTTGGATAGCGATAAAGGATGAAGACGGAATGATTACAGACGATATCCAGGGACGACCCATTGGAACTGGTGAAATTGTGATTCGAATAACGCATCACCCCCATGTACATCGCTATTTTTTCCCAGAAGACCTACTCACTTGGTGGCGAAAGGAAGAAACAGATAGGTTTATAAACTCTAGGGATATTACTGGTGATCAAAATCAACATTGGTTTACGAGTCCGTTCAGGAAAGTACTTGGAGACAGTGTAGTTCGGAATGGAAGATATGATCCAGGCGGATGGATTGATGTTAGTGCGATTAAAGTTAAATTCGCAAACTATGGTCGTGAGCTTGCCATAAACAGAAAACCAGAAAAAATACAGAATCTTACGTATGCCCGACCTTCAACCGCAGGAAGGAGACGTAGGACTCGACGGTACAGAAGGAAATCCTACCGTAAGAAGTAGGGTCTGTTTTAGACGCTGTTGATCTTGCGATCAAGTTCGATCACTGCCTCATAGATCGCCATAAGGATACGCTTATTGGCGCGTTGCTCCCATCCAGAGGAATTGACCGGATTCCGGGATGTCTCAAGTGCACACCACCTATCGATATCTGTCGTAGGTGGTGTGGCACCTGTCAATCTCCTCATCAGAATCTTCAGTTCGCTTACCTTGTTGATTGAAAGTCGCTGCTCCTCCAACACGCGAATCTCCTCCCGGAACACGTCAATCTCCTCATACTTTCGAGTCGAATAAGCCAGTGCGATCTTCCGGTGAAGCACATCAATCTGAGCAGTAATCGAATCAGAACGAGTGGACATCTTAACCTAAAAAGTAAGTAAGTAAGTGAGTGAATCAGATCCATTTTATAGATCCGATCCATCTGCGTGGGTACTTGCATAACAATCTGGTGAATAATGACTCGTTCGACCACAACGATAACAAGCCCCTGCCTTCTGCTTGGGAGGTACCTTTCTATAGACAGTTGGATTTGATGTACATCGTCGCTCGTGTGCAAGCGCACGGGTCATGCTAGTGAATGTCTTATCGCAGTGATCACATCCCCACTCATCTTCGTCTTCCTCTTCCTCTGTTTTCTTCGGACACCGATTTGCAAAATGCCCCGCCCGACCGCACGTGTAGCACTTATCTGAGTTCCCTAGCATCTCGCGCTCAAGAACAGCCTTGGTCGCATCGTCAAGGACTGATTGCGTATACGCCCCTCCTCGGACATTATCAACTCCGTATTTCTTCATGAGATCCTTGGTGGTATTTGTCTCGTCATGTTCGCCTTTCAATTCCCTAATTTCTATGATCTTGACAGGCTTGTGAATCTTCGTCCACGCGGCACCATTGCCATTTTTGTGTGCTAAGTACCGTGTATCAGGATCATCACTCTTTCCTACATAATACTTTCCGCTCTGGAGCTGTAGAGTGTAAAGGTACGCCATCTTAACCTAAAAAGTAAGTAACTGAGTAAATTGAATCCATTTTTTACGTGATAGTTGCTAAAATGCTTGCGATTGCTCGGTGAAGTGCTTGCTCGCGGATCATTGCTTCTTCCTTCTCTCTCTTCGCCCGCGCTGCCCGGGCCGCCTCCGCCTCCTCCGCCACCGCTGTCGCCGCCGCCAGCGCCGCCCGCTGCGCCTCAAGCCGCCGCCTTTTTTCTTCGGCATCACGAATCTTTTGTAGCTTTTGCTTCTCTGCGCAGATCAGATGGTTAAATGCGGTTGTCTGTATTTCGTTTTCATAAAGTGCGGCGAGATGTGTGGGACGGTCCTCTCCTGGGAGAAACCCCATTGCGATCATGCGGGCGCGAGTACTCTCTTGATACTCACGAAACCGATCTTCAAGAACTGAAATCTTCTGGAGAACTTGCTCTTCGGTGTGGATTTCCATGCTGTCGTTAGAAGATGCCATTGTGTTATTCGTCCTACCTTCCTCTTTATTGAACCGAACAAATCCATTTTGAACGATCCGCCATTCTTAATCTAAAAAAGGTAAGTAAGTGAGTAAATTAAATCTACTTTTAGGTGTCAAGATTATATCCAATGCGAACAGATGGGTCGTCAAACTTTGGAAAGAGTTCGTTCTGAACAATAATCTGCCCTCCAAGAGGAATTCTGATTTCATACATCCACTTACTGAGATCATCCCACTTTCCAGCCTTTTGGATTCGATCTACAAACTTCATCATCTGATCAATATCCGGAAAGTCCTTTCGCTCTCCGCTGAGATAAACTGAGTAACACTTCTTAGGAGTTGGTGGCTCTTCGACCTTCGGCGCCTTTACTTTCTTTGGTGCCTTCGGCTTCTCCTTTGGAACTTCGGATGAGCGGCGATTTGTCTTTACGGTATGACACATCAGACATAGCGCCTGGAGATTGTCCAACTCGTTGGATCCGTCATCTCGAAGCTCCTTGATGTGATCAATATGGAATCCTGACTCATCAAATGGCGATCCACTGAGCGGGCACTTGTAGTCGGGGACATTCCCTGCACACATAAACCTCTGGCGTCCTGCGACCTGCTTCTTCATAGCGGCTGTTACCTTGCGTTGAGACATCTTGACGGCTGCTCTCTATTGTTTTGAACCGAACAGATCCATTTTAGACCTTGCAATAGAAGACGTAGTACTTTGCGTAGGGGTCGGGATCTTCGTAGTCGTCTTCGGATCGCCTGATACCGTGTCGAATTAACAAACGGAGTTGAAGTTGGCGATACATGTCGATATACCAATCAAGCGCAGGTGTATAGAAGCTGTCCCAGTCAATCTCAGGCCACTTATGTTCGGTTAAGTTGTCAACATCTAGAATGGGTCGAGGCGTCATGTCCTCCTCCATTATGTTTGTGGGGCCAAATCTGTTTTAAAGAGTGTACACTCAGTAGTTATATGGAGAGATTCTACAATACCCTCAAGTCGATGGAGGCTCAGGGTAAAATACAAAAACTGGATCAGAGTATTCAGTTTTTGCGTTCAAACAATACCCACCAACACGCGGATGCACTTCTTGAATTGAAAAATTGTTATTCTGAATCTCTACTTTTTAGGAACGAGCGGGCGTTTCGAGTGTATTTAGCTTGGAGTCATATTTATGATTTACCTCATCATCCGGCATTTGCTCATCTTCTCACGCTTCAAACTTGAGGTGTGCGATGATCTCCGGATAGGTAGTCGCATAATCAGATGCCCACTTTGGAACTCGCTTGAACGGTTCGACATTGTTGTACGCATTGATGACCTTGGTGTCCATCTCCGGGGTGCGCGGCGTCTTTTGTGGCGCGATCACCTCGGGTCCGATACGCATCCCACTCTTCTGTGCACAGAACTCATCAATCCCGAGCCTTGCCAGTAGCTGCATCTGACGCATTGTCCACCCAAACGATGCGCCCGAGTGTCCATTGTACTCGATATGCTGGTTGATCTCCTTGAGCTGATTGTCATAGGAGAACATATACCCTCCCGATCCAGGCTCGGTCTTCATGTACTCCCACTGATCAGCCTTGTCAATGGCAGTCTGTGCATCCTGAAGCATCTTGTTCTCCTCCTCCGTGAAACCGATAGAGCAGTAGTTGATAGGCATTTTAGTCGACTGCATGTAAAAAGTTTTGTTCGAAAGAGATCCATTTTGAACGTGCTCTAGTATCCGCGACGATTCTGGAGATCTAGCTTGCGAAGATCATCCTGATCGTATCCCTCCCACATCTCGGCCATCATCTCCGCCAACTCCACCTCGCGAGCGCGGAGGAGCTTGTGCCAGTCCTCGTACTGTGCAGGCGTCATCTGGCGTCCCGTCGTAGCTAGCTTCTCTTCGATCTTCGCGATCTCATCTCGAACGTCATCTGGTGTACGATACTTCGCAAACTCGCACTCAACACAGATGAACTGATTCCGCCAGTACTTGTTCTTGAAGGTGCACTTGCATTGGATACAGTTGAAAGACAACCCGCAGTAGTGATCGTCTTCCTCGTCGTACCCAAAGTACCGCTCACACGGCTTGCACATCGGTGCGTGCCTGCACTCGCAGTTCTGGCGGCGGCACGTCTCCTCCCCAGGGCACTCGCACTCATCCGGCCAACACCGGACACAGTATGTCTCCGCTCCTTCCAACGTATGCTCTTCGCACGACATTCCGATCTCTTCCACTTCCTTCTCACAGTCGGGCTCGCAACAGAAGAACGTGTGCGTATTGATCGACATTTTACCCCCGCTCTCCTTCTTTCTTGGACTCATTAAATCCGTTTTAGACGATACAAAGTTGGTTTCAACCCTCTATCGCCCTCAAATTTTCATTCTCATTGGACTTTGTCATGTCTACTTACCCATCTTGCCCTTGAGCGCTTTCCAGGCAAACGAAGACACGAGCGCGAACACGACGGCGTGCGTCACGTTGACCGTCATCGTCGAGCCACCCGGGGGGAGGCGGACGAGGACACCCGGGATCAGGAAGTAGAACAGCGCAGCGAGGAAGGCGAGCTTAACGAACATATTGTTTACTTCTAGTTAGGAAAATTTACGCTGGCGGCTTGGTTCCAAAAAAATCATGAAATACGTGCTTCAGTTTATCATCCAGAGTATCCAGGAAGACAAATACAGCGTATACGAAAATCATCTGTCCACCAAATGACTCAAGATACCCTTCGAGGGCGGAGGTGACAGGCAATACAGGAATAAACGAATGAACCATATATGTTGTCCAGAATGCAACGATCACGATGATCGAAATCTCCGTGGCGACGTCCAATAACTGGTACAAGTTAGACTGCTTCTCCCATTCAGGTCCAAACTCGGGAAAGATGCGCCACAGACACCACGACAGGAGACCGCCGAGAAACACATAAAAAACTGCAATAAAGACTAGATTTAGTGTTAAGTTAACTACATGACCCTTGACAGAAGGAAGTATATTGAGACCTGTATTCTTCATTATTTTATAACTAGAATCTAAATGGCTGCGGCTGCCCTTCGCCTACCCCCAGCACCTCAGACCCAACTCGAAGTTGAGTTTCAACGCGAATCACTTCCTGGCCTTACAACGAGCGCTATAAATCTGGGCGATGGTCGATTTCAGTTCACAGGTGCGTATGTTTTAAACGGACAACCGGGCGTCGTCCCCAGAGCACTACACGGGCTTATTACCGATGTAATAGATCCCCGGATTCGAGAGAGATATGTTGTGAATCCTGATATCGGATTTCGAGCTACAGATACAGACGTAAACCGAGTAGTTATTTCGGCGTTTCACAGAAATGATCCGGATCGACTTGTCAATTTAGTTAGACGGAACGGAGGTCGCCGTAAGACGCGCAGACGTAAGACTTACAGACAAAGACGGCGGTAATAACAATGACACCACCGACTGTTCTTCGCACCTGGGGCAAGCATCTTATCCTTGACGCGGCACGGTGCTCTCCAAAGATGATTAGATGTCCAATTATAATTACCAATTTTGCACGCACACTGGTGAAGCGCATCGACATGGTGCCGTATGGCGAGCCACAAGTCGTGATGTTCGGATCAGGCAACAAGAAGGGGTACACGCTGATCCAGCTCATCGAGACGTCTAATATTGCCGCTCATTTTGTGGAAGAGAACAACTCCATGTATTTGGATGTATTCTCCTGCAAGGATTTTGATCCCGAGATTGTGAAGGAGGCTGTGAATGAGTTTTTTGATGCACAGAAGTTCAAGACAAAGCTGATGCTGCGTCAGGCGCCGGTTGAGCGCCTGCACTAAATACCAACCATCAGACATGCTCCCGTTGTGGTGCGGGTTCCGTCGGGACAGTTGGTAGCCTTCTGTTGGGAAGAGGGCATATCAAAGTGTTCGGCAAAGTACGTAGCAGTAGCAAATCGCGTGAACATGCCCACAACAACAAATATAAAGACCCAGGACCAGTTGATCTTGGGAAGTTTCATTTATCTTAGAAGTAGGTTTTCTTCACCCAGTTGCGGTCGGATTTGAATGTCTTTGCACGAGCAGGCGATGTCCTCTTGTTGAGAACCGCAATCGCATTCAGTTTCCGCAGGGTCGACAGACGACCATATGCACCCACTGCCTTTGCAATTGCTGCGTGACGCACACTTGCAGATGCTGTTGCATCGTATCCCATTGCCTTCAGTTCTCCCTTTTTAAGAGGTCCAATTCCTGGAACGCACCTCCGCGTAGCACGAACCTTTCCGGGTGGACACTTTACACCACCCAAGAAAAGTTTTGCTTCTTTGCGATCATCTTCATGCATTAATAAGTATCGGCATTTTTCTTGACGGGACAGGTAGAACATCCCTGACGAGGCTGTGATGGCTTCCAGAAGTACATAAAAAATACGACGAGCGCGATGAGCGAAAGACCAAGGACTGCCATTTACTTACTTTGTTAGAAGTACTTCCGCACAGTCAGAACACATGAACTCGCCTACAGCCTCATACGCTGCCTTGTACATGAAGTACTTGTAGTCAAGACTCTTGCAGAACACACATTCGCGTTTCTCTTTTTCAACCTTGAAGATCTCACACGTATATCTCATTCCGTGATAACACTCTGGGCAGACAGTATCGTCACAGTTTCGGCATCCAAGAACCTTCTTCAATCCATACGCAGCATGACTCGTCATTGGTGAGGAACAGATCGGGCAGTCAGGCATCTTCGGCCTTTGTTTGGTTTACGGATTCCGGTCCATTTTAAATACGCTTGAATGCAATCTGATAGCCCTTCCAGATGAGTTGCAGCTTGTCCTTGTGTTTCTCGTAAAGGGCATCGATCGTGTCCTTTATTGTCGTGTCATTTCCGCCAAGGTAGTCATCCATCCATAGAATCCCATTTGGTTCAAGAATAGCGAGACAGTTTGTAAAGTCAAGAATGATATCTTGAACCAGGTGGCTTCCATCAATGTAGATGAATGAAAACGTGCGCTTGTTTTGCTCATAAAATGCAGACGAATAGTTTTGGACAAATGAGATCTTGTTGTGGTTACGGCTCCGTCTGATATTGTTCAGAAATGTATTCATTGTAGAAGAGGTCAAAGGCGTTGTTGTATCCGACAGATCGAATGGATCCACACATACCATCAGTGACGATGGATGATCCAACACTGTATCCGAAAAGAAGCAAGCAGATGCACCTTCGTAGCTTCCAATCTCCAGAACCCTATTTGGGTGGCGTGGATCAACAACGCGCGTAAGATACTTCTTGATATCAGATCCCTCAAACCAGTCTTTGGAGAATGAATACATATCTATTCGAGGGTATACAACTGAAAGTCACTTTAGAGTCAGTTGATGATAAGAGTAATGGGTATCCCGTACTACATTGCATCGTTGTTACGGACACACAAGCATATTCAGAAAGATGTTGGAAACATGGCACTAGAAGCTGATGTACTTGGTCTAGATTTCAACGCATTTATTCATACCTATCTGAAACCTGGGAATCCGATTGGAAGCGTGGTGGTTGCCCTGCGGAACTTTCTCCGCGATGTAGCTCATGGGAAGAAGGTCTTGATTGCATTTGACGGATTAGTGCCGTATGCAAAGATTGTGCAACAGAGATATCGTCGGATGAAGCATCCAGAGCCCGCCGAGTTTGACAAGAACCAGATCTCACCGGGTACGCCGTTTATGATGGAGTTGGAGGATACACTGCGATTCTGCTTTCCCGACTGCATCTTGTCTGGGACCGACGAGCCCGGTGAAGGAGAGCACAAGATCTTTACGTGGATCCGGTCTTTACCTCCCGATGACCGAAAGCATATCTTGATCTACGGGATGGATGCAGACTTGGTGTTGATTTCTGTAGCACAGTCGGACTTGGGATTTATCAAGTTGATTCGTGAGAACCGTGATTCTGGATACTCAACCTTTGACGTGACCGCTCTTTGCAGGGTACTACCGATGGAGCCCGAAGACTGGGTGGAGATGTGCGTGCTGTGTTTTGGAAATGACTTTATGCCGACCATCGCAATGTTCTCATTGCGCGAGGATGGATACGCACGCGCGGTTCATTATATGAAAACGCAGACCCTGGAGGGTGCAGCCAATGATGAACTCAAGGTTTTGACAAAGAGAGCGAAGGATACAGATCGACACATCATATCTCGCGATAGCCACGCAATCGAAAGCCGTATGGCGCTCCATTTGATGGATGGTGTGATTGACTGGAACAAGGTTGTCTACGCATTTCAAAAGACATTTGCCTGGACTCTGCACTACTTCAAGACATCTGAGGTTCTTGATTGGTGTTGGTATTATCCGTATCCAGAGGCTCCATTGCTGTCGGCGATTGTGGAGACCCCACGAATGACCGCATTTACTTGGGAGCACCCGACACCGCCATTTGGGATCACTGATCAGCTTGATTTCATTCTTCCTGGTCGAGGCAAGTTCCCAGATGAGATCTATGAGGAGGGTCCTGATTCACGTCATCCATGGATGAAGGCATATACGTGGGAGACGGATCCATATATCTCCTTGCCTTGGAACCCGTGCTTTAAGCCCACAACTATCTCCGAATTTGAAATCTCCCGTTCATCAGTCCCATTCTAGGAACGTTACGAGTGTCAATCCTGGTGGGTTCGGGGGGCTCACCTGGCGGTGTACTCAGAATCTGGGGCTGGAGAACCACGTTGCTCTCGGGAATGTCGACTTCAAAATTGTTATCGTGGCGCCCAAAATATTCAGATTCAATTTTTGACATCTCAATGATCTTCTTCATTGACGTAATACCTGAAGAATCCTGCATTGTTCTCCAGAAACGGCGAATGTGATTGATGTATGCAATCCGATATTCCCTTGCCGGACGGGTCTTTACATTTGTACGTAGCTGATCAAAACACGCCTCCGCGGTTGAGTGCACGGGCTTGTTCAATCGCCGATTCACAGCGTTGTGCACTCGAAATGTAAAGAGTAAGAACTCTTCGCGCGAACGAAGCATCTGCGGATACAGCCTCCGGTAGGAACCTAATGCAACCTCAAAGTGTTCACGACAGCTCGGACACGTGATGGTAGCACTGAACATATCAAGCCAACTCTGCATCAGGGTTGACTCGGCGGGGAGGGGATTATCTGGAAAACACGAGGCGGCAGAGTGTAGCGTCATCCAACCAAGGGGTCCCCAAATGGACGTCATTACTTTACTTGACGACAATCATTCCAGATTCCATACCACCTTCAAGGAGCTCACGGATGATATGAGGAGGCGTCTTCGGATTCACGGTAATATTCGACTTTTTGAGTGCAGCACGTACACCAGCATCATTCAGTTTATCAACAGACTGTTTGATGGTCTTGCGACGGAGATCTGCGCCCTTCTTCGTCACAATCTTGAGAGTAGAGCGCCTGGAAGGAGGAGGTTTCGCAGGATCCTTGACGGGTGTAAACTCGGACCCTCCTCGGCTACGTGACCTAGTTCCCTTTATAACTCCACGAGGGAATGTTCGCATTGACTTATGGCGACTCGGCTTCACTTCCGGCTCCACATGGTCTACTTTCTGGATTTTGATCCCAGACATTGCTTATTCAAAACGGATAACTTTATTTACACAGAAGACACCACCAACAGTTACCATGACGTCCACCACAATCAACGAATGGGATGCAGTTCGCGCGTATTTCAGCAATGGTGTTCGGAGGATGGTAGACCACCAAGTCGATTCGTATGAGGATTTCATTCGCCACAAGATCCCTCTGATTATCCAGTCGACTCCACCGATCACGGTATGGCACGAGCAGGATGAGATGATCAAGAAGTACAAGTATGAATTCAAGTTGTATTTTGAGAATATTAGCTATATCAAGCCCCGCATTCAGGAGGCAACTGGACGTGTGAAGCCGATGTTGCCGATGGAGGCGCGCATCCGCAACTTCACCTACGCGGCGCAGATGTATGTGGACATTCGTTTCGTGGCTCGCACGTACAAGGGACCGATGCTGGACACCTACGATGAAGAGTCGCATGTGTTTGAGGGAATTAGCCTAGGCAAGTTGCCGGTGATGCTGGGTTCATCGCTGTGTCTACTGAAGGACTATCCTATGAGCCTGGCAGAGTATGGTGAGTGTGCACACGATCCTCTGGGGTACTTCATTATCCACGGTTCGGAGCGGACGATCCTCTGCCAGGAGAAGGTGGCTGACAACCGGATCATGATCTTCCAGAACAAGAAGTCAGCATCCAAGCACACACATTCGGTAGAGATCAAGTCTCTGCACGAGTCCTTCACAATGCCACCCAAGAAGCTGGAGATCCGTCTGAGCTCCAAGTTTAACGGATACGGCAATCCACTCACTGCATGTGTGCCTCGTTTCCGCGAGGATGTCCCAGTTGTCGTCTACTTTCGGGCACTTGGTGTCCTGACGGATCGCGAGATTACGAAGATTGTCTGGGGATCAGAGGATGAGCTACATGCGCATCTACTGTCAGCATCCTTCCGCGATGCGTCGGAGCTCGGGATCTTCACCCAACAGGAGGCAGTTCAGTATCTGACCAACCACCTGCAGTATGGTACGAATCAGGAGGACAAGTGCGCATATGTCCGCCAGCTCCTGAACTCCGAGTTCCTGCCTCACGTCCGCTTTGCGTCCGAGCTGACGACGACTCCGGTTCACAACGCCCGCAAGACGATGCTGATGGGTGCGATGATCCGTCGACTGATCCTGACGTCCTGCAAGCAGATTCCGCTTGATGACCGCGATGCCTACCCGAACAAGCGTGTGGTCACGACAGGTGCTCTTCTGACTCATCTGTTCCGCCAGCTGTTTCAGAAAGTCTGTAACGATACTCGAAATGAGTTCGTACAGGAGGTGAACAATGACTCGTGGAAGCGGGGTGAGGGAGGTCCTCGTCCGATGGAAATCTTGAATGTGAACAATCTCTACAAGATCCTGAAGCTCTCGGCGATTGAGGGTAAGCTGAAGCAGGCTCTGGCTACGGGTAACTTCACAGTACAGGGGCTTGGTTCTGCAGCGGCAATGTCAAATGCAACCAAGGTTGGTGTTTCTCAGGTTCTGGCTCGTATGTCCTATGCTGCGACGCTGTCTCACCTCCGCCGTATTCAGACACCCGTTGAGAAGTCGGGTAAGCTCCTGGCACCCCGTAAGTTGCACGGTACCTCCTGGGGCTTTATGTGTCCAGTGGAGACACCAGAGGGTCATTCAGTGGGTATTGTAAAGAATATGAGCCTGCTGACCTCGATCTCGCAGCACGTACCTTCTACTACGGTGATGCACTTCTTACAGGGGTGGAAGGATATTACGTGGATTGATACACCCAAGGTCTACGAGGGTACATCGGTCACGATCAATGGCGTGATGGTCGGGTTCGCCAAGGATCCTCATCGTCTGGTGCTGGCTCTGCGAAAGGCAAAGCAGACTCGTCGCCTTCACCCGCACATCTCGGTTGCCTGGTACACACTGATGAACGGGATCTCAATTGAGACGGATGGTGGGCGTTGTGTTCGCCCGGTCTTTCGAGCAGGAGCTACGCCACCTCATGACACAAGTAGTTGGAATGAGTGGTGTGCCTCCAGCATCGACTACATTGACTCTTCAGAGACGGAGACACTGCGAATTGCAATGAGCAAGACAGAGGTGACGAGTTCCCACACTCACTACGAGGTTCATCCGTCCTTGATCGTCGGTCATATGGCATCTACGATTCCGCTCTCGGATCACAATCAGTCGCCCCGCAACACCTATCAGTCAGCTATGGGCAAGCAGGCGATGTGCATCTACGCAGGTAACTTTGCTAAGCGACTTGACAAGAACGCGTATGTATTGTGTTCTATCGCCCGTCCAATCGTGGAGACACGTGCGATGAACATCCTAAAGATGCACGAGATGCCCTTTGGATTCAATGGCATCGTTGCAATCGCCTGCTACGGCGGCTACAATCAGGAGGACTCTGTGATTATGAACAAGTCCTCAGTCAAGCGTGGCTTCTTCCGTGGTCTCTACTACGGAATGTACAAGGATGAGGAGCACCGGAACGTCACCTCTGGTCGTGAGGAGAAGTTTATGAAGCCTCAGAAGCACAATACGCGCAAATACAAGAACACGAGCTATGCGGCCGTCTCTGAGAACGGGTTACCGATTATCAACTCGGTCATCAATGAGAATGACGTCATCATCGGCAAGGTGGTGAATCTGCGCAATGATGCTGCAGGGTATGCCTTCCGCGATGCGTCAACAACACACAAGAACTCAGAGCAGTGCCGTATTGACGGTGTGTGGCAGGACAAGAATTCAGACGGTTACCCATTTATCAAGGTGCGAACCGTCTCTGAACGTATCCCGCAAGTGGGTGACAAGGTGTCTTCTCGTCACGGTCAGAAGGGAACTATCGGAATGATGATGGAGGAAGAGGATATGCCCTTCACGGCAAGCGGTCTTCGCCCAGACATCATTATGAATCCTCACGCTGTGCCGTCCCGCATGACAATTGCTCAGCTGATGGAGAACATCTTTGGCAAGATTGGTGTTCGCAAGGGCACACTGGGTGATGGCACGCCATACTCTCACTTGAAGGTCGAGGATCTGAAGAAGCATATGATTGATATGGGTCTGCATCCCTACGGCAATGAGATCCTCTACAATGGTCAGACAGGCGAGATGATGCAGGCCGAAATCTTTATGGGACCGACTTTCTATCAGCGCCTAAAGCACATGGTGATTGACAAGAAGCATTCCCGTGCCCGTGGTCCGATTGTGTCGCTGACTCGTCAGCCTTGCGAGGGCAGGTCCCGTGATGGCGGACTGCGTGTGGGTGAAATGGAGCGTGATTGTATGTTGTCACACGGTATCTCGGTGTTCACCAAGGAGCGTCTGATGGATGTGTCCGACCCCTTCAAGACGGGGCTTTGCAAGACATGTGGTACGCTTGCCGTAGTGAATCCTGTGGAGGGAATCTATTCGTGTGGTGCATGTGGGAACAAGACTGACTTTGTCATCAAGACGATTCCCTATGCGATGAAGTTGTGGATGCAGGAGCTCGAGGCGATGCACATTACCCCGAAGCTTATCTTGGAGTAGAACAATGAGTTGCGTACAACTTGAGAAGGAGTTCAGCGATATGATTGCGCGTAATCCCCAAAAAACCCGCATTGAGAAGGCACATCTTTATAACATTGATTTTCTTATGGATCGTCGCACAATGGGCAACGGTGACTCAGATCGCACACGAAATCCTCCTTTTAATTTTAATTTAGATCCCGAATACGTCTACTCCGACTGGCCGCGTAACCGCTCAGACTATGAGGAAGCATTTCTTTTTACGTCGGGATTCGGCAAGATACTCAGTGATATGGAAATTCACAGCCTTGAAAAGCTGAAGAGTAACTCATCTCCAGAAACTAAAGAGATGAAGGACATTGTCATCAAACACGGTGATGTAATCGACTGTTACCTAAATAAGTACAGGAAAACAATTGCAAAACGAATTGCAGAGTGGTCGGCTAGACCCGGAAACCCTGGCTATAGAGTGATTGCCAGAAATAACCCGGCTATGCTCGGGGGTAGACGGCGCACAACTCGGAGGTCCCGTCGCCGACGATCCAAATCCATGCGTTCATCTTAAAAGTTTGTCTCACCCAATAAACAAAATGCACATGCCCGCCGCTCCTTCTCCTTCTCCCGTTATGGGTGGTCGCCGTCGCACCCACCGCCACGGTCCCTCCGCCAAGGCTCTCAAGCGCGTCCTCAAGTCCCACGGACTCAAGTCGTCGGGCAAGAAGGCTACGCTCCGCGCCCGCGCCAAGAAGGCGCACCTGCTCAGCAAGGCGTAAGCTGCTTAAAATCTTCCTACAAAATAATGCACCATAACACTCGGAGACATCGGCAGTCAAGACGCAAGCTTCGCCGACGCACTCGTCGTCGGGGTGGTGCGAATGTGGAAGAGCAGCTTAAAGAATTAGACAGAATCCTCAACCCGGAGCACCTGGATACCGAAAAAGCAAAAGAGGAAATGGTGGCGCGACAGGCGGCATTTGTCGACGGAGTCGACACGGACCCGACACATTCAAATATAGTACGGAAAGACATTTTTGCAGTATTGCGCGAACCGGGCAACGCAGGGGACACCCCGCTGCTCACGGAATTTAAGAAGAATAAAGAATTCAACTTTGCATGGAACAATATAGATATCCCGAATCTTAGTAACCATATGGTTCCTCTGCGCCTATTCTCACTTGTGCGGATCCTCAGAGACCTCGTACGTACAAAGCGAGCAGCTTTTCGTAGTTCAACAACGTAAGAAAACAACAGCCCCAACCCCCATCGTATCCACGGTGGACATTGGTGCGTCGCATGCGTCGCCCTCGCTGATAAAAATAATATTGCGCTCTATCAAACAAACGATATGGGTGGTGGTCTTCTTCAGCTTGTCAGCTATGGTGCGCAGGATATTTACATCTCGGGCAACCCCCAGATCACGTTCTGGAAGGTCCTTTACAAGCGTCATACCAACTTCGCGATGGAGTCCATTGAGGTGACGTTCAACGGCCAGGCCGACTTCAACAAGCGCGTGACGGCCGTCATCAACCGTAACGCGGACCTGATGTACCGCACGTACGTGCAGGTGGTTCTCCCGGCGGTCGATTTTGCCACGGTGACCCAGCTGAACCGCTTCCGCTGGCTGTCGTACATTGGTCACCGTCTCATCAAGACGGTTGAGCTCGAGATTGGTGGTCAGCGTATCGACCGCCAGTACGGAGACTGGATGCAGATCTGGACTCAGCTGTCCCAGGATGTGGGTACGGTGGAGGCGCTCAATGACATGCTCGGACAAAGCCACGACCTGGTGCTGATGAAGGACCGTCGTGGCTATGCGCTGGATGCCTCGTGCGCCGGCTCGGAGCTGACGAACACGTGCGCTCCCCGTGCTGGTACGCCCGCGCGTACGCTCTACATCCCGCTGCAGTTCTGGTTCTGCCGCAACCCGGGTCTTGCTATCCCGCTGATCGCGCTCCAGTACCACGAGGTGCGTATCAATATTGAGTTCGAGCAGTGGATCAACTGCACGTACTATGAGATCCAGGCGGGCACGGTCCCGACGTCGATCCAGTCGCTGACGGCTGCCTCGCTCTACATCGACTACATCTACCTGGACACGGAGGAGCGTCGCCGCTTCGCCCAGCAGACGCACGAGTACCTCATCGAGCAGCTGCAGTTCACGGGTGCCGAGTCGATCACGTCGAGCTCGAACAAGATCCAGCTGAACTTCAACCACCCGGTGAAGGAGCTCGTGTGGGTTGTGCAGCGCGACTCCTATGTGGACTGCACGCCGAACCAGACGTTCATCGCCGAGGTCAACGGAATGCAGCCCTTCAACTACACGGATGACTTCTCTACGGAGGGCATCGTGATGGACGTCCTCGCTCGTGGGTCTCTGGGCCTGGGTGGCGCGTCACCGGCTGGCACGGTGGTCCCGACGGCGACCGGCGACGGACCCTCGGGTCCCTACCTCCCGGGTGTGGGTATCGCGGTCGGCCCCTCGCTGGGCGGTGCGTCGTGGCTCGACACGGGTGTTACGTCGCTCGCTACGGCTGCGACGGAGCAGGGCGTGGTCTTCGAGGACACGACGAACTACCTGCTCGCCAAGGTCATCCTCGCTTCGGGTGTTCGCTGCGAGGGCAAGAACCCGGTGGAGGTTGCCAAGCTGCAGCTCAACGGACAGGACCGCTTCACGGAGCGCGAGGGACGTTACTTCTCCCGCGTGCAGCCGTACCAGCACCACACCCGCACGCCGACCCAGGGTATCAACGTGTACTCGTTTGCCCTGAAGCCGGAGGAGCACCAGCCGTCGGGTACGTGCAACTTCTCGCGTATCGACAAGGCTACGCTCCAGCTGACGGTGTCGGTGAACACGGTCCGCTCGGGACGTACGGCTCAGGTCCGCGTGTACGCGGTGAACTACAACGTGCTCCGCGTGATGAGTGGCATGGGTGGTCTTGCGTACAGCAACTAGAGACCTCCACACAAGAAAACAATCAAGAAAATCAAAACAAAATGTGCGTGGAAACCCACTTACATTTTGTTGACGTGTAGAATCTGACTTCTTGTTTACAGGGTGCAACGTCAAACTAAGAAATGACGTGTCGTATCTGCAAGACGGAGACGTGTACCGATGTGATCAAGCTTGGAAACCAGGTAATTACATCGCGATTTCCAAAGATTGGAGAGCCACCTGCATCATCAACGCAGATGACTCTCATGATGTGTCGTGTATGTGGACTTGTTCAACTTCGTGAGCTGGTGGCTGGATCCGAGATGTACGAGCATATGTATGGATACCGCTCGGGAATCAGTGGAACGATGCGTGCTCATTTGCGCGAATACAATGATGAGATTATGCTCCTTGCCGCACTTGAGGATGATGATGCAGTTCTTGACATTGGAAGCAATGACGCTACGTTCCTGAAGATGTATCCTTCCACTCTGAAACGTCACGGATGCGATCCCACGGGTGCGCAGTTTGCAAATGAGTACGAAGGTCTGTTCTTGACACCGACATATTTCACGAAAGAGGCAGTTGCTTCGCTTGGATTCAAGTACAAGGTGGTATCCTCTATTTCGATGTTCTATGATCTCCCGGATCCGGTTCAGTTTGCTCGCGATATCTACGATGTTCTCCACGAGGATGGTCTGTGGACGTTTGAGCAGAGTTATCTCAAGACAATGCTTGAGCGCAATAGCTTTGACACGATCTGTCACGAGCACGTTGAATACTATGGTATTCGTCAAATCAAGCACATCCTTGACATGGCGGGATTTAAAATCGTACGTGTCAGTTTGAATGATTGCAACGGTGGAAGCACGCGTATCTTTGCGGCAAAGAAGGAGTCCCGCTGGACAGAGGACATCCGAATGGTCCAGAAGCTTCTGGATGGGGAGGATCATCTTGGGAACCCGGATACATATACCATCTTTATGGCGTGCTGTGATACCGAGATTGCTAAGCTCAAGGCTCATCTTGCTACGGGTGCTTCAACCTATATCTACGGTGCGTCGACCAAAGGCAACTGCCTTCTGCAGTATGCCGGCATCGATCCAGATCTTGTAAAGTATGCAGTTGAGCGCAATCCGGCAAAGGTCGGTTGTGTCACGTCGACGGGTATTGAGATCATCAGCGAGGAGACGATGCGTGCTGCACCGCCTGCATACCTGCTGGTTCTGCCGTGGCATTTCAAGGCAGAGATCATTGCTCGTGAGCATGCATTCCTCAAGGCGGGTGGTAAGCTGATCTTTCCCCTTCCCATGTTTGAGATTGTTAGTTTAGAGCAAGCTTGAGAGAAGTACTCAAATGCGAGTCCTTAGTCTGAGTCAAGCTGGGCAGGATGTGTTTGCGCGGTACATTGTGGGTCGAAAGGGCACGTATCTTGATATCGGGTCGTTTCGTCCGACCTACCATAACAACTCGCGTACACTTGAGCTCGAAGGCTGGAAGGGACTTTCCATTGATTATCAGGATTTTAGCGAAGAGTTCAAGCAGAAGCGGAGCAATCCCTTTCTCTGTGCCGATGTCACAACCATTTGTTGGGATGACGTCGTAGCACAGTATCCAATTCTGAAGGGACCGATTGACTATGTCTCCTTTGATGTAGATGAGGCTACGCGTACTGCTTTTGACCGGTTTCCGTTTGACAAGATCAAGTTTGCAGCGATGACGATTGAGCATGATCAGTATCGATTTGGAACGGAGTTGAGGGATTACCTTCGGAACAGGTTGACTGCTCTCGGATATGTTCTGATCTGTGGCGATGTTGTGATGCCCGATGGCGTCCGATCAGATGAGAAATATGGTGCATTTGAGGACTGGTGGGTGAATCCTGCTCTGGTTGACATGGATCGTGCTGAGACGATTCGTTCGAATAACATCACCTACCTTGAGATTTTTAAGAAGATCGATCCTTCTCCGTATGCTTTTTACTGTCCGCCACCGTCATACGAGTGACGAGCTGTGAAAACGAGACCTGTGGCACCCATCCAAGAACTGTATTTGCCTTTGTAGGATCACCTACAAGCAGATCCACTTCAGCTGGCCGATAGAACTTCGGATTCACTCGGAGGACCACGCGACCTGTCTCGTCAATACCAATCTCATCTACACCAGATCCAGACCATGTGATCACATGACCAGCAGCCTTAAATGCAAGCTCAATAAACTCACGAACTGTATGCGTATCACCCGTTGCCAATACATAGTCATCCGGTCTGTTCTGCTGAAGCATCAGCCACATACCGTATACGTAGTCTTCTGCGTGGCCCCAGTCACGTTGGGCATCCATATTCCCAATCTCCAGTGTGAAGGTAGGATCCGAATAGATCTTGGCAATCGATGTCGTCACCTTGCGAGTGATAAAGTCCTCGCCACGACGCTCCGACTCGTGATTAAATAGGATGCCGTTACACGCAAACATCCCATAGCTCTCACGATAGTTCTTCACGATCCAGAAGGCGTACAGCTTGGCAACGCCGTACGGACTGCGAGGATAGAAAGGTGTCGTCTCCGACTGAGGAACTTCAGCCACCTTGCCGTATAGCTCTGACGTGGATGCCTGATAGAAGCGCGTCTTCTCTGACAGACCCAGCCGACGGATTGCCTCCAGAATACGAAGAGGACCAAGACCATTGACCTCTGCCGTATACTCGGGCTGGGTGAAGGATGTGTGTACCTGAGACTGTGCAGCCAGATTGTACACCTCAATTCGCTCAGCATCTCGAAGAGGAATAAAGACATTCATAATCGACGTCGAGTCACCCATATCTGCCTGAACAATCTGTAAGTTAGGGTGATGAAGGAGATCGGCGATCCTTCCAGTCGTCGGAGTCGAAGAACGACGCGCAAGACCAATGACTTGGTATCCCTTCTCCAAGAGGAGTTCTGCAAGATATGACCCATCCTGTCCCGTGATACCCGTGATGATGCCAGTGATCATTTGCTTAGCTTGGGAGGCGTTGTTTAAACGAAGAACAAACCGGTGCACAATATAATGAGTTTTTGCATTGTCTATCTCGCATCTCCTCGCGAGTTTCAGGCAGGCGGTGTTCCTCGCATTGAGCTCTTACGCACATCTCTGCGGATTACCAAGAAGTACTTTCCAACCACGGATATCTACATCTTTCATGAAGATTACATCGATGAAGACAAGGCAAGTCTCCCTCCTGTGAAGGAATACATTACTGTTGACTTCTCGGGACAGGATGACAAGTTCAGCACTTCATATGGAAAGCCAAAGGGATATATGATGATGAACCGCTTCTTCACCGGTATTATGCAGGCATATCCCCAGATTCAGAAGTACACTCATTATATGCGAATGGATGACGACTCCTTTTTACAGGAACCCTATCTGACAGAGGAGCACGTCAAGGCAAATCACCTGAAGCACGATTACGTGTATCGGGTCATCTATACCGAGGAAGGAACTATCCCTCGCCACCAGGGACTGTATCAGTTTACGTTAGAGTTCTTGCGAGAGGAAGGATACGCTCAACACATTCCGACCTTGGAAAAGCACTTGAAAGATACATACTTTTTGAAGGCAGATGGATCCTATGCGTGTTATGCTCCTTATAATAACTGGTACGTTGCATCCTTGCGGTTATGGAACAATCCCTTGTACCAGAGATACATTCAGAAGCTTGAACGGGAAGGTGGAATCTTGACTAGGGGTTGGTATGAATCGACAATCCAGGCAATGATGATTCGTATTCTGAACTTATTTACTGGAATGAAGATCACCCACGATGGATCCTTTGGATATCGTCATAATGTTCACTTTGCAAAGCCTAATTCCCGAGACTACGTCCATATCGGATCGGCGCCATTCTACCCGAAGGGAGCTCTTTTAGAAGATCAGCCCACTGCTTCTTGATTGCTTCGTTGCGAGCAGTGCGATCTTCAGGCACATAGACAAATGTTTCCAGTAGCTTGTACAAATGTTCAATACTATTGAAGACGTATGTATTGGGCGATGCAAATACATCATATAAGCATGAAGTATTGATCCAGTGTTCAGGACGGTCAAACTCTTCTAAGTTTGGCGGGTGCTTTTGCCAATACTGTGTTGTGTTCCAAACAACTGGATCTGACAGCCAAAGTTCTCTTGATGGGATGAACATTGGAATCCCAGCAGAAAAGTGTTCAAACATACTCATTGTTAGTCCGGCTTCGTATGGAATATGAATAATCCCCTTGAAGGAGGCAATATCTGAATATAAAAGTCCACCGCGCTTGTGAACGATCAAGGGATGGGAAATACTCGCCTTCTCCGAATAGCAGAGGAAGGTGGTTTTGCTAGGAGTGTACTTCATTCCGGTATATGTACCTAGTGTTGGGATGTACCGGGGCGTTAAGCCTAGTCCCTTGGCAGTGTAGGATTGATCACATCGATTATTGGAGACCATCCACAGCCTCTTTGCGTTATGTAGACGGTATAGACATGCATGATATTGTGCTCGCATGTTCATGTCTTTTGAGTACATAAATGGAAGATCATAACGAACTGCATTCATCATAATGATGGGCTTATTGTACTTTTCAAACACCATTGCAAACACGCTGGCAAATCCAACCACGAATCCATCAAATGACCGGAGAAATCGATCGTACTTACGCTGAAACTCCTCAATCATCTCGGGCGAGATATGACTCCATGTTGTGTAGTTGATAGCATCTGGATACATAAGTGGTTTCCCCATGATAGCGCCTGCTTTTGTAAGACACCATTCAGTCAGCTTTACTTGAGGACATACGACTTTGAAGTCCTCAACTACGGCAATATGCAGATCCATGCCAAAAAACTGCATTTACATTCTCTCAGGAATACAATTGGAATGGTGAACGTATTTTCGTTCTGTTTGTATGGTCCACCAAACCCTCGTTATTATCCACTTCCTATCCTCCAAAACATCTATCTTATTGGAACGTACTTTCCTGCTTGGAAGGTGATGATCTATGTGGCGCCCGATATTGATCCTCATTTTGTCAAGCAGATGTCTGACTATTCGAATGTTGTTATCCGATACACAGGTGTTCTTGGTTCCGCAAATATGATTCACCGATTCTATGCAATTGATGAACCGGACGTAGATACAATGATGGTCCGTGATGCAGATAGTCGTGTTCACTGGAGAGACCGTTGGGCAATCAAAGATTTTATGAAGCATCCGCAGTTTATCGCACACACGATTCGCGATAACAATGAACATACGTCCAAGTTGATGGGAGGACTGTGGGGATTGCGAAAGACAGTGGGTCTGAATATGCGGGACAACTATGCGTATTACTTGGAACACCCTTGGGTAGAACCTGGTGGTGGATGGGGACACGACCAGGACTTTTTGAGCTACGTTGTATATCCTAAGATTGTGGAACGAATGCTCGTCCACTATTGCAAAGGACGTCTCCGTCTCGGAGAAATAGGTAGAGAGTTCCCCTTTGAATGGACTAACAACTGCTATTGCGGTCGTGTTGAAGATGAGACCTTTCAAGATTCTGCTGATCCGGTTGAACCGCGGATGCATTCGTTTCTCAAGAAGAAGTAAATGCATAAGGTTGGATCTCGAGCTCAAGTCATGCATGGAACCGCCGACCACACATCGGGTGGACTCAAGAAGGGGGATCTAAAGTACAATAAGAGCGGGCGCATTGTGTCGCGTAAGAAGTCAACGCATATGGCTCATAAAACTCGTCGCAACAGTAAGTAATGCGGTTGATCTCTCTGATTGGTGCCGCGGTTTGGGTAGACTTTGTGGTGATGTTGATTACAAAAATTATCCCGGGGCAACACGTTTCGTTTCTCCCGCCCACAAACGCACTGAATCTTTGGTATGACAAGTTTGGAGTTGCTGCTGTATCTGCTGATGTTCTGAGTTTGGTGCTGGGAGTCTTAGTTGCAACCCTTTTGTTTCCGAATGCGGTGGGACTTGGACTAATCCTCGCGTCGATCCTTGTTCAACTTCTTCATGACGTATTTTTCTACTTTGTTGTCATCCGTGGGCTGCCAAAAGGTCAGAATCAGATGATTGATGTTTTCAAGACGTATGCAGATGAAGGTGGTGCCACAATTTTGCTAGCAGATTCATTGATGATGACGGGAACTGTTCTACTGGCAATGATGTTTGATATGTTCTTCTCTTATAGGTTTATTGCATTCAAGACTCTGCTGGGAATGTATTCCCTGATTTATATCACCTATACTAAGTAATGGGCGGCGGATTATTTGGAACACACCTCACACTTAACCCAAAGTGCCTCGTGTTTTCCCTGTTTGTCTTGGTGGTCTACTGGATGCCTCATTTCAAGGCGTTTGAGCACCGAGTGTTGATGGCGTTTCTGCTCGCATGTGTTGCCTATGTTCTCCTAGCTTGGTACGACATGATCTATGATTGTAAGGACCGGCTCAAGCCCACTTTTCTGGGATGGATGTGGGGCTGGGCTAAGCCCCCGGAGTATATGAAGGCCTTCATGGAGTTGCCGGAGAAGGAACAGAAGATGGTACGATCTGTTGATATTGTTGTTCTGATCGGAATCGTAGTGCTGTTCTTTCTTCCTTTCCTTGTGAAGAAGTAATGACAGTTCCAAAAGACTTTGTGGATGCAGCAATCAAGACGATTTCCTGGAAAGTGGGTAGATTTGATCTACTTCCCATTGTCTTTGGCATTGTGATGGCTCTGATTGACATTAGTATGATGGGGACACTGAAGCTGGTAGACCAGGGGAAGTTGGTCTATGTGATTGGATTTCCTATTGCTACCATACTGTATGCGTTTGAACCGTATGTCTTTCTGAAAGCGATGACGCATTCGAACATGGTTGTGACAAACTTGATTTGGAACTTGGCATCCAACATCTTGGTGACACTTGCAGGGGTCTTCTTCTTTGGGGAGAGCATTAAGGGTCTTAAGTGGCTGGCAATTGCGATGAGTCTCTTTTCTTTAGCTATCTTTGCTTATAGTGAATAGTGGCGCGTAGAAGAACTTAGACACCGAGCCTCGAGGATACATAAATGAGCTCTGACGACCTTGTGATTGCCAAGACAGTCCAGACGTCGCCGATCCGCACCCTCGCCGAGGGTCTGAAGTCTATGCTGGTTGAGATGAATCTGGTCTTTGACAAGGATGGTATCCGCATGATTGCCATGGACAACTCCCGTACCGTGCTGACTCACATGAGGCTGTATGCCAATAAGTTTGAGCAGTATGAGTACAATAACTCGGCTCCAAAACTGAGTGTGGGTCTGAATACGGATCACTTCTACCGCATTGTCAAGACCGTGACGAATGACGATACGATTACATTCTCAGTATCAAAGGCAGAGTCGAACCACCTGACCATCACGATCGAGAATGGCGAGAAGGGGCGTCGTATCAAGTACCGCCTGAATCTCCTGGACTGCGATGAGTCGGATATTACGATGCCCGAGACGGTATTTTCGGCTCGCGTTACGATGCCGTCTCTGGACTTCCAGAAGATCTGTCGCGATATGACCCTGCTGAGCGCCAAGACAGTGGACATCAAGAACGTGGGGAATACCTTGACGTTCTCTTGTAAGGGTCCGTTTGCCTCTCAGACGGTCACAATGGGCGATGCCGCGTCGGAGATGTCGGTTGCAAAGAATGAGTCGACGGAGATTGTCAGCGGATCCTTCTCTCTGCCCCACCTCGTCCTCTTTACCAAGTGCTCGAATCTCTCCAATAACCTGGAGGTCCACATGAAGAATGATTGGTTCATTATGATCCGCTATGTGATTGCGAATCTGGGCGATATCAAGCTTTGTCTGATGCCCCTACCGCAGTCAACGACCTAAAACTACTTCTTACTAAACTACAATGCCTAGAACACCAAGAAAAACAATACCTCGTCGCCGAAAGACATATCGGCAACAAGCTGTTGTAATGCAAGGCGGGTCTATTGCTTCAGTTAAGCATCTGATTGAGAGCACACCCATTGGAGAGGTTCATATTCTCAACCCCGCAAGCCGATTTGTTGTCATTACATATTGGTGGGGAGTAGAGAACTTTAACAGGAACCTTCAAAGCCCTTGCCCAGAAGACATTATGAAAGAAGCTACACAAATAGTTCTTGCTGAAATAGGACGCGCAGGTGGGTTTCCAAGAGATATTGTCGATGAAGCAAATCGCCTTAGACTCAAACCAGTACTCACAGCTGCAGAGAAGGAGTACTTTAAAATACTAGAAAAGAAATTTGCACAGTGGTCTGCAACCGCACTAGCAGATGATGCATATCGAGCGCGTATTAAGGAGCTTGTGACATTGATGGAACCCGAGATTCTTGCTAGACCAGGTTCTGTAAAACCAGTTAAATTTCCAGAGATGATCGCGAAATGGGAAGAGAATTGTAGAAAAGCAGGAGTTAACTATGTTGCGGTCAATACAGAGTTCCCCCGCGAAGACTACCAAAATGCTATTAATGGAAAACCACTCTTTATTAAACGTGTGCTGGATGCAGTGAGTCCTAGAAGTGTTTTGTATATCGATGGTGACATGTGGATGCTAAAGTATCCTCACATTTTTGATCTTGAGAACGTGGACTTTATGGCTCGTGGATGGAATATAGACCCTCGTACAAAGGAGAAGGCAATCCAAAGACCATATTTTGACCCATATACTCTCGAGACGTCTGGAGGCACTATGTTTTTTGGAAACACGACTGCGGCGCGTGAACTTTTGACTGCCTGGGAAGAAGAATCTAACAAACAGATCGGAAAAGCCGATGATCGTATTTTGTCTCAGGTGTTCACCGAAGATTCTATGGTGTTAAAGACGAATACGATTCAGCTTCCAATCGAATACCTGTGGTTAACAGACAACTACAAGGGGTACCTGAGAGGACCAGATGATCCGGCATCTAAGGAAGATGCATTTATTGAGCACTTCTACTGCTTAACAGGCGAAGAACGAGCGGCAGATCAGGGTGCAGCTGGGTCTGGGCGTACCCCCGAAGGATATGACGAGAAGGTTACAGACAATATCAACTATAAACGTCCCACTGAGCTGATTTATGAACACATCTTTTTTGACGGCGATAAGAACAAGCGCGATGGATTTGCACGATATTTCAAATACATTGAGGGTGCGGTGGGTATTTTCACACAACAACCGCTGGTAAAAGTTGTCAAACTAGAAGAACTGTATGGAGAGTATACTGCAATTGCTACGAAGAACATGCAAGATGCTGGAGTGCAACAGCCCCGTGGACCTGGCGTAGCTGCACGACCGGGTGCTATAGCAAACCCATTTTCTCCTCGCGCGCGACCCCAACTACCCCCAGTGCGTCTTCCTCAGAATGCTCCTATTCCAGAGATCATAAAGAATCTGATGACAGGACATGATGTAGAACTCGGTGGCAGTGTCCAACATGGACCAGAGGACGATTGTGCGGCAATCAATGTGTCTACAACGGCGGTGGATATGTACACTCGTACACTTGAACTGGATACGAGCTCGCCCATGTTCTTCTCTGCCAAGTCTCGCACACTTGTTCACCTTCTTGTAATGTGTGAAACGCTTAAGGATATCAACAAGCACCTAAGTGGAAGTTACACGTTCATGTCGCGTATTCGATGGAATCTGACAACTCCCAAGAATGTACTTGCAAATTTGATTGCAGAAGGAGTCGACTTCAAGCCTGTCTTGAATCAGATTTGGTTTGGAGGAGAAATCCCACCGTGGCGTAAGGTAATGTTCGAAGCAAATAAGAAAGTATGCGAACAGTCTGGATTTCAGTACAAGCTTTGGAAAAATCCAGATCGAACTCTAGAGAATTTTCCACAGACATTCGCGTATCAGAATGCCGCAATTGATGCAGGTACCAGACTAGAACAGAATCGCTGGGCACAGGTTGCAGATTTGGCGCGGTTGGAGATTATCTACAATGGTAGTGGTGTATATGTGGATTCGATCGTGGAGATAACGCCTGCGTTACTGAAGGCAGTGACGGATGCTATTAACCAAGGTGCATTGTTTGTAGGGTGCAATGAAGATGAATGCGTACCTGCCATGGACTGTAAGAACGCACAGGACGAGATGTATCTGTCTAACAGCTTCTTTGCGGCAACACGTGCAAACCCCATTTTTGCGGCTCTTCTGGCACCGGCATCATTAGACGGAATTGACATGGAAAGTGATCGCCTGAACCACACAACGGGTCCTTATTTCCTACGTTCTGGTATCACCCCCGAAGACAATGTATTCATGTTCAAATCAAACCAAATCTACCAGTTCAATCAACAGGAAACTCCTTACAAGGAACCCACACCTGACCCATTTCTCTTCAAGAATATGGTCGCAGGAGCCGTGAAGGTGAATAGTGAAATGTATTATCTTCCCGGAGGAGTTCAGAAGCTACAGACAGATTTCTTAGTTGCAAACAGGGGGCCTCTTGCTACCTACCATTCGGGATTAGGTGGAACATGGAGTCGCTAAAAATGGATCTGTATTCGTAAAATATAGAGAACGTACAAATGAGCGGACCTACTTCTGCAATTGATGACTACCTGAGCCCAGAGGCAATCTTGGATTCGATTTTCCCAAAGATCGATCTTCGCGGTCCTCCACCTACAGATGAAGAGCTACTAAAGTATCCTGAGATTCTCCCTCCTGAAATGAAGCAGACGGCGGGTGCCAGAGAACATTCAAATCCGGGTGGGCAGATTGTAAATACATTCTTCAATATCCGCGATCAAATTAAGCTCTATCACTGGCAAACCAAGTCCTTTTCAGAGCACAATGCGGTAGACGACGTTGTTCAAAGTCTCGACACAAATATCGATAAGTTCGTAGAGGTCTATATGGGACACTACGGACGACCGTATGTAAAGGAAAGTATGCACGTAAAGAATCTAACTGTCACAGGTATTCGTGGATTTATCAAGCAGAGTACCGAATGGCTTTCTGAGAAACTTCCCCATATGCTAAAGAAGACAGACACGGACCTCCTGAATATCCGTGATGAGATGTTGGGCGATCTCAATCAGGTGAAGTATCTCCTCACGCTTACGTAAAATGAATCCAGAAACGGTAAGCAAGGGTAGGTAGGATGTATCGTAAGAATTTCAATAATGTAGCTTGTCGAGCTATTGTAACTGAACTTTGTCTTCAGCGAATTTCAGCAAGGCTCGGATTATCACCTGAGATCCAAAACACAGATTGGCGAACATTCATTGAGATGGACAATGCAGGATGTTGTCTTGCCGATGTCTATGGAGAAGACCCAGAAGATCTTCCTAACTCTGTGCGCGAGCAAGTATACGCAATCGTATTTACACTATATCAAAATGGTATTCAGTATATCGACGTTACGTCGTATAACTTTACCATTCAACATGGTCAAGTCTGGGTGATTGACTTTGGACATGCACATACTCGAAAGAGATTATCTCCTTACTTACGCAAGCTTTTCAACCAGGGGTACTTGTACAGCTGGAACAAGCACTTCAGATAGTTTATAGGATACATACAATGGCTGAACATTGGACTCCTGAAGAAAATGCCGAGTGGCAGGCTCGGTATGCAGTCGCTCCAGTAGGTTCACAAGAACGGGCTCTTCTCGATGATATGAGAGAAACCGGTCAGTTTGTTCCTCTGGTGCCCGTGACGCCGCCACCTGATCCTTTTTGGGATCATGAACCGCCGGCTGAACCCGTCCAGCAAACAGGAATCCCACCAAATGCAGGATTTAATATAATTATTCCACATGTTCAGCCAGCGGTAGTCAACGTGGCCCCCACCCCTATCCAGCCGGCAGGAGTGCCTCCAAAGTTTCCTGTTCCGCCTCCAGCGCAAGATCCAAATGAAGCGGTGACAAGGGCGAGAATGAATGCTTTTTTTAATCGGCAACCGGCTCCGACAGCAGAACAAGAAGCAGCAATTCGACTGAGTGCACAACCTGGACCGCAGGTTCCTCCGGGTGGAATTGGATTTGGAACCCGTCGCAACGTGGGTCCATTAGGCGTAGGTGGTCGTATGAAAACGCGAAAGTCTAAAAAGGGTGGACAGATCGTAACAATGTTTTTTAACATCCGCGACCAAGTCAAGATTTACCACTGGCAAACCAAGTCCTTTGCAGAGCACAAGGCTACGGATGAGCTCATTGGTACGCTTGACACAAATATCGATAAGTTCGTAGAGGTCTATATGGGACGCTACGGACGACCGTTGATTAAGAAGACCTTGCCGGTAAAGAATCTAACTGTCACAGGTATTCGTGCATTTATTACCCGTAGTACCAACTGGCTCTCAACTACAGTACCCCGGATGGTAAAAAAGACGGACTCAGATCTGCTGAATATTCGCGATGAAATTCTTGCTGACTTGAATCAAGTGAAGTATCTCTTCACTTTATCATGAACGATGAAACAACAAACCTATTTGTCGCCATGTCGGTCTCTACGTTAAGCGCATGTATGATCTATGCTATTTGGTGGCAGAGCGCGGAGTGTATGTGTTTGTGAGTCACTTTGGTCTAGTATTATGAGCCTTGTACACGATATCATCGGCGATCTTCATTTTCATTGTCGGTGCAAAGAGCTTGCGATCCGTAACGTTTGTCGTGGTATTCCACACCTTGATAATATGAAATTGCCCCTTGGGTGACACAGAGACTCCAACAATCGCTTCCTTGTAGTTGGTTAGAAAACCATTCACAAAGCAGTGCGCCATTGCATCGATGAAGACCTCGCATGTGTCCTTTGCATCCACCTTCTTGGACCATGCACCCCCGCGAATGTGCTCGGGTGCCTCCCATAGAGGTCTATATCCACTTCGCATGAGAAAGAACATGCCAGATTCCCAGGCATCCTTCGAAATTGCGTCAATTACTGTCCAGAAGTCTGCAGGCGTTGAGAGAGTGGCAATATTGGTATACGATGCTTCCGAATAGTTGTTATCGTTCGGATCGTGGTACCATAGAACCCAAGTATTTGGCATTGGTGTAGAATCAGTCATCTTCACCACTCTCTACTCTTCTGTAATGTTTTTGATCCGTTTTATTTACCATACAGTTTCCTCACAGGCAGTGTAACTTTCTTATACCGAATCGAATCTGCAAACTGAAATCGAGTATAGGCTGGCGCGAAGATAATCACATCGTTGCGAACAATAGTAAGAGCCTCATCATCGGGAACAATATGCCCCGCTAACCGAAGTGCATCCTTATACGTTTTAATATCCTTGAACTTCGATGCGTAAATTGTCTTTATACCTATCGTCATCATCGCCGGATCCTTGTTCATACAGTTGCCCATACCTTATCTTCTCTCTCTATTCCTTTTCCATTTTTGAAAATAATACTAATAAGATATAAATGTCTGCGCTTGAAGAACTTCAGGAAGCATACGATGCCTATAAAAGCGTCGACAAGAGCAACGATCACGAACTTGCCGGTGCTCAATCCGATCTGAGTGCCGCGCAGGCTCAAGCGCGTGAGGAAATTGAAAAGTTAGAAAAGGAACAGAAAACTGCCTCGCTTGGTGATCAGCAGGGACTCGACGCTTCTATCGAGGAACTTCAGACCCTGCTCGATAAGACAGAGGGAAAGGGCGGACGTCGCCGGCGCAAGTCGCGCAAGTCGCGCAAGTCCCGTCGTGGTGGGCGCAAGTCTCGGAAGTCGCGTAAGTAAGAAAATGGATACGATTCTCTGAACATCATAGAAGGGAAGATGGATATCTCAACTTTCTATACTCTACGAAGCATTCCCCGCGCAGCACTTGATGAAGGAATCAGAACAATCATCTCGAAGCTCAAGATCTCATTCAAGCCCTCCTTCCGGCGCCCAACAATTCGCAGGGCTCCGGCAGAAGAGGCATCTAATTGGCGAGAGTTGGCTATGGTGGCTCTTCTCCGCAAGGTTCGTGAGAAGGACGACCCCGACTACGACGAGGTCAATGCGTTCTTGAATAAGCTGACGAAGCAGACGTATGACAAGATGATGGTAGCAATTATGGAAAAGCTGGACAAGCGCGACTCAATGTTCCGTCTGCGCGTGACGACCTTGCTATTCGACCGCGGTGTCTTGCAGACATTCTATGCACCGCTGATGGCGGATGCATACAAGGACATTGCAGGTGCATACCCGGATGCACACCAGGACCTAATGGTTCAGGTGATGATGTTCGACACGCTGTACGACAATACAAACGTGACAATTGTCCCAGCACACACAGATCCGGGGTACAATGAAGCGATCCTGGTATGGCACAAGCAGAAGGAGAAGAAGCGTACATTTGCAGTATATGTTGCAGAGCTGTTTGCCCGCGGACTCGTTCCACAGGCGCTGATGTCTACATTTGTTAAGACCATCGGAGACGACTTGAAAGAGGCAGTTCGTCAGCCAAAGACGCCAGCTGCAGAGGAACACGTGGATGCTCTAGTGCGGTTCGTCTTTGCAGTGGCTGCCAAGGTTCCTGAGGTGAAGGATCCAGTGAAGTTGGTCTTGGCGATCCCCAAGGCTGAGACACCGTGTCTGAATATGAAGTCGCGATTCAAGTTGGATGATTCTCTGAAGCTTTAAATAATGGCACATGGTCCAGGCACAGTAGAACTGCTTCGGCGGATTGCACTCGGAGGTACTGAATTAGATGTTAGTGACCTGGGTCTTACGTCCTTGCCAGATCTTCCACCTACACTTACGAGTTTGTATTGCGGTGACAACCAGCTGACGGTGTTGCCAGATCTTCCACCTACACTTACGCATTTCAATTGCGGTATCAATAAGCTGACGGTATTGCCCGCTCTTCCACCTACACTTATGCATTTGAATTGCGACCAGAATAAGCTGACGGTATTGCCCGATCTTCCACCTACACTTACGAGTTTGTATTGCGGTGACAACCAGCTGACGGTATTGCCCGCTCTTCCACCTACACTTACGCATTTGGATTGCGATGACAACCAGCTGACGGTAGTACCCGATCTTCCACCCACACTTACGATTTTGAAGTGCGGTGACAACCAGCTGACGGTATTGCCCCCTCTTCCACCCACACTTAGGATTTTGAATTGCCCTAGCAATCAGCTAACGGTATTGCCCCCTCTTCCACTCACTGTTCACACATTGAGCTGTCACAATAACCAGCTCACCGCTCTACCAGATCTTCCACCCACACTTAAGAACTTTGGTTGTGGGAAAAATCAGCTGACGGTATTGCCCCCTCTTCCACTCATACTCGAGGATTTGACTTGCTTCCAGAATAAGCTGACGGTATTGCCCGCTCTTCCACCCACACTTACGATTTTGAATTGCGGTGACAACCAGCTGACGGTGTTGCCAGATCTTCCACCTACACTTACGCATTTCAATTGCGGTATCAATAAGCTGACGGTATTGCCCGCTCTTCCACCCAAACTTAAGAACTTTGGTTGTGGGAAAAATCAGCTGACGGTATTGCCCCCTCTTCCACCCACACTTAGGTATCTAGAGTGTAGGGATAACCTCAAGCTTAGCCGAGTAACTTTTCCATTCCCTCCGAAACTTAGGGACTACCTGATGCGCATTATATTTTACGGTACGATGTTACTTGACATTAGGGGAGAGGAAACTCTGGGACAATATGAAGATCGCATGTCAACAACAAAGTGGGCGGGATACTCCACTGCTGATGTAGAGCTTTTTAAAACATTCTTTATCGAAGGACAGGCGAATAATATTAGTTTTTGTCCAGTCTGTTTATCGTATTCAGAGCGCAGGGATGGGTGCATGTACATGACCCATATTTGCCCAGTGGGAAAGCATCCGGATCTCTATAAGACATATTCAGATGAAGCGGGGCGGATTGGATGGTGTACTATATGTGGGCGCGCTTGTAAAGGACACAAACACTACAATGCAAACCTTCCTACGGATAAACCCGTTCTAAATCCGTTGGGGGACGCTGCTAATCCATTTGACATAGATTGTACAAAACACGGCGGAGGTGGAGTTGAAGAGAAGATGCGGAGATTTGAACGGCTGTTGAATTATGCATGTCAGCTACAGGAAGAGGTTGGAAAAATATCAGACATTGATGCTAGAATTGAACTGATTGAGGAAACGTGGAAAGCGGGCATTATACGAGACAGGGGCTCACTGAAAAGATTTGCAGATAAGACATTTGCATTTCCATGTACATTCCCAGATCCACCTCGACCCAACGCCGAGGTTGTCTTCCCTTCTATTCCTCGTCCTGCGGGTCAGGCAGCTCCGGTTTCGCACCCATCGCCTCCAGCCGAATGTATGTCTGAACTGGAGCCCACTGCAACCGGGCAACCGGTGTTCCAGTTCATCCATACGCAACCAGATGGAACCGTGTATACACACCCCGACAATGAGTGGATTTGTGGTCAGCACATCCAAGAAGCGTTGGATGGTGATCTTTTTACAGGACTTTGCTTTATCAACCCTGCCATGTGCAAGGCGCGGTTATATCCAGAAGAACTTGAAGGAAAGGTATCTCCTGAATATCTTGCAAAGTATACGAGGTTATTCAATGAAAAGTTTGCGGCGCCCCCAGCGGGTGGTCGCCGGCGTGCACGGACGTACCGTGTACGCAGAAAGTATAGAGGAGGTGCCGGACCTTCGATCATGACTAAGATTGAACCGGATGACATACAGTGTGTGCTACCACAGAAAAGCGGACGCCGTACGACGCGTCGCGGGCGGAAGTCTACACGGTCAAAAAAAATGAGCGGCGATTATAATGGCGCACGGTCCCTATACCGATGAGTTACTTCGGCGCATCGCTGCTGGCGGTCCCCTATTAGATGTCTCTGATTTAGAGCTTACGTCGTTACCTCCTATCCCACCGGGCTTCACAAGTATACTTTGTAGTAGAAATCGACTCATATCCTTGCCTCCTCTCCCACCGGGTGTCATAACACTGATCTGTCATCACAATCTACTCGCATCCTTGCCTCCTCTCCCACCGAGTTTGGAGTACTTGAGCTGCGGTTACAATTCGATAACAGCCCTGCCCGATCTCCCCCCTGGTCTACATTCGTTGATGTGCGAGTTTACCCCTATTACATTGCCCGCTGTGCTTCCACCCACACTCGTATATCTAAACTGTCAGGGCTGTAGATTGTTAAGCCTGCCCAATCTCCCGCCAACGCTGGCATACTTATATTGTCGTATAAATCGACTCACATCTTTACCCGCTTTTCCACCGAGTCTCGCACACTTACGCTGTGGCAACAATCCGATCTCATCTGTTACATTTCCGTTCCCACGGGGACTGGCTGACGTGTTGATGGAAGACATCTTTGATCGTACAAATTTAAAGTACCGACCGACAGAAACACTCGGTGAGTATGAGGTACGAATAGTGAACGAGGAAGCAGGACGCGGTATCCGAAATGCTCAAATGGTAAGCGCTCGCGTTGGGGTGCCCCCTGTTCTAGAAGCAGCACCAGGCGAACCACCTGCACCCTCTAGAGTTTTGCCGGTTGAGATTGACGCTCTCGTTTCATCTTTCTTTTCAGGTATCCCGGGGGAAGGACCGGGTAGCATGAACGCCAAAAAACAAGGACGGGTAGTCAAAGAACGAGCAGGTGTACCCAGTGTAGCCAACAATCCAGCGCTGGGAGCGTTCTCAGGAGGACGCCGTCGGACGCGTCGCGGTAGAAAGAGTCGCCGGAAGTCCTTGCGTCAAAGAAAATGAGTGCCGTCCCCTCTGCCACTGTTATGGCTGCTGCCGCGAAGATCTCGATTGACCACGACAAGCCGATCTACCTGGACTATTACAATGACAGCGTTGAGAAGAAGTGCTGTATCGGTGTTCAGGACACAACCAAGTTTCTGGTGAAGTCCGACACGGAGTACACGTCGCCGATTGAGTCCATCTCCCGGATCAAGGAAGAGAAGGTCTTTATTGTGATGACTGAGAACAGCATCTACATCGTCTCTGCGGATATCCCTGTTAAACGGATCGTGGGGTCTAGTGACAAGGCAGAGTGATGCAGCAAGAATCTGCGATTCTTGCACCATTCCCACCCCCGCATCGTATTCTTTATGAATGTTTGAATGATAGAGAAACCAAAACACTTTGGGATGCCTACAAGTCTACGTATGCAGACCAGTGTGAATTTGAGGAAGTGGACGCTGCGGTCTCCAACTCAATGGATGACTTTGCAAGATGGTTCACTCAGTGGATTGGATTTGCCCCTGCAAGAAGATCTACGCGCGTTCGAGTGTTGCTTATTTGGCATGCTCACTTTTTAAGTTTGGCGTGTCAGCAGATGCTTCGTCGCTCATTGGAACAGCGGTCGTTTCGGTGTCGCGTTTGGTTCCATATTGAAGAACCCCTTTTACAGTCGGCAATTGTATCTCGTTGTATTGTCACGACCGTTCCACCCTACAAACATCAGCCAAATGTAGAAGGAACACTGGATCCAGCATTATGGGACAACCCGCGCTTGTTCGAAACGGAATTAGAAGCGAGAAACAAGTAAGAGGTATGCGCGTATTCACTGATGGTTCTTGCACAAGTAATGGACGAAAGGGAGCAAAGGCAGGATATGCTGCATGGTTTCCCGAACACCCGAGTTGGTCAAGCGCGCACCGAGTTCCTGACGACCAGGAGCAAACGAACAACCGCGGAGAGCTGTCCGGTATTAACCTTGCCGTGCGAACACTTGAGGATCGAGGCGAGACAGATTGTGACTTGGTCATCTACTCCGACTCTGAGTATTCAATCAACTGTCTCTCTACATGGTTGCCCGGGTGGATCAATCGTGGATGGAAGACAGCTGCAGGAAAGGATGTTCTCCATCAGGATCTGATTAAGGATACAAGTGATCGCCTCTCCAAGTTCAAGTCCCATCGCTTCGTTCACGTCAAGGCACACACGGGAGGAGTAGACGATCTGTCGCGCCAGAATGCCGTTGTTGACAGAATGGCAAATGATATTGTGAATGGTGTGGTTCCCAAGCCGGAGATTCCGGCAGTTGTAGATGAGCTGTTTCCCGGATGCCCTCTTCGTATTATGGGCGGACCGGTTCAGCAGAAGGATATTGTTGCGTGGGTTCGCAGTCAGATTGACACACTGGACAAGGACTTGATCGACAAGCACTTGTACAAGGCGTTTGTTGAGATGTGTAAAGAACGTGACGTAAATCTAATCCGCCAAGTGATCGCAAAGACCCCAGTGATCCGCGCCGAGAGGGGTCATTTACAAATAGACACTGTAGATAAAGTAGAATGAGCATCGAGGCATTTCACTTCTGGTCTCCGTCTTGCACGCCTTGTTCTGTCATTAAGCCTGCGATTGATGACCTGAAGGAAGAGTTTGCGGATGTCAAGTGGACGTCGGTAAATACACATATCGATATGTATGGTCTGGGCAAGAAGATGGGGATTTCTGTGGTGCCTACGATTGTCGTTGCAAAGAATGGAGTTGAGGTCGGTCGCCATTCGGGTACGAATATGATTTTGTACTACACGCTGATCCGGAAGGCTCGCTCTACTACGTCGGGCACGTCGTAGCGGCTGCTGCACCACCTGCCGAAGCACCTAGTCCCGCTCCGGCGGCGGCCCCTCCGGCTCCGGCGGCTGTCGCATTTGCAGCATTTGTGAAGAATGACTGAGGAATGGGGCGTCCATCTGGACCCACTATGTAGATAATTCCATCTTTCGTGTACGTTCCATCCGCATTTTTTGTCATTGAAGAAAGCGAAGGACCAGTCGGAAGAACCGCTGACGGTAGGCGATCCGGTGCAGAAGCCTGCACGATCGCGTATCCAGTGCCACCAATGAAGAATCCTTCAGAGAGTGCAATAAACGCCTTGATCCAGACACTGTCTGTGAAGTCTCTGCACGCCTTGAGCTGAATTGTCTCAAGACCAAAGAAGAGGATAAATGCAAGGATCGCGGCAATTGAGTCAAGAATGTTGCGATTCATAAACAGATCGATCAAGTAATACCAGAAGATTGTAGCTGTCACAACCAGTCCCTGAGGAGCATAGCGACTATGGAAGTACTCAAATCCATAGACATCGCAACCCGGCCAAGCACTCATTGCACCACCCGTGCGAGCCGGAGCTTGCGGAGCAGGTGCAGTCATCGCCAGGCGGTAAACGTCGTTCAGGACTGTCGCCACGCCCATCCAGAGAAACTCTGCCAGTTTGTGCAGGGGCAAAGAAAGCAGACCGACCAGACTCGGAATCGAGTAACATCCTTGCAGAGTGAAGATGTCGGCAAGCACACCAAACAAAATTAGGATATGCGGGATGAATGTGATGATATCTGTAAAAATCTGTCCCACTCCGGGAAGAGCTCCGGGTAGTGATGGGCGCATTCCGACCATAAAGTACACTGTGCCAATCACGGAGACAATCGACGTCAGAACTGCGAGAATAAGCGCACCCCACCACGGGACATCGGCGGGTGGCTGAGTAGATACGGTTGGAGGATGTTGAACTGTGGCAGGAGGAGCCATCTTGTTTCTCTGCGATACTTGTTTTGTTAGATAGACACAATGGGGAATAACTTTTCATTCCCGTCCATCTTTCCCCCCTCCACACCACCTTCGCCTCCATCTGTACAGCCCGGACAAGAGAGTACCAATGGACTGGTTATTACCGATTCATATGCATGCATAGGATGTACGATCACCGTTGATCCAAGCCTCACATCTTCTAGCGTGGTCTTATCACGAGATATCCTAGGACAGATTGATGTCCCTGATAGTGGAACAGCATCTGATGATTGGGTGTGGGATTCGGTTGTTACATTTAAGGATGGCAAGCCGTCTTGGGACTTTAGCAGAAAAGACAGTGGAGGTGTACAGGACTATAATCCAGACGGAAGTGCAGGTGGACTAAGGGGATACGGTAGTGGCGGTTATTATCTCCGAGCAGATCCATCAACATGGGGAAAGTCATCCACTCCATGCAGTCATGGTAGTGTTAGTTCGGATGGGCAACAATGGATGGATAACTACGATGCATTGGGCGCGTGTATGACAGAAGATACAAGTGCGTGGAAAGCAGACCAAACTGCACACGAAAAATCCATAGGAGTTAACAGCAAGCGAGTCTACATTTGGAATCCGAGCGACAATGATGCTGTTCAACTAAACACAGATACGTATGGAGCCTTAACGAAACTTTTTATCAAGCCAACTATTCCATTTAAAGTATCCTTTGCAAATGGATTTAGACTCAACGATGAGCTCACTGCTACGTTGCTTAGCGTCTTTCATCCATGTCCTATCCGAATTGAGACAGTCCAGTACGATGCAGTCCTTCAAATCGGAGACTTTCAAGGATTGAATGGGACGAGCTGTGTTCTAGAAGAAGATACATCATCTCTTGCAACGAGAACGCTTACGAAACAAAAGGATTCTCTTACAAAGCAAATCACTAAGTTAAGATCCCAATTAAATGTGTTCAATCCAAATGATTCCAAGAACGCCCCTTTAAACACTAAAATAGCTAAGCTACAGACTCAACTTGATGGACTCAAGCTTCCTAAAAAAAGAGTATGTACGTCGATTCCTGGTGCTGCAGATAAACTTGTGATTTTCATTCCTCTTCAGATTAATGATACTGCATCGTCTCCACTTCAACTTGCTCAGACAAAATTCATTAATTCGTTTGCAAATGCGATTCCCAGTATTTTAGGATCGCAGCCGGATCAACGCCTCGGATATACAGATCTACAAACGGCTACAGGGAGTGGTTGGAAGCTCTCCGATGTTCTATCTCCAAATGACTGTTATTTTACTTGGAAAGTCCCCGAAGGACCATCTGTCATTTTTATGAAGAACCCCGCTAGCATCTTTTCAGCCGACATGGCTTCGATTCAGAGATTGCCGATTACACCGCCCACAGATGTCTTTCATTCAACCCCTAAGGATGTTCGCTTTCATTCGTGCCCTCCTAAAAACCCTGACGGAACCACGGCACCGTGTCCTGGACGCGGCCCTCCACCAAGACAGCTAGTACCAAGTGCAAAGAATGCGTTTTTACCGAAGAATACGAATGTTGGAAAAGATGCCCTCCTGTCAACAATTATCTTCGGAATTATAAGCCTCGTCCTTGTAGTGCTTGCAGTCTGGCTTGGAATTAAGTTTGCTACTGGACCCCTTAGTACTGCATTCAAGGGAGTTGGCGATTGGATAGGACGAACCCTTGCAGGAAAAACAACACCAGAGCCGGCACCCAAGCGCACCCCTCCGCCACCACCCAAGCGCACCCCTCCGCCACCACCCAAGCGCACCCCTCCGCCACCACCCAAGCCGACGGGTCTGACTCTTCGAACACCGGAAAAACGCGCCCCTTCGCTTGGTAAGACGAATCTACTTAACGAGACAGAAGATGCGTTCAAGGCGAGGCAAAGACGCAACCAACAACAAGGTAATACAAATCCAGGTCAGGCGCGCGTTCCCGGACCGGCCGGTACTGGACTTGGTGGTCGTCGCGAGGTTTAAACAAAATAGAAATAGAAACCCCTAAGAACGAATACTTCACAATGGTTATTGCAACTCTTATCTCGATTACTGGTGCTCTGTCTGAGGCATCTATTCCTGCAAAGACTGCAGATGTCCTGGAATGGCTCCGCAAGAAGCTCAAGCAACCTACTCTTCAGTTTCAGGGCAAGTGTGTGCAGGAGGAACATTCCTTCGCATTCTTTGCCGTCCCCTCGGAGATTGAAGACGAACAGACAAATCAGCATATGCTCCCTCCGCCGTTCCACGATGACTCCTTCCAGGGATCCATTGCGGTACTCAAGTCAGCCAATCCAAATCCAGATGATTATGATCGTCAGGCATCCAAGTATCTGGACCTGAAGACGGCTGAGTACGACGAGTTCTACCAGACATGTACGTTTAATGACGAGGAGGACAATGACAATGAGGGAGAATATGAAGAAGATGATGGTAACGGCGATCCTGTTCAGGACGAACCCGAGGATCCTGAGGAAAATGAGACGCGTCTTCGCGGAACCGTACATGTACCCCGTGCTGCTAATGTCTTTGTCAGCCACCCAATGCGAGATATTGTGAAGGAGAAGTTTGAGAGCGAGGAGATTGAGACAGCAATCTTGCACCGGTGCGTCTCGGATGCCCAGAAGTGGTTTGTAGATATTGATTGGAACAACTCGGTGTTTGTAGATATGTATCGCAGTCGAGCAGTGTCGCTGTATCCCTATCGCCATCTTGCCGAGGGACTGGGTGCGTCTGCCTTTGCAGAGTCATCGGCAGTTGATCTGAACCCTACGCGTTGGAAGGATATGATTCAGAAGATCATCGACAAGGAGAAGGCAATGTATTCCAAGAAGTCGACCGCTTCGATCTTCATGAACTGCTCGTCGTGCAAGAAGAAGACCCGCTGTGACTACTATCAGTTGCAGACACGTTCTGCAGACGAGCCCATGACGACCTTCGTCACCTGCCTGGAGTGTGACAAGCGCTGGAAGTTTTAGTGAGTAGAAGTAATGGCAGGTCTCTTAGAACTCCTGAAAAAACACAATCTTCCCATCCCAGATGACTATGATGAGCGAGTTGATGCCATCGTTGCGTGTCTTCGCAAGTCCCCCGACTGTAAGAAAAAGCTAGATGCGTTCAAGAAGCCCAAGGGTGGTGCTTTTTGGAATCGGAAGACTGAACTGACGCTGACACCTGAGGAACAAGCTGTTGCCGATGCGAAGGCAAAGGCAGTTGCACCCTCGCCTCTCGAACCATGGGATGATAAGAAAGGTAAATATCCATCTACAAGCAAGTTTGTGCCTCCTCGTTTTTTTCCTGATAACAATGACTATCTCGGACCTCGTCTGAAGTGGCTGTTGAAAGCGTCTGCATCGCCGTATGCACCGGCAATGTTTGAGGCGCTTTTTATGGTTCTCTTCCTGCTGAGTTATTTGGAGAAGATCCCTGTTTTTGGAAGTATTCTGAGCGTATCACTTGACCTGATTCTTGCAGGTGGCAAGGTGTTGTTAAAGACGATCCAGTCCGTCATTCCCCCTACATTTGGGTTGATCCCTCTTCCATACAGTTATATGGTTGGATTTGGTTTGTCTGCAACACTTGGTATGTTCTTGTGGCCGGTCTTTGCGATCGTCTCGACCAGTCGTCAGGATTTCGTCTCGGCAATTGAGTCGTGGATCCGAGTTGTACCGCCGCCAATTGGTGATATTCTTGCAAACAACTTCTTAGAACTTAACCGTATGGCTGGTAAGATCGATGAAAAAAGAGTCAAGTTGGGTAATGACATTTCTTCAGCGCTGACGGCAATGTCCGGATTTGCGTCTCAGATCTCAGGCTCGGCAAAGGAAGGATTGACATCGCTTGCAGGTCAAGTTCGTGGCGCAGTTGACACAGTAAAGACAGAGGCTACCGTACAGAAAGATTTGGCAACAGGTAGAGTGAATCGAGCAATGGAACAAGCGCCCGAATATGCTCGACTGGCAGATGAAGCAGTTTCAAATGCATCGCGAGCGGCTAGGGTCTCGGCTCTCAAAGGTGTCCGAGCAGTTTCGCGCGAAGCCTCTCTCGGTCAACAAGATGCACAGCCACTTCTCGATAAAAAAGTTCAAGGTGGCTTTCACAGGCGAACGAGGAGGAAGGTATGGAGAACACTGACGACACGACGCAGATCCGCGATACACTGAGGGAATGGATTGGACTGGATGACCAGATCCGGGCACTTCAGGCACAGGTCAAGACACTAAGGGATCGCAAGACGGCACTGGGAGGCAATGTTCTGGAGTTTATGCAGGGGAACAATCTGGACAATTTTGTGATCGAGGGAGGTGCGGGTACGATTGCCAAGTCCACTCGCACGGTTCGTCCTCCACTTCGCCGTAACGCCATTCGCACTCAGCTCTTGCTTCAGTTTGCCGATCAGCCCCAGCGCGTGGCTGAGGCACTGCGCGCGATCGAGGGTATTCACGAGGGCGATGACATGAGCGTAGGTGGTACGCAGAAGGTTGTTTTATCGCGTAGGCTTCCGAGGACGCAAAACATCAGTCTTCAGTAATGAGTGAGACATTTCTTGTTGTGATCGCCGTCATTCTGATGTATATCCAACTATTCAACAAGGTTGCCGACTTGTACTTTACATCGGGTACATCTCTTACATTGTCAGATTTATATCGACACATTGTTCCCCCAATTGATCTTCGCCTTCAACTCTAAAAAAAGCTTAGCTGTAAGTAATGGCGTTTCGTAAGTTTTTCGGCCTCGGGCCAAAGGCGACTCGGCCCGCACCGGCTCCGAAAGAGCTAAAATATGGATCCATAGTAAAAATAAGCCCGTCAGTTGCTCGGGACGACCGGCGTAACCTTATGCCCTTGGATAGTAACATTGAAGGACATGTATATTCTAGATACAATATACCACGCGGCGATGGATACGTCCCTGGATTTGGGGTTCATGTTCCCGGAGGAGACCCATTGACGTCTGGGTATAGTGCAGATGAGCTCGTGGTCGTTGGGAACGATCCGGAGAAGATCTTTAAGAGTTATCGGCCCCGGTACACCGGATACAATGGTCCCGATGTGCCCGAAAGTCATCGCTATACTAACCCGCCCCCCGCCAATGAGCCTGGCCCTCCTGCTTCTATGGCTGCGATGCCCCGGGCTGAACCACCGCCACCTCCTCCGCCTCCGGGGCGCATGGCTCCCATGATCCCAAATAAATTGGGAGGAAAGAAACACAAACGTCGCCATACCAAACGTCATCGCCGTAATCGCAGGACGCGTAGGCGATAGACACTTTAAGACTGCTTAAATTATAGAACCATGTTTGAGGATTGCAAAGTAGAACTCCTTGAGACCTTTGGAGATGACCTGACTGTCGTGAATGCTGCTCGAGTCTCTCTTGGAAAACACACTGATGAATTTAGCGAAAAAGACGCTAAGCTCATTAAGTATCTTGCTGATCACGAGCACACGTCCCCCTTCTTCCATCCCCAGGCTCGGTTTCGCCTGAAGATGCCGATTTGGATGGCACGCGAGTGGTTCCGCCACACTGTCGGGTTCTCGCGTAATGAGGTGAGTCGTCGCTATGTAGATGATCCACCCACATTTCATATCCCTGACTTTAGGACGCGTGCTCCCAGTAAGAAGCAGGGTAGCAATGATGATGTTCATAAGGACAACGAGCACCTTCGTGAATACATAAAGATGGAATGCAAGGATGCCGTGTATGCGTACGACCTAATGCTACGGAATGACGTTCCTCCCGAACAGGCTCGAATGATTCTTCCCCAAAATATGATGACAGAGTTCATTGAGACTGGATCAGTAGCCGCCTACGCTCGTTTGTGTCATCTCCGCCTTGGTCCAGATGCACAGAAAGAGATCCGGATTGTTGCTGGTGAGGTTGCAGATCAACTAAAAAGTAAGTTTCCTGTCAGTTGGGCTGCGCTCAATCCTCCACCAGTGCCATCCGGATCATCCGCACCCGCTTGATCTTGCATTGCTTCAACCAATCTGCCTTGCTCTTGAAGAGACCCAATTCAAGTCCCTTCAGCAAACACTCCTTGTGATCATACGATGTAAGACTAAATTTGCACATGATACACTGTCCCGTTACGTTCACGGATGAAGTAGGTTGCATTTGTTGTAGGTACAGTAGTTGTCTGAAACCCGCTTCGAAGATACAGCAATGCCCACGCTGCAGAACGCTCTGACTGATTGAACTTTCCACGCTGATTCAGCTCTGCAGTGATCCTTGCATTTCTACGAATCTCGGGGACACGATCGTAGTTCTCAAACCGTTCAAGTCTCTCGCATCGCCTCGTGTACGATCCAGACGTACATGCACCATGGAAAAGCAAACAAGAGTTAAGTTGCTGTTCGGTCATCATCTTGGCTGTTATGGTGTTCTGGTAGAAAAAGAAGATTCGTTTTACATAAATGAGCCTCCGCTTTATGAATGGTGTGTTCAAGTTCCAGGGAGCTAGAACTGTCAGATACGAAGTTCCTATGGATGTCCTTGCAAATGCCAAGCCTGTAGTGGTCGAGGCACCCGTGGTGGTTCCTGAGCCCGTGGCTGTAGTGGTCGAGGTACCCGTGGTGGTTCCTGAGCCCGTGGCTGTAGTGGTCGAGGTACCCGTGGTGGTTCCTGAGCCCGTGGTTGTAGTTGAGGTACCTGTTGCAGAAGTATTAGAGGTGGAAGCGCCTCTTGAAGTCAGCGAGACTGCCCCGGAGAGTGGGCTTGTTCCAGAGAATCCACCGACTGAGTGATCCGGGTGTATCCGGTTTCCTCCAATGTTCACCCATTCCAGAATGACGCTTCAAATAACGTGCTCTACGAGTCACATCCTTGTGTTTTGTAAAGTCACTGTAGCCCTTGGCTCCGAACGGTACAACCTTTTCCTTTCCGTCCTTCTCAAATACCGCATCCCATTTCTTCTCCTTCTTGTGGGACTTGCGAAGTGTCTTGAGCCTCATTATAATTGAAAAAGTTTTTGTTTGATCTCTCTAGATATCCCGCATCGCAGCCTTCTTTGCTAGAATGCGATCAACGTGTGTACGTAGTCGTTCTCCGAGCGACGGCGCTGGATCCCTGAAGGCTGGGAGGTAGGGATACAAGTAGCGAGTTGCAAAGTCGTACTTCACCATGTCTGCGGATGTTGCTCCATTCGGTCCGAATCTATAGCAGATTCTGTTTCCCCCGCGTCCGAATCCATACGGTTTCTCGCAAAAGCAACAATATCCCTTACAGTCCGGTCGGTACGTCGGATACTCATTCTTGAATAAGCTGGCGAGAGGTTGAAGTGTCATTCTGTCCTGACATCTACTTATCTCAGGGGATCAAATCCATTTTAAATGTAAAAAGTTTTTGTATACTCGGCACATCATTGCCATCATCAGAACGCTGCCAGCCAGTTCGCATGCTCTGTAGCCGGGATCTTCAACTCTGCCAGAACCTCCTCTGCCAGCTCGATCTGCCTCTCATACGGCACATCCATCCCTGAGATAGCCGCCATCTTCTGCTGAAGAATCTCCCCAACAGGCACCGGTGGCACGAATGCATCATCAAATCCCGCCATCACGTTGCTCAACCGTGCCAGATGCCCCTGCGTACACACCGAGTACGGAAGCGCCGCGTCCTTGCACTCGTCCCAGAGCCGCTTCTCCAGTTCTCCGCGCAACTCTCCCGTGTAGCTCTTGATTGTCCACCACAACCCGCGAAGAGCCCTCTTGTAGAGCTTGTCGTCCGGTACGTAGATCTGCTTGTGGTTCCACCACCTGACCACGTCTGCTCTCACCTGGTGGATCTCTGTCTCTAGATACCCCTTTGCTCGCCACGAGTCAACAATCTCATTGACCGTCGTCTGCTGTCCCACAGGAATTTCGACTGCCAGTAGGATCTTCAGCGAATCGTTCATCTGCCTGGAAATCTCCATTGTATGCACGTTCTGCGTGTCGGCAGCCAACTGTGCCTCACGCTGTGCCGCAGTGTATCTCACCGGTGCCGGTGCGACCGGAAGCCCGTCAAGCCATTCGCGCCGCTGAAACGCAGCGTTCAGGCGAATCTGCATAATCGCCTGTCGGTGATCATTCAGGAGTCCTTGCTCTCGCCACCCCGCTAGGACGGCGTTCATCTGCTCCTCGGTTGCCCGGTTCTGATACACGTGCTGTTCCATAATTGTGTTGAAACTTCGCAGAACCAGTTGATCTAGCTCAAACATAATGTCTCGCCGTGCGCGTAGTACGAGCCCATCTACGTTCGCAGCCACATACGCATCAAGCTCTGCAGCCGTTGCGTGTACCCGGTACATCCGGCGCATCTCACGCCGAACCGCCTTCATCGGTGCATCTTCCAGTTGTCGCTGAGCGATCCCGTGATGCTGTCCACACAGTCCATCTAGGTGAGTTCCGTTCTTCGAACACCGAACTCCATTCTTCTTGATAGCAATACACGGTACAATGGGCGCGGCAACTACAGCTCTGATTGCCACTTCAATTCGCACGACTCGCTGTCGCTCCACATCAATCTGATGTGTCCCCAGCGCAATCCCGTTCCATGCATCTCGGTAAATCGCCTGATCGTGGTTGAACCGTGTGATCAGGATCGGATTGTCCCGATGCCAATGAATTCCGCAGATCCCCCCTTCATTCCGTCCTTCCGCTGTACAGGGCATTCCATTTCGTTTGAATGCAATGCATGTGGGCATTTTATCGTCCTCTCTACCGTCTTATCTTCTTAGACCGATCGTTTCCATTTTAGCCGGAACGTAAATGTAAAAAGTTTTTTTTGGTTTTGGTTTTGGGTTTGTGTCTACTCCGAGTCAGAGCTCTCCTCCAGTGCCCCGAAGGCGTTGCGCGGGATCACGCGCCGAACCTGTGCCGGGCGCTGTTGGTTGTGCAGAACAGGGCGTGCATTCAGCTCTACCCACATCTGCGCATTGTCCACGAATGCCACGCGGTGTGCCATGCGCTTCCGGTGGATCATGGCGATGAAGTGTAGCCACGGGCGGTAGTCCTCGTGGTGGATGCGGTGTTCCGTCATTGTGCGCTGGTGGTACGCAATCAACTCGGCCTCGGGCATGGCAATCAGTCGCGCCTCGAATGCCGCCTCCCTATCCTGGCGTTCCGCTTCCGCCATGATCTCCTCAACTGCAATCCGCGATTCCTCCTCCTCCATCATGTTGGCCCAGTTGGGAAAGAGCGCCGCGTTGCGCCACTTCTCCCCGGCTTCCCGGATTCGCTGTGCGCTCCGCATTGCGCGGCTCTGTGTGACCCACGTCGCAACAAAGCGTGTCAGTACGTCTACTGTCTTGTTGACGCGTGCCCGGTAGTTAATGCGCGCTTCCAGTGTCTCCACTGCAAGTACCCACGGAGATGTCCAGGACTTCGCATTTGAATTGAACGTGTACCCGCGCTTGCGCATCACCACGCTGTGCGGGATCATCTTCGACATCTTGTCCTTCCTTCCTTCCTTCCGTTCGTTGCAAGAGGCTGTGTTGTGTTGATGTAGGCTGAGTATACTGCAAGTTGAGATCAGTTGATTCAAAGTGTGTATAGAAGAGCTATGACTGTCATTGATTTGGACCCATCAAATCCATTTTGGACGATACGGTCACAGTGATCACCTGTGAACAGACCCTTCGCCGATTTGTAGATTTCGGGGAGGGGTATGCTTTTTTGTCACTCACGGCAGAATGTCGC
>Ga0209188_1000096_pt1 | contig 101980 bp, 90 predicted proteins | sample C_130625_EF_Meta_FD_187307 | JGI IMG/M metagenome (GOLD analysis project Ga0209188, IMG submission 187307) | Freshwater microbial communities from Lake Croche, Canada to study carbon cycling - C_130625_EF_MetaG (SPAdes) (version 2) | ecosystem: Environmental > Aquatic > Freshwater > Lake...
CAGGGGTGATTATTCAGCTTTTGGTACAAAAGCTATACAAACACCAAATATTGATCGTATAGCTCGTGAGGGAATGACCTTCGATAATTTTTACGCTAATTCTAGCGTATGCGCGCCATCTCGTGCTGCGTTATTAACTGGAAAGTATCCTGATAGAGTAGGAGTTCCCGGTGTAATAAGAAGCGAAGCTGATAATAATTGGGGATGGTTATCGCCTAAAGTGGCATTAATTCCTTACGTTTTAAAAACGAGTGGTTACCACTCTGCTCTAATAGGTAAGTGGCATTTAGGTTTTGAATCACCTAATTTACCAAACGATAGAGGCTTCGATGAGTTTAATGGATTCCTAGGAGATATGATGGATAACTATACAACTCATTTGCGAAACGGTAAAAATTACATGAGGCATAATACCGAGGTTATAAATCCAGTTGGTCATGCAACTGATTTATTTACTCAATGGGCATGTGACTATCTTCAGCAAAGGTCTAATTCAAGTCAGCCATTCTTTCTCTACCTTGCGTATAATGCTCCGCATGAGCCAATTCAGCCTCCTCAAGACTGGCTTGATCGTGTTAAGAATCGCTTTCCTGGTATTACGGATAAACGCGCACGTATAGTAGCGTTAATTGAACATTTAGATTCTGGTATAGGTAAAGTACTTGATAAATTAGATAAGCTTAAACTTACAAATGATACTATAGTAATTATAAATTCTGATAACGGTGGTGTGCTTAAATATGGAGGTTATAATGGTCCTTGGCGTGGAGATAAACAGCATATGCTTGAAGGTGGTCTTAGGGTTCCTGGTTTTGTACGATGGCCAGGTAAAATAGAAGCAGGAAGTCATACGCAGAGAAGAACGCTTACTATGGATATTTTTGCTACTTTATGCGATGTATCACATACACCACCACCAACTGGAATTGATGGAGTTAGTTTTTTACCAACATTATTAGGTGGCTCCGATGCGCGGTATGATCGTCAATTATATTTCTGTCGTCGTGAGGGTTCCGATATTTATGGAGGTAAAACAATAGAGGCTTTAATAAGTGGTGACTGGAAGATTATACAAGACAGTCCTTTTACTCCGATCGAACTTTACAATATTAAAACAGATCCTTTCGAGACAACAAATATGGCTGTAGTTTGTCCCGATGTAGTTAAAGCTTTAGCAAAAGCTTTACGCGCTAACATACAGCGAGGGGGACAAGTGCCTTGGCAAAAACCTGACATTGAGAGTAACTAAATTAATGCTCTGCTAGAATACTTTGTGCCCCTTTGAGGTTTGGATCAATGTTGAGAGCTCTTTGTGCAGCAGTTCTAGCTCCAAGATGATCTCCTCTTTGCCATAGTATTGTAGCTATTGCATAAGGGTAGTCGGCTATGCTTGGTGCTGCGTGCTCTGCTTGAGTTAATGCATTTAAAGCCTCTGCTGTATTGCTCGTCTGATTCAGTAAAAGACCTAAGTTGTACCACGCACGGTCAAGGGAAGGATCACGTAGCACCGCCTCTTTAAGGGCTTTCTCTGCGGATACTAAATTTCCCGATCCAGCAAATTCTAAACCTGCTTGAAATGCAAAAAGAGCATTATGGGAGTCAATTTGCGCTGATCGCCAAAGACTTTCAGCCGCTTCTTTTTGCCTATTAAGATTATCTAGAACAAGACCTAACGTATGATGAGCTTCGGCAGCATTAGAATCCCAAAGTATTGCTTTTCTAAGCGGTGCTTCAGCTTCTGCAATTTGCCCTCTGTTGAAAAAATCTTCTGCTAAACGAACTTGTCCTGCAGGTTGATCGGAACTTACCAAAAGGTAGGCATTAAGTTCATTTCTTTCTTTTGATGTATCGTCTAAACGAGATGTTAAAGCCCATTCGGCATCAACTCTTACAAGTCTAGATTCGTCTTTTAAATAAGGAGTAAGGCTATCTAGTAGGTCTGGTTGAGTACCTAACACTTGAACTACTGCAGATCTTACCAAAGGGTCATCATCTTTAAGTAGCGGAGTAATAGTAGCACGTACACGTGGTTCAGATGCCCAAGAACGGGTGAGTAAAACCAGAGTTGCTCTCCATGCTGGTATTTCCTCAATTGTAATAAGCTTAATCAAATCATCTTGGGCATGATTTAGACCTTTCTGCGCTGCATTTACTGCGCGAGTACGCAAGCGTTGATGAGAATCCATTTTCAAACCATACCATGTATTTGTTGCGGAGATTTGCCATTCAACGGATTTATCTGAGTGACATCTATTGCATGCATTAGGAATTCCTAATTCTTTTGTGAGAAGTGGGTCGGGTCTTATAAACCCATGATCATGTCGCGCGTCTCTTTGCATGTAAGTTGTCGTAGGCATGTGGCAATTTACACATAAATTACCAGCGCTATTTGCAAGATGATGAGAATGGGATACTGGATTTATTACGGGTGCGTTTCTAATGTTTTTAGCACTGTGGCACTGCAAACATAAGGCGTTATCAGAAATACTTAATATTGTTTTATTTGTATGGGGATCATGACAATCCATACAACTGACCAGGCCTTTACCGCCCATTCTACTTGTTTGAAAAGATGTCCAATTAAAATCTTCATCCCTCATTTGACCATCGGGATAAAACGTAGAAGCCTCCGTAGGGAGCGTTAGTCTGAAATGATCATTATACTTCATGCCTGCTCTAGGTTCTCCAGTAAGTGCTTCGTTTCGGGCATGACAGGGAGCGCAGGTTTCTGATTCGGTTCTACGTTTTGCAATCCACGCAGAAAGATCATTTGAATGTGCGATTTTTATTTTACCATGATCCTTTGCTAAGTTGCCGTGACATTGGATACATCCTACGCCGTGCTCAGTCCAAGATGAGGTGTAGCTATCTGTTATGGGATGATAATTTTTTGAAAAGTCAGTTAAGTGGCATTGCGCACACATTGAATTCCAATTCATTCCTCTGCCTTGCCACTGGCCCCATTCTCCTGGAGTTCGATGCTCTGATCCGAACACATTAAACCATTCTTTCTTGTGGGGATCGTAAGCTAATTCGTTAGCTTGATAACGTCCATTCTCAGTAGGTATAATATACTGCCGGAGGGGAGACATCCCCATAACAAATAAAGGAGTATAGGAGTAGGGCTTAGTGCCTTGTCTTATTTCGGATAAAACTGGATTACTATTATTATAGGTACTTGTATACTTCACTCCTTCTATGAGCGTATCGTGAAGTTTTTTAAATGCTTGAAGGTCATCATTAGCAGTTACAACACGATGCGCCAAGGCGTGATGGGAATTATTCCATGCCTCGAATATTGTGCTGTGGCATACGCGACAATCTTCGGATTTTCTGCCGTAATTCTCCGAAGCGTTTTCTAACGCCATAGCTTTGGGCGATACCAGCTGAAGACTAATTAATACTAAAAATAGTTCTAGTATAGAACAAGAGTTGTATAGTGCTGGTGATTTCAATTAGCCCTTATTAGCTAAGACCGGATTAGATTTAAAATCTTAATCCGGTCTCGTACTTTTAAAACAGTTACTTTACTTGATAACCGTTATCTTGAATATCTTTGTAAAACGAAGCGAGTACGTGGAAGGCTAGTTTCTTCTCCCCGTTTTCTCCAATAAGACCTTTTCTGTTCCAGCCATCTTGAACATTAGGAAGTAGGCGTTTAGGAGATCTAAAATCAGCTAATATCCAAGGGCAAATGCCGCGGAGTGCATCTATTTTACGTAGCATAGGAATTGTTTGACGGTAAAATTCTGCTTGGTACTCCTCGCCGAAACGTGTTTCAGCATCTGCATGATAGCCCTGTAAGCCCTCTGCTCCTGTTTCTGTAATAACTACAGGTTTTGCGTATTTGAGCTGCCATTTGATTTTAGAAATCGAACTGGTGTTACCGCTATACCAACCAACATACTCATTAAAGCTTAAGATGTCAGTATATACGCCAAATGGATCATCAACAATTTTAAGATTTGGATCTTGTTTTGAGCGTACTTCCATTGCACATGAGACAAGGCGTGTGTTATCAAGTGTATGTGCTTGTACGAGAAGTGTGTGTAAAAACTTATTACGGGCTTCACCTACAGGTGTTTCATTGGCAACTGACCAAATGATTACACTTGCTCTGTTATGATCGCGTGTAATGAGCTCAGTGAGTTGGTTTTGAGCATTTTTAAGTGTTTCTGCGTTTTCCCATGCTATAGTCCAGTAAACTGGAATTTCTTCCCAAAGCAGAATACCAAGTTCATCTGCTACTTGAGCCATATGCTCATTATGAGGGTAGTGAGCTAGGCGCGCAAAGTTACAGTTAAGTTGCTTAGCCCAACCAAGAAGCATGCGTGCGTCATCAGTCGAATAAGCTCGGCCCCCGCGGATAGGGTTTTCTTCGTGAATACAAATACCACGTAGGAAAATTGGTTTACCATTCAAAAGTATATCTGTTCCTTTTACTTGAATAGTGCGAAAACCTATTTTTTCACGCACGTGATCACTGCCTGAATTGATTGATACCTCATATAGTTTTGGATTTTCTGGGCACCATTTTACTAAATTATCGGGTGTTGCTAGTTCTAGTGTAGCATGGCCATTTGAATCGGCTTGTGCAGTGGCATGTATGTTGAGTTCAGGTATCTCAAAGGAGACTTCACCTGAATCAGCTCCAGCTAAATCAGCACTGACTTCTATCTTCGTTGGATCATCACGATTAAGTTGTACGTTGTAATTTGATAAATAAGTTTTTGGTGTTTCGTAAAGATAAACAGACCGTGTTAGGCCACCGTAATTCCACCAGTCGGTATTAATGGTTGGAACGCCCTCTTTGAGTCTTCGATTGATGACACGTATCACCAAAGAATTACGATCCGCTTTAATTTTGTTGGTCACCTCAACGTCATAAGGCGTGAAACCGCCTGTATGCTCTGCAATCTTGGAGCCATTGAGATATACTTGGGATTGGTAGTTCGCAGCACCTATGTGAAGGAATACGTGGGTATCTGATTTTACAGAAAAATTAAATAATTTACGGTACCAAATAGCTCCTTCGTAAAGAAAAAGTTTAGCGTCTTGGGTATTCCAGTCTTTAGGAACAGTGAGCGTGGAGCTTTTATCAAAACTGTATTCAAGAAAATCATTTTTAGATTCAGGAGTTTTATCTTTGTAGAATCCTATTTGTGAACGTGGAACATCTGGTTGTTCTACTTCATCTAAGGGTTGCATGCGGTAATTGTAGTAGCCTGTATCGTAGGGATCCACGATTGCATTCCATTTACCATTTAGGTTAAGGATTTCACGTGGCTCAGGATTGATAGTTGCTTGGTTAGCAACTGCGATTGACGCTAAGGAAAGACCTAATGCGAGGCTTAGGTAGTGTTTGTTAGTCATAGGGTTTCTTTATTTAACTTAAGAATACAGTATTTAATTTTTTCATTTAGGATTATAAATTGCAAAACATCATTTGTTGAATTTATTTTTATTTATGATTCATGAGTTAAAAAGCGCTCAATTTATACCTGCTTCTCCAACTAAGGTTTGGGACTATTTTTCCACGCCTAAAAATCTAAATGAGATCACTCCTCCTTCTATGCATTTTGAAATTAAAGGAGAGCCCGGAGCTATGTATACGGGCCAAATGATCGCTTACCGCATACAAGTTATACCCGGCCTTAAAATCAACTGGTTAACTGAAATTAGGCATGTACAAGAAGGTGTCTGTTTCGTTGATGAACAACGGATTGGACCCTATAAGCTCTGGTACCATGAACATCGCTTTACTGCACATGAGGGCGGCGTAATGATGACGGATAAAGTTACTTATACTATGAAGTTCGGCTTTTTAGGTGAGCTAGTCCGTATACTCTGGGTAAAACGTCAACTTAAGTATATTTTCGATTACCGCAGAAAAAAAGTAACAGAAATCTTTGGCTAACTTACTTTACGTAATTCAACAATTTGTGACTTGATCCAACTTATCTCTGGACCAAAGACGGTGTGTGCACCGCCAGGATAAATCTGTTTAGTCACCTTAGCATTCATATGCTCAAGTAGTTTGGCGCTTTGCTCGACATGCTCGAGAGGTATATGCCCATCTGATTCGGCACAACCTAGCAAAATAGGTGTTTTCTTAAGATTCACAGCTATTCTAGGAGTATTTAAAGGTCCTATAAGTGCACCACTTAAACCTGCTACAAAACCAAGCTGTGTGGGATTGCGATAGGCAAACTCAAGACTTAAGCACGCTCCTTGTGAAAATCCTATCAAAGCTATTCTCTCGTTGGGAATACCCGCATTAAGGCCTTCCATCTGAAGTATATTTATCAAAGAGAGAGCACTCGATAAAGAAGGTTCGTTTTGCTCTAAGGGCACTAAAAAACGTTGAGGATACCATGAAGAATGCGTCGCATTAGGTGCAATGCATGCAAAATCTTCGGCATTAATTGTTTCTGCCAAACCTGCAATATCCTCTGCGCATGAACCTCGGCCGTGGATAAAGATAAGTAAACCGCGTGCTTTATTTAATGAGGTACCAAATCTTAGTGCTTGGGTTGGAGCATGAATATGCATGGAGTTTTGATCATTAAAGACTGTCTGTGTCTTCAAGCCAAATTAAAGATGCAAGCGCAGCTGCTCCTAATTCTAGTTCACGTGGATTCACATGATCTAATGTATCTTTTACAGTATGATGATAGTCGAAATAACGCTGCGAGTCAGGACGTAGCTCTCCCACAATAGTACCAAGGGGTCCTAGCGGTGAAACGTCGGCTCCAGCTCCTCCGTCCACAATGAATGTGATTCCATGTGATGTGAGAAAAGGTAACCACCGTTGAGCTCTAGAGGCAGCGTCTTTATTGGTATTACTTAAATTAAATCCTTTAGGGTCAAATCCGCCTGCGTCTGTCTCGATAGCAAAAATATTTCTTTCATTGGAGTTTCTAGCTTCTGCTGCATATGCCGTTGCTCCTGCACTACCGTTTTCCTCATTTACAAAAAGAACACATCTTATCGTATGCTTTGGTCTTAAACCCAATGACTTAAATATACGAAGCACTTCTATTGATTGAGCTATACCTGCGCCGTCATCATGTGCTCCAGGTGCTATATCCCAACAATCGAGGTGACTTCCTACTACAATGATTTGATTTGGAAATTCACTGCCTTTTATTTCACCAATTACGTTCGAGGAAGGGCTATCTGGTAAAGTCTCTGAATGAATAGCGATGTGTACTTTAAGATGCGGATCTTGAATTAAAGCTTTATGGAGATTATCTGCCGAAACGTACCCTAGGGCTGCTGCTGGTATACGATTAATTCCTGGAGGAAATAGCGTCGCTCCCGTGTGAGGAACATCATCTTTATCCAAGGTCATAGATCTAACTAGTGTTGCAACTGATCCTAATGCAGATGATTTTGCTGGTCCACGTGTACGTCCAATTAATGCATCAGCATAGGCTTGCATGGTGAGGTAAGTCTTTTGATCCATGCCATGATTGATAAAAATTATTTTTCCTTTTGCTTGGGATCCAATTCTTTCAAGGTCTAAAAATGAACTTACTTCAATAATTTCTGCGTCTAAGCCTTCAGGTGGAGTCGCTGAGGAACCTCCTAATGCAACACCATTTAAGGAAAATACGTTATTATGCGTCGTATAGCTAAATTGCTCTTTTGAGCCTCTAACCCAATGGGGTACCATCACAAACTGCTTATGAACTCGATCAAGGTTTAATGTTTCTAAAGTGCTACCAGCCCAACGCACTGCCCCCTCTAGCGCATTAGATCCACTTAAGCGGCCTGGGTACTTTTCCACTAATTGGTTAAGATTATCCATGGCAGTGCCATGTAGAAGAGCATCGGTATAGATAGAATCTATAAGGTCAGTTTTAGATATATCACTTGAGGCGTGAAGTAAGGAAATACTTAGAGAAAATATTGCGAAAAACTGGATCGCTTTAAAAAGAGTAATTTTAGGCATCGAATGAAAACTTTTTATTTATGTCAGTAAGTCTTACCATGAATTACAACACGTAAGGTCATAAAATAAGCTGGTACTGGTAATAATAATAACATGGTTACCATTTTTGTAAGAAATTTATTAAATAACTTAATTAAACTCTCACACTTTAAAACTTGTGTTGTTAGGTTCGTTTAATTTGGACCGTTTGACACGCTTTGATTATTTTATATATTGTAACCACCATATATGAAAAACATTACCCTATCATTTGCTAAAATATCAGCTTTTATTATTGTGCTAGTCGCCCTTGTAGCCCCCCGAATTAGTTTTGCTGCTGAGCAAGGAAGTACAGTTTCTGGCGAAGTAGTTGATCTCATGTGCTATCTCGATCACGGAGCCAAAGGAGCGAAACATGCAGGCTGCTGTGCAAAATGTATTTCTTCAGGTGGTCCTGTAGGAATTCTAACCTCTGATAATCAACTCTATCTTGTTATAGGTTCGCATAAACCTATGAATGACGAGCTAGCAGCGTATTCAGCTAAAACAATCACCGTTTCAGGCAAACTTGTAGAGCGTAACGGTGTTAAAATGGTAGAAAACGCAGAAATCCAAAAGTAAGTTTATAATGGGGTCATTTTTGACTACGCTACAGCAGCCCGAGTATGTTCACGTACTCTTAAATCACCTGCCTGTAGTTGGTTTATTTATAGGCCTTCTTAATCTAATAGCGGCTTTGGTTTTTAATAAACCAGCCGCTATTTTTATTGCTCTAAGCCTTATTGCTTTTTGTGCGCTCTCTCTTTGGCCTGTAGTCTATTTTGGAGAGGCTGGTTATGACCGTGTTTATTCAATCGCTGACCGGGTAGGGGATGCTTATCTAAAACAACATAAACAATTTGCTGAAGATTGGAGCTGGTTATTCTATGTAACAGGTGGTTGTGCATTGTGTGTTATTGGAGTTGGTTACAAAAAACCAAATCTATTACGGTTTTTGTCGGGTATTGTTATTATCTTATCGATAGCATGTCTCTTTGCTGGTGGTGTTATTGCTGAATCAGGAGGTCGTATAAGACATCAAGAATTTCGTTCAGGTACTCCTCCTCCAGATTAGAAGTACTTATTATGTGTGTTCGATATGCACTAAATGATCCTAAAGAAGCCTTCGATACATTAGAAGAGCAGTTCAATGTGAGGCTTAGTACCGAGGCGTGGTTAAAACCTAGATACAATATAGCACTAACGCAGACCGCTCCTGTAATTATAAGAAAACGTGGAATGATTTTGATTCAAAGTATGCAGTGGGGGTTCGTTGGGAAAAGAGTACTTTCAAAAGCAGGTTCTATTTTAGCAAATGCAAGAGCGGAGACTGTTACTGAACTCCCCACCTTTAAAGAGGCGGTACTTTCTTCTCGATGTATTATTCCAGTAAACGGTTTTTATGAATTTCAAGACTTAGGTAAACGTAAACAGCCTTATCTATTTACGTTAAAAGCCTGCGGAGCAATGGCGCTAGCGGGTGTGTGGCAAAAGATAGGCGACGATTTTCGTTTTTGTCTTTTAACCACACAACCTAATGCGCTAGTTGCCGCAATACACGACCGCATGCCTGTAATTTTAAATAAAGATGCGAGTAGTCAGTGGTTGAATGAGCAGCCACTTGATCGCATAATTATTAACCAAATAACTCAGAGTTTTTCAGCAACTGCTATGACTGCGCGTCGGGTGAAAGCCTATGTTAACAATGTTAGACATGAGGGACCTGAATGTATTGAGGATGAGGTTATTCTTCCGGAGTTGTTTTAGCTTAGTTGGATTGGACTTGTGATTATGTTTGATTAGTGTTCATTGAACACTGTTCATATGAGTATATTATTAACAGAGCGTCAGCATCAAGTACTTGAATTTATTAGCACTTTCCAGTCAGAGAAAGGTATTCCTCCATCGACTCGAGAAATTCAAAGACACTTTAAGTTCGCGAGTCAGACTGCGGTAATGGGTCATTTGAGGTCTTTGGCTAATAAAGGCATGATAGAACAATTAGCGGGACGAGTTTGGGGATTGAAAACAAAAGAAATCCAAACCCATTTATTTGACTTACCTGTATACGGTACAATTCCAGCTGGAATTCCAGCAATGCAAGATCAGGAGCCTATTGAAGTGGTTCCTTTTAACACAGCTATTTTGGGAATTAATAGTCCAAAACCGTATCAAATGTGGGGATTGAAAGTCAGCGGAGATTCAATGATAGATGCACATATACTTGATGGAGATCTAGCTATACTTGTAAGAAGAGAGCCAAGACCAGGTGAAATTATTGCTGCTCTCGTTGATGGAACATCGACTACACTTAAGCAACTCATAGAAGTAAAAGGTCGGGCTATACTAAGAGCAGCTAACAAAAAATATAAAGATATTGTGCCCGAAGAAACTCTTGAAGCTCAAGGCGTTGTCATAGGTGTAATCAGAAGAATTGCTAGGTAATCTAAAGCTAAAAAGCTATTAAGTTATGCCGATTTTTCTATAATCGAATCAAGGCGTAATTTTAGCTCAGAGGGATTTAAGCCGTGCACACGAACAACTTTGTTACTCGTTTTATTGCCTTGCATAAGAACAACGGCGTTACGGTGTAAGTCCAATTGTTCAGCTAAATATTTACAGATACTTTCGTTGGCTTTGCCTTCGAAAGCAGGAGCGCTTAGCTTTACTTTAAGTGAAGTCCCTGCCCAACCTATAATCTGAGAGCGACTCGAGTTAGGAATAACTTTTAGTGCTAGCGTACTCGATGATGCCATAGGTAATTACTAAGTCGTATTTTTGTTCAATAAAGCTGCTTGGCTTAAGACTTCATTGAGAAAGCCAGCATGCATCTTCTTAAGTTGATTTGTAGACCATTTGCTTGGATCACCATTGTAAAGCTTAAGAAATTCTAGCGCCTTGGATAAACTACCGCCTCTAGGTGAAGTATAATGCCAAAGATCTACGCCAAGAGGTTTGCTTAATTGAGCTACGTAGAGTTGTGCTTCAAGATTAAAAATACTGTAGCTTAAACCATCTGTTCTTTCTAGTTCGAGTGGTTGCTTACCATCAGGTTCAATTTGATTTTCTATCCTTTTTTTATCCTCAAGAGCAAGCGCTCGTGCTCCTTGGTTATCTCCTAAATAACGTGCAATACTTATTGCCTGTACCAGAAACCAACTCCCGTGGTTATTTGTAGCGTTATGCTCACCTATACCTAAAGGAGAGGTCATAAGCCATGCGTAGTAAGATTTAAACCAGGCATTAATAACTTTATCATCTTCTGAAGATAATGCTTCAGATCCTCTCAATATACGTAAAGCGTCTATAAGATTGGAGAATCCTCGACCATCTAGAACGCCCGCATTATTGCCATGATTATTATTCCTTCCTAAGTGAACTTGAGAATATTCGAGATTAGGTGTCATGTTTGTTTTCGGATCGACAAACCAAGCTCTAAGCCAATCTCCAGCTCTGGCGGCATAAGCGGTATTATGCGTTAAAGACCATGCTACTGAAAGTGTTTGAACATTTTTTATCATACGACCAAGAAATACATTATCACCTTGTTCTACTTGGCTCTGGTTTACATGCCCATCATGACGCACAAAGGGAAGTCCACTGGTAGACGAAGTATCTGGCCACCAGTAGCGTGCAAAACTAAAATAGTCATGAGGGTTACCTGAAGGAGCTGGTGCCTTATTATTAAGGAGGGTTACAATAGGAGATTTAAGTAATTTATCAGCTTGAGTTGTAATGGACGTAGTATCATCCGCTTTCACTACTAACAGGTAGGGTGTACTATCTAATGTTGAAGCACGTGTTGCACAGGCTGTGATAAGCTGAAGTGTCATTAAGACACTAGTAGTCAGTGTAATGAATAAGGATAATTTTGAACGCATCAATGAAATGACTTGTTCTAATTAAAAGCACCTTGCAACCGTATTAGCTAACTTGGATTAATTTCTCGTGAGTCATCAACAATTTTACCGCTTCTAAACTTCAAAATCCTACCACATCGTTTCGCTAAGTCTGCATCGTGCGTTACGAGAACAAGTGTTGTTTTTTTTTCTAAATTAAGGCTAAAAATGAGATCAATCATGGCCGCAGCATTATCTGAATCTAAGTTTCCCGTAGGTTCATCGCAGAAAAGTATTTTAGGACTATTTATAAAAGCACGTGCTAGAGCTACACGCTGTTGTTCCCCACCCGAGAGCTGTATGGGATAATGGTTAGCTCGCGAACTAAGGCCTACGCGATTAAGCAGTTCGTCAGCAAGTAAATCGTAGTTACCCCGCACCGCATGTGAATGCTCTCTAAGTTCTAAGGGTACTAGAATATTTTCGCGCGCTGTAAGCGTTGAAATAAGTTGGAAGTTTTGGAATACAAATCCTACACTAAGATTCCTTACTTTAGCTCTTCCGTCTTCATCGAGTTCTTCTAGTTTAGAGCCAGCAAGTAAAACAGATCCGCTTGTTGGATAATCTAAACCAGCGCATAACCCTAACAATGTAGTTTTGCCACTTCCACTAGGACCAATAATTGCAAGGCTTGCTCCTGTTTCTACATCGAAGTTAACGGTATGCAAAACTGTCAGTGGACCCGTAGCTGTAGGGTACGTCTTAGTTAGGTTTCTTACGCTAAGAATTAAATTATCACTCATTTAGATTTCAATAATGCCTTATTATTTTATCTTTTTCGAGTGCCATTATTTAGTGATTTGAAATAAATGCTAGTTGTGGAGCGCTCAAGGGTGTTTTAGCTGCAATTAAGTTGATTAAAGAAGGATTTAAAAAATTAGGCCAATGATTAGTTTTAAGCAGAATAGGATCTGTCCAAATAAAACATAAATGAATGGGATGTATAAATGTAGTTATAAACGCATCATGACCAAGTGCATTAAAACGAATACGATAGATACCATGAGTTACAATCTGGGGGAGCGAAATGACCAAAGGAGTTACTGAAGAACTGGCAGCTGAAGTAATAGGAGCTACGGGAATAGGAACTGTGGTAATAGGAATTTGAGTAACAGGTACAAGCGTATTATTTATTGGAGCTAATTGTGTAAATGTGTTTGGTGGATCCTGAAGTATTGTAGTAGGTGTAACAACGAGCAAAACTGGATTTGTAGGAATTTGAATTATAGGAGAAAGGGGTGGTTCAGTTACCGTAAGCGTATATTCTTCTCCCAAATTACAGGCACTAAATTGGCTGTTAGCGTCTTCGGCTACACTAAAATGATAAACACCTTTCATTGGCGCAGTCCAACTCTGTACCCAGTTATTATTTAAACTAGGATCACATGTTCCTAGATTCTGGGTTAATCCTCCGTCGTAGTTTGTGAAATTAAAAATACAAAACTGGAAATTATTGGAGCCAGATCCAACAGAATTAATATAAGTTGGTGTAAATGCTTGTCCTAAAGTAACCGAAGCATTTTTGGAAGTAACTATTTGCGGATTAGGTAAAACGGTTAGACTGTAAGCAGTAGTATTTAGTTCTAAAGGACCTAGCGATGGGTCAGTAACATTGTAAGTATAGTCGTGATTCGTAATTTGTTGACCTACATAGAAAAGATAATTTCCAGATTTATAAGGTGTCCACGATTGGGTAGCGACGCCTGAGTTTCCAAAGTTTGTTTCTCCTGCTATACAAAAAACATTAGGACCCGCTTCTGGATTTGTATTCAAGTAGGACGGGCACCAGGGTGAGCCTACATTGATTGTAGTATTGAACGATGTTGTAGGTATTATTGGGCGTTGTGAAACTGTAAGTGTATAAGGTGTTGGATTTATTTCACAATTTCCCCAAACGAGATCATTTGTATTTCCAAGCGATAATGGGCCACTAAGTTCGCCTACTGTAAATAAGTAGGTACCTGCAATCTTAGGGTACCATGCAGTTTGTATACTTTGTAAATTTGTTTGACCAAGCACTTCATAAATAAAGCTATTCATTGTTTCAGTCGAGTTAATCGTGGGATTAAATGCTTCGCCCAAAACAAGAGACGAAGAAAGTGAGGTAGGAATGGGTGTATCTGTTGGGAATGGTACTATTTTTAATCCTAATGTTGAATACAGTGCTAATTCTCCTTGTTGACCGCCACCTTGATTATACATGTAGCAATAACCAAATACTCTAAAACTAGTTCCATAATTTACATCAGTTAATTGAGTGGACCAATTCCATGGTAGACTGCCATTCGTGCCGCTATTCACATTAATGGGTATTACGCCACTGTAGGATGCAATTGATATAACTCCACTTTGAGGATCAATTTTCTCAATCCAATATTCTGCAAAGAATATACCCTCAGAATTACGAGAAATCCATGGAGCAATACTGGTAGAAAGCGTTATGTTGGCCGTACCAGAACTAAGCGATATAACTGTTAAATTAAGTGAACTATTTGAATGAGTAAGGCTATAATATTGATCACTTATTAATGATGCTGGTGCTAGTATGAAGGGCTTACCTGTATCTGGAGCAACAGTCATACTAGGCCTAAAGTCTTGAGCGATTAGTTTCAGAGGTGCTAGATTTTCGATTAATAAAATAATTAAATAAAAGTAGATAAACCTAGGGTATTTTTTCACGTAGAGGGTACGTGGTAAATTTCTATCATAGCTTGGCCAAATGAAGAATTACTACTGAGTATTTGTGTGGTATATGATCCTGGATTTAAATTAAGTAATAATGCACAATCTAAACTAAATGCAGGTAATGTGAAAGCACCTACTTGTGATGTTACTTGCGCAAGGAGTGCTGGGTCAGGATTAGAAAACCAACCTGTATTTTGGGCTACAACATCACCAGTAGCGTTGTATACAATTAAACTCGGATTAAGCAGGACATTTTGTACACCGAATTTGCTTAAGGTAGGACCTATGCCTCGTATGAGTATACTTTCGTTTTGACTCCCTGATATTACAAAACCTGCTACTAAAGGATTCTTTGTATCACCCACAAATGAACGACACGATAGATTCATGAGATGCGGGGCATCGCTAACAAAGGAAATAACTAAGTCTGCTTTAACATTATCCTGATTTATACTAACAACCCTACTTTGATTTACCGATAGACTTTGAAAAGTTAACACTGCTTTACCCGTATTTATAAGTACGGGTAGGGTATAACCTCCTGATTGTGTAGTTACCGCTTGGTATGGACTTGAAGGACATGAAACGGTTACACCAGAAACGCCTTCGCCTGAATCGTATATGCCGTTTGAATTAATATCTTCATAAACAACCCCGGTTACAAATAGTGTATTTAAAGCACCAAAGGGTAAATCGCTGCCCGAAGTAAAAAATTGAGGATCTGCAATATCAATGGTCAAAATAGAATCCCCTTTACCTGGATTACCTAGTCGTGCAGAAAGATCTATTCCAGCTAGACGTCCATTACCCATGGTTAAACTCGGTGTATATGGACCTACTGCGAAAAGGGCTGGGTATGTTTGACTTAGAAATAAAAAAGCACACCACGCGTCTAAATTAATTCCTCCCTCTGGAGAGAGATCACTCCAAGTAATCATACTTTCATTTCCGCCGTAGGGGCCAAATGTTACCGTACTGTTTGTCGCACTGGGGCCATTCCACGAACCTTGAGGGGTATCACTAAAAGTATTATTAAAATAAATATAAGGACTAAATAAATAATTCGGAGGTTGTTGTGTACCTGAATACGTAGGCGAAAATATAATATTCGGATTAACTACTTTAAGCTTTAATTCAGTCGTATAGATTAATTCTTTAAGCACTTCTGCACGTTTTTGTAATAAAGGATAAATACAAAGTGGTGCACTAGTCATGGGAAATACTTTCTTGCGTTGATTGAACTCAAGAGTAATCGAGCTTATCAACCTTGTTGAGGTTACGTCTAGGGTCTCTAGAGCACCACTTATTGTACGTTGTTGATAGGGTTTAAGAAGTGCACTAATTTGTATGTCAACTGGGTATCGTTCAAATATACGTGTTAATTCTAATATAGGATTAGCTCTTAGTCTATTAATATGTTCAAGCGCATCTTGTTCAATTACACTTGGATCGGCATTAGACCATAAAATAGGATTTATATATTGTTTAGTATTACCAATCAGTGGATTAACGATTTCGCTTTTTAGTAATAAATTCGTGAGTAGTAAAAGTGAGGGTAACTGAATTAATAAGCGTAAAGTTGATTTCACATAACTATAAAAGCAAGTGCTTGTGATAACATAGTTATTAATGATTTATGTACTTTAAAAACCAAGACATACATGGTTTATGGCATACTATAAGTTCGTAAGGGAGTAGACTTAGAACCTGCTATAGTACTAGCAATGAAGAATCCACCCCTATATACTCAAAACTCTAATCGATTTCAGGAGTTCTTTAAGCTCCAGTGTAAGCTAACTGAACTGATTTCGGATCATCCTCGTGTAATTAAGGAATGGTTAGATCGCATGCCTAAGTTAGGGCTTAAAGGGATAAAAGAAGGTAATAAATCAATGAATTGGAGAGCAACACGTCTTAACTATTCACGTAGAAATAAGCTAATACAACTCGTTGATTCATCTCAGGAAAATGAAAATATTAAGCGGGATCTTTCTCAATGGTTATTAAAATCTGTTCCCGTAGGAAGTTATATTGAAATTGCTAGCATAGCTCGCTCAATGGAAAAGATAGGATTAGAAGCAATTGAAGAATGTACAAAGCTTATAATTGATTATCGTAATAGTCTGTTTGAGGCCAATCTAGGATTAGCATTTTCTGTAGCGCAATATGAACATGGAGGTAGTTTCGATGAACGCTGCAGCGACGCTAGAAGAGGCCTTCTCGATGCTGTAGATCGTTTTGTTCCTAAAGATAAAGCAGTACGGTTTAGTTTCTTCGCAAACTATTGGATTAAATTTCAAGTCAGTAGAGGTAAACAAAAGCTTCAATCTGTAGTTACATTTCCTATCAATCAGCAAAGAATTAAAGCTAAGAGTGACCGTATACAGGCCCAAAGAATAGCTAGTCAACTTCCTGCTCTTACGGTTAAGGAGTTAGCTAAGGAATTACACGTTGGAGTAGAGACGGTGATTAATAGTCAGCATAAACCTATATCTGTTTCTATTAATACTAATTATGCCAATGATGAAGTTGCTTTTTCTTTTGATTACGTGCTTAGCGATCCAGCACCTGAACCGGACATTTCTCTTGCCCATACTGAGGTAGCGGAAAGATTAAGGGAATACTACCGCAGTATGATAAATCCTGAAACCAGAGTCATGCTTGCTTGTATGCGAGATATAGGATCTTTGTCCGAAGCACTTATGGATTATGTTTCTTTATTTTGTGAACGATCGAGAGATCTAAGTGACTCATTGAGTGATACTGTCTAGCTGCATAAAATGGGTAGAATACAACTGACAATAAGTATAAACGAACTAGTTTTCACGCATGGATATCATTAATAATAAAGTTAGATGGGGTGTTTTAGGTTATGCTAAAATAGCTCGTGAATCCTTGATTCCAGCTATTAGGCGTTCAACAAATTCGGAATTTTACGCGCTTGCATCAAGAGAAGCTATTAAACTAACCGAATGCACCACAAAGTTTGGCAGTGTTAAAACTTATGTTGGCTATGATGCTATTTTGAATGATCCTCAAATAGAAGTTGTTTATATACCCCTACCAAACGCATTGCATAAAGAGTGGGTTATTAAAGCAGCTAAGGCAGGAAAGCACATATTATGCGAGAAGCCCTTAGCTCTTAATACGGCAGAATGTTCAGAAATGATCCAGACGTGTGTAGATAACAAAGTAATGCTTATGGAAGCATTTATGTATCGTTTTACTCATCGCACAAAGATGGTAATGGATATTTTGAACAGTGGAGTATTAGGTGAAATTAAATTTATTAGCTCTAGTTTTAGATTTCTTTTAACTAATCCTTTATCAATAAAACTTAAACCCGAATTAGGTGGAGGCTCACTTTACGATGTAGGATGCTATCCCATTAATTTTACAGGCATGGTAGCAGACTATGCAGAAAATGTAGCGCCGGGTGGTGCCAAGCCTATATTTTGTCACGCATCTTTTGTTAAACAGGGTGGCATTGACCATTTATTTTCTGGAATTATAAAGTATAAATCTGGCTTAACTGCTTCTATTAATTCCGGTTTTAATGCACAAAAAAGAGTTTTCTCTGAGATTATTGGTACAAAAGGCTGCCTTGAGGTACCCGAAACGTTTTTTGATACCACTGACCCAATGACTTTAACTGTAGGAGAAACTAAGACTTCAATCCCTGTGATCGAAAGTGATCGTTATTGTAGGGAAGTTGAGAATTTTGCTTCCTGTATTAGAACGGGAGAACAGCCTGGATTTAGCCTAAATGAAAGTCTGCGTAACGCTGCTGTGCTAGATTCTTTATTATCAACCAATGACTGATGCCACAAAAAAAGACGCCACAATTAAGTAGCGTCTTTTCTTAATATAAAAACTTAGGATTATTCTTCTTCTTTACGGAAGTTCTTGTGACCTTCTTTTTGCTCTGAACCTAGTTTAGCTAAATCCTTTTTAGCTGAATCATTATCATTAGCTTTCAAGTCATTCTCAAGTTTTGTTACTGTTTCAAGGAAAGCTTTCATTGATGCTTCATACTTAGCGGTAAATTCTGCGCGTTCTCCTTCAGGTAAATCTTTAGCTTTAGCAGGTATGAGTTTAACTGCTGCTTCTGCACTATCTCGTATTTTAGCCACTAACTCTAACGATGAAGCGTTCTTTGACTCATCACTTATTTGCTTCTTAAGCTGGCGGTTAGCCTTTGACATAACATACATCGTCTTTTCAAGTTCCGTTTTTTCCTTCTTAGAAGACTCTTCGGCATGAGTTGCAGGAATCGCAATAACGAAACCTAAGATTAGCAGTAATGTAGTTATACGAAGTTTCATAGTTTTATATATTTGGGTAAGATATTCATATGACTTAAGTAAATCATCTTAAGCAATTCAGAATTTATTCATACCAACATTATATAATTTGCTGGAGGAGTTGATTTATATATATAAATTAAAACTATGTTGTTTTTAAATTCACCTGCGTTTTCGATCCCCAAGATTATTATTCGCAATTGTGTTGTAAGTCTCTTACTTACACATGCTTTTATAAGTTTCGGAAGCGAACGTACGATTCTTAATTTTAACCCTGACTGGAAGTTTATAAAGCAGGATCCAGGTACTGTAGCGGCAACGGTCAACTATGATGATAGTTCATGGGCAACGGTATCAGCACCGCATACCTATAATGATGTAGACACATTTAATCATAAAGGTAACGCCGATATGTCTGGTGAGAATAGTATGTGGGGTGGTCGTACCTGGTATCGTAAGACATTTGCATTACCTGAGTCTTTAAAGGGCAAAAATGTATACATAGAATTTGAAGGTGTACGTCAATTTGGTGAAGTTTACATCAATGGTAAGTATTTAGGCGTTTGTAAGAACGGATTTATTCCTTTCGGCTTTGATCTCACGCAGTACCTAAATAAAGACGGTAAACCAAACGTTATCGCAGTAATGTGCGATAATCGGTTTTTAGTTAATCCAGACAAGAAAGAGCAAAATTTAGCTAAGATAGAAGCTCAGGTAAACGCATTAATACCCGAAGATGAAGCTAAGATTCAGCCTTATCAGATACCTTGGAACCATTCTCGTTGGCATCCAACGCACGGGGGTATTTACCGCAATGTATATTTACATATTACCGATCCTCTTCATATAAGTTTACCTCTCTATGACTTTTTACAAACAGAGGGACCTTATGTTTATGCTGAGCATGTGACTGAAAAATCCGCTAATTTTTCCGCTGAAATACCAATCGAAAATAACCGTCAAGAGGCAGCTCGTGTAGATATTACTGTATTGGTTAAAGATGCTTCTGGTAAGGCCGTGCTCGTCCTAAATCAAACTCAAGAAGTATCTGGCGGAGCTAAAGCAAAGGTTCTTCTCTCAGGTGTGATTACAAATCCTGAACTATGGGAGCCTAATTACCCTTACCTATATAATGTCGTTTGCCAAGCAAGTGTAGCTGGAAACCAGATTGATTCAGTTACTATTCCTTACGGTATTAGACATGTTGATTTTACTACGGACTACGGATTTTTTATAAATGGACACCATCTCAAATTACATGGTTGGGGTCAGCGTCCTACCGATGAATGGCCAGGTTTAGGAACAGCTCAACCAGATTGGCTACATGAATACACAATGCTACTCATGAAACAGGCTGGAAGTAATTTTATGCGTTGGGGTCACTCTGCTGGAGGACCTATTATGATTACAACAGCAGATCAATTCGGGCTAATCACAGATCAGCCTGGAGTGGATGGTGAAGCGGACACTGTTGGCGGTGCATGGAAGATTCGCACCGAGGCTTTCAGGGACTTAATTATTTACTATCGTAATCATCCTTCCATTTTAATTTGGGAAGCAGGTAATCAAAAAGTTTCTAAGGCTCACGCTATAGAAATGAGAAATATATTTAAGACCTATGATCCGCATGGTGGTCGTGCTGAAGCTTATCGTAGAGCAGATCAAACCGATGCTAACTATATGGATATCGGTATTGGAACCGAAGGAGGTAGAGAAATTGCATCTTTGCCTGTTGTTGAAGGTGAATACGATCGAGAGGAATCACCTCGTCGTATTTGGGATGATAAAACTCCACCCACCTTTGGCTATCCGGGTGCCAAGGAACAGGCATACCAACCTTTCGATTCAGAGGAGTTTGCTGTGCATCAAGTAGCCCAATATGTTAAAAAAGTAAGTGCTTCGAATCATTCAGGTGGAGCTAATTGGGTTTTTTCTGACACGACAAGTGGCGGTCGTGTAGATTTAGAAACCGCACGTAATAGCGGTGAAGTAGATGGAGTACGCTTACCTAAAGAAGCGTACTATGTAACGAAGGTACTCTATAGTTCTACTCCGCAAACGCATATTATTGGACACTGGAATTATCCTGAAGGTACTAAAAAAACAGTCTATGTGGCATCGAATGGTGATGATGTGCAATTATTTGTTAATGGTCGCTCGTTAGGGCACGGCAAAGTTTCGAATCGTTACTTGTTTACGTTTTCAGATGTTTCATATGAAGCTGGAGAAATCAAAGCAGTAGCAACGAACAAAGGAAATGCTTGGGGTGCACCATATGTGATACGCACTGCTGGGCCAGCGGTAGGACTTCGTATGCGAGGTATTATGGGCCCATCAGGATTTAAGGCTGACGGTTCCGATATACTTTTAATCGATGTAGAAGCAGTGGATGCAAAAGGTATGCGCTGCCCTACATTTCAACAAAGAGTTGATTTTACTTATACTGGCCCTGTTGTTTGGAGAGGCGGATGGAATAGTGCAAAACCGGGTTCAATTAATAATACGTATCTCGATTTAGAAGCAGGAATAAACCGTGTAGCACTACGTTCTACGTTAGGCGCTGGTGAAATTACTGTAAAAGTTAAATCTGCAGGACTTAAATCCGCTGAGATTACACTTCATTCACTACCTGCACAGATTATAGGGGGTATGTCTTCGGTCTTACCACCAACGATTCATCCTAAGTTTCCACGTGTGCGTCCGTCCCATCCTGCATCTGAAAGTTATGAGCAAATCGTAGGAAATAATAAAGCGACTCAAGTTCAGGCAGTTTCTCAACCAGGTCGCTTTATTAAAGCGTTTTCTTACTCTGGTCCTACATCAATTGCACATGTTGAAATAAACGCAGCCAATGACCGAAATGCCTATGTTGACAGAGACTTCACTTTTAGTGAACTACCTAAGCCATTAATTGGTGCTGACTGGGTTCAAGCGGGAGATGCCGACTTTCATTATAGTGCGCTTGATTTTGTAGTTATTGGTGTTGCGTCGGGTACTACGTTATGGGTCGCTCATGATGACCGTTTACCACGTCCAAGTTGGCTAACGAGTCAGTTTAAACAAACTCAGGATTCGATTATGCTTAAAGGAAAGACGCTAAGTTTATTCCGACGTAAGGCAGCACTCGATGAAACGATTACGTTCGGATCGAATGTAGAAGACCCAGCAATTAAGGACGCTTTGATGTATATTATCTTTGCTAAACAGGCTGCTCCTAGGACGAAATAATTCTCTTAGGTTAGTGTAGTTTTATAAGATTACCTTCTTCGGCTGCTTGCTCTACTCCCCATTAATTCCCAAATGAGTACTGCAGCAGCAGCTGAAACATTCAATGATTCTACTGTCCCTTGACCAGGTATCATAACAAGATCACTACACGCTGCTGCAATATCAGGAGCTAAACCACGCTCTTCATTTCCTAAAATGAGAGCGACTGCCTTACCTTTAGTTTTATCGGAAATCTTTTCTAATGTTTGAGGTGCTTTGCCGGCTTCTTTTTTAACGGACGTTCCAATTACTGCATAACCTGCCTCTTTAAGACCTAAAAGAAAACTTGGAAGCGAAGATACCATGCGGACTTCGACATGTTCTAGGCCACCTTCTGCTACGCGGTATGCAGCATCGTTTGGCTTAGCTGCTCCGGCATGATCTGGAATTACAATACGGGGTACACCAAAAAAAGCAGCTGTTCTAGCAATAGCGCCTAAGTTGTGCGCGTTACCTATCGAATCGAGTACCAAAATTGGATCAAGACGCTTAGCCCACTTGATTGTATCGCTTGCCTCTACGCCATCTAAAGCAGGAGGTGATACTACAGCTACCACTCCACCGTGATGGACTGTACCTGATAGTTTTTCTAATTCTTCTGTTTCTACGCATCGGTAAATTTTTCTACCTACCGCGAGAGCCTTGCTCATAATTCCTAATTTGCGACCTGTCTCGTAATCGAAATAAAGACGTTTGAAGGAATCTGGATCTTTTTGGAAACGAGCGCGTACAGCAGATACGCCACATAGTCTAAGCTCATTAGGGCGTGACTGTACCGGTTCTAAAGCAGGTTCGCGGTTCTCTCTTGAGTAGCGTGGGGTTTCCATGATTTTTTAAACTGTTACTCCGACAACAGTGAATTCTTCACGGTCATGGAAAAGATGGCGAATTTTAAACGACTTTGAGTGCGTTACAAAAACAGACTGAGGAGATCTTAATTGTTTAAGAAGTAAGATAGGGTCAGCTCGACCAAATTTAAAATTAATAACAAAACGTTTACACCATCCTTTCGTTAACCAGGGCTTAATGAGATTATCGAGCACATGATTAGGATCCTCTACAAGATCACAAAAAAGCCAGTCAACTGCGGCATTTCCAGGAGGGCAGTATCCGAAAGCGTCAGCAAGAACATGCTCTATGAGGGAATTATTTAAAGCACCCCCTTTAAGAGGTCCATTATCTACAGCAATTACCTTTGCTCCATGGCGTGCTGCGCTGTAACTCCAACCTCCAGGAGCTGCACCGAGATCAACTACTGTTTCATTTTCTTTTGGGTTAATCCCTAATACAACATAAGCTTCTTCAACTTTTAAATAGGAGCGAGAGGGTGCATAGTCATCATCTGCCATTCTTTTTTGCCCATTAGAAAAAGATTCGAATGAAACATAAGCTCTGCCAAAATCTACAAAACGTACAAACAGACCTTTTAAATTTCCTGAATCTCTAGGAGTAGCATTAATAGCCAATTTAGCTAAACGAGACATGCGTTTTTTTAGCATCTCTAAAAAAGCAGCTTCTACGGCACTTACTCTACGACCTAGCCCTACAAGTTCTGCCTCAAACTGCCACACGCAAGGCCACGCTTCATCGATACGAGTAGTTCCAAGTGCCTTCATAAAGTAATCCAATACTTTTTGAGCCAGAGCATTTACGGAATCGGCCTGTATTTCCACAGGCTGACTAAAAATGAGATAGGCAAACGCAATTTCAGGCATTGGCGTTGGAGCAGGTGTTGTAGAAAGAACCCATCCAGGTCCTATATCTTGGGTTGCGAAGCCTAAGGCTCCCATCTCTAGGCCAAGTAACGATTCGAAACCAGGCTGGCAGGTACAAAGCATAGGATATAAAAGTTAAAGCTTACGAATGTGGAAACCACCATCTACATCCAAAACAGCACCTGTTGAAAATGGAAATCTGTTTTCAGCGATTGCACGTACAGCTAGCCCAATATCTTCAGGAGTTCCCCATCGTTTAATCGGAGTAATGCCATCTTCTAAAATCAATTTATCATACTTCGACTTAACAGCGCCAGTCATGTCTGTAGCAATAATTCCAGGTCTAATTTCAAAAACATTAATCGCATCCCCTGCTAATCGGTCAGCAAACAATTTAGTCATCATAGAGAGACCTGCTTTAACCATACAGTAATCGCCGCGGTTTATTGAAGCGGTGTAAGCTGAAATAGATGTTATATTAACAATAAGACCTCTTAAGCCAGATGAGCCCTTATTTTGTTTAATCATCTCCTTAGCAATGTGCTGAGTCAGTAAATACGGCCCCTTGAGATTTATAGCCATTAAGCGGTCGAAACTTTCCTCGGTAGCTTCTAAAAGGTCTGCACGTACTGTAGGTGCTACACCCGCATTATTTACAAGAAGATCTATGCGACCAAAATGATGCAGGGTTTCCTGAACCAAGCTTTCCCTTTCTAAAGCGTGCGATATGTCCGCTTTTACGATAAATCCCTCTCCACCGTTATGAGTCATGCTATCTAATACCTCTTGAGCAGCTGCTTGGTTTGAGGCATAGTTTATAGCTATACGGTAGCCTGCCTTGGAAAGCTCTAAGGCGATACCTCGGCCGATTCCTCGGGAGGCACCTGTTACAAGTGCAGTTGGTTTTGTCATTCGGATTGAATTAAACTAAACTATGTTGTGCTTAGGTTCAAGAAACGTATTTTATAATCGAAATAACGCTTGGCTTTGTTTGTATAGATTTGTTCCCCCTAACTCATGAAATCACTCTTTATATTTATGCTTGGTATAGCCCTAGGCGGTTACGGGATGTACACGTATAAACAAAATGAGAGTAAACCCAAAGAGATGTTTAATGAGCAGTTAAAAAATCTTCATATTACGCCTGAAGAAGTAAGAGCTGATTTAATTAAAACCGGTGAAGTCGTACGAGAAAAAGCTTCGAATGCTGGAGTAGGTATATCTGATGCCCGAATACTTGCTGTAATTAAAGCAAAGTATATCTTAGATCACGATTTAGCTTCGTCGGATATTCAAGTCGAAGTCGATCATGGTGATGTAACACTCAGTGGTCATGTAGCGTCTTCAATATTGATAAGTAAGGCCATTTCACTTGCTTTGGATACAGACGGAGTACGTCACATGAAAGCACAGCTTCTACTCAAATAAATTTATGCGCAAAACTCGCTTAACTATTCAACTCGTTGCAAACGGAGATCTTCGGCATTCAGCAAATGAAGTATGCTGGCCGGCCCAAAAACAGATGGAGGCTACGCTCACCCAAGCAGTCGAGCAGCTAGGTGCCAAATTAGTAAGAGCACACGCTTATAATCCAAAAGTCAGACATGGATTTATTAGTTCGCAAAAAGAAGGTATGGAAGTTTTTAGCCATATCGATCCAGACGCTCCCCTGATTGTAGCTGAAGCTGTATGGCAGTACTCGCATCATGTTTTACACGGGCTTATTTCACACCGTGGTCCTATTTTAACAGTAGCAAATTGGAGTGGTACATGGCCCGGTCTCGTGGGTATGTTAAATTTAAATGGATCGTTAACAAAGGCAGGTGTTAAGTACTCTACACTCTGGAGCGAGGATTTTACGGATGAGGCTTTTGTAAACGGTTTAAAAACCTGGCTTAAAACTGGATTAGTTAAGCATAAAACGGCTCACGTAAAGGCGCTTGGTAAAGCGCACATGCCTAAAAATGCTAAACGTGTCGCGAGTGCACTCGCTCACGTCTTGAAGAAAAATAAAGCAATAATGGGTATCTTTGATGAAGGATGTATGGGTATGTATAATGCCATTATTCCTGATGAACTTCTTTTCCAAACAGGAGTATATAAAGAACGTTTATCTCAATCTGCGCTTTACTATGAAACGACTCAGGTAAGTGATGCTGAAGCGCGTGCTGTTTACGATTGGCTTATCGCTAAAGGAATGACCTTTCATTTGGGAGAAAATGAATCCACTGAATTAACGCTTAATCAGGTGCTTTTACAGTGTAAGACATACATTGCAGCGTTACGTATTGCTGATACTTTCGGCTGCGATACGATCGGTATTCAGTACCAGCAAGGTCTAAAAGATTTGTTGCCTGCTTCCGATCTCGTTGAGGGTATTTTAAATAATTCGGATAGGCCTCCTGTTAAAAACGCACATGGTAAAGTGATTAAAAAGGGTGAACCATTAACTCATTTTAATGAAGTTGATGAATGCGCAGGTTTAGACGGATTACTTACCCAGCGAGTACACACCGCATTGGGTCAACCCGTTGAAAATACACTCCACGATTTACGTTGGGGTGATTGGGATAAGAGCGGTACAACTGACGAGTATGTCTGGGTTTTCTTAATTTCAGGAAGTGCACCTCCAGCACACCACATTGGTGGTTACAAGGGCACTGATTCACTCAGACAGCCTCCGATGTACTTCAAACTAGGCGGGGGTACAGTACGAGGTATAGCTAAACCAGGTGAAATCGTTTGGAGCAGAGTATTTATTGAAAATGGTCGTTTGAAGATGGATTTAGGGCGTGCCAAAGTAATCACGCTTCCTCAAGAGGAAACTGAGCGTCGTTGGAAAGAAACAACGGTACAATGGCCTATTATGCATGCCGTAACCTATGGGGTATCCCGCGATCAAATGATGGCTCGTCATAAAGCAAACCATATCCAAGTGGCTTATGCTCATTCTTCTGAGGATGCTGACTTAGCCTTATATACTAAAGCTGCTTTAGCTGCTGATTTAGGGATTGAAGTAAGCCTGTGTGGAACAAAGAAAGATGGTAGTAAATTTTAAACGTTAATTCTTATCTGACCTAATTATTCTGGCCTCTGCTACACGTTTTAGCAGGGGCTTTTTTTGGTCTTTATAATTTTAAAATCGTAAGGTTGCTCAACATGCGAAGAGCTATTTAATTTAAAGTGAAGTGCTAGCCACCACAAATAACACAAAAAATCCTTATAGTAGTTTAATGCCTGCTTTAGGTGTTTTAGCTGCTCTGTTGGTTTTTTATCATAATAGTTTTTTCGGGCCCTTTGTTTTTGATGATATACCTGCTATCTTAGAAAATCCTACTATTTTAAATCTCAGAGATATTGGTCACGTTTTAGCTCCACCGCATGGAAAAGGAATCACTGTAGAGGGTAGGCCACTCGTAAATCTTTCACTTGCGTTTAACTATGCAGTTAGTGGAAAAGACCCCTGGAGCTATCATCTCTTTAACTTTATCATTCACAGTTTTGCTGCCTTATTTGTATTAGGTATAATAAGACGTACATTATTACGTATTAAGGAGATTTCAGTAGATAATAATGAGGCACTTGGTCTTAGTTTTTGTATAGCTTTTATTTGGGCTTTACATCCTCTTCAAACGGAATCTGTGACTTATGTCATACAGCGAGCTGAATCGCTCATGGGTTTATTTTATCTTGCGACACTTTATTTTTTTATACGAGCTACCGAAACGAGCGAAGTAAGTGGTTGGCTTTTTGCCTCAACATTAACTTGTGTAGCAGGTATGGCGTCCAAGGAAGTTATGATTTCTGCGCCTCTCTCTGTTTTATTGTATGATTGGATTATTAATAAAAATGCATTCAGAAGTGCGTTAAAAAAACGACCGATTTATTATTTAGCACTCGGGTTAAGCGCACTGGGTCTATTATTTTTAGCATTTCATACGGGAACACGCGGAGGTACATCAGGATTTGGTATTGATATTTCCCCTTGGATGTATTGGAAAACTCAGTTTGAGGCAGTATGGTGTTATATTAGTTTAGTCTTTTGGCCAAAAAATCTTATTTTTGATTACGGTGTTCAGTGGGTTGATCATATTACTTTAATTTTACCCTACATTCTCGGGTTAGTTGTATTAGTCGTTTGTAGCGGTTATTTTTTATACAAACGTACATGGATAGGATTAATTGCTTTTTTCTTTTTCGCAATTTTAGCACCTACCTCTGTAATGCCTGGTAATAGGCAGATATTAGCTGAACATCGCATGTATCTGCCTCTAATATCCGTAATTACTCTTTGTGTATGTGGCGGCTATTTTTTGATCAAAAAAAGAATTAAAACGTTACGCTTATCTTTTTTTATAGGCTGTATCTTCATACTTGGATTAATTCTTGGCTATAAAACATATTTACGTAATCAAGACTATCAAAGTATTGAAAGGCTTTATACAGATACTGTTACTAAGAGACCTCAAAACGGTTACGCGCATTATAATTTGGGTAAACTTTACGCTGAATCAGGAAAACCTTATCTAGCGATTTCAGAATATGAAGGTGCTATCAAATATGGCCCTAATACGGAACAGGCTTATTATAATTTAGGAAATACATTTTTTGATTTAGGTAGGTTAGATGATGCATGTACTCAGTTTAAGGCTGCGATTCATATAAATCCGAATTACTCTAAAGCTCATTATAATCTGGGTAATGCTCTCATACGAATGGGGCGCAGGGAAGAAGCGCTTACTGAATTTACTCACGCATCCCGCATCAAGCCTGATTATCTTGAGGCGCTTGATAATCGTGGAGGTGTTCTTCTTGAGCTAGGTCGTTACCGCGAGGCAGAATTACAGTTCTTAGAGGTTATTGCAAAAAATCCTTTTATACTCACTACACATATTAATCTTGGAAATACGTTTAGAATAGAAGGTAAGTTAAACGAGGCATTGGATCAATTTACTTTAGCTCTACGTTTAGATCCTAAGTGTCAGCCTGCACAGATGGGTTTGATTCAAGTAAGAGCACTGCTTGACGGTACGCCTTAACTATGACGCTTTCTTAATCGCATCTTTTAATTATGTTATTTCTTTTACGGCTACGCTGCTATTATTTTAGGAATCTGAGTATAGCTTTGCTGCTATCTTTTTTTGTCTGCAATATTACGCCTGTTGTTGCCTCCAACTTAAATCAACTGTCTCAAGCTAGTCAGTTCCATGTCGAAGCTCCGAGCTCAGTAATGACGGGTTTAGATGTACTCGAATCAGGCCACTTTCTTCTGTTGCAAGGTAAGCGAGTAGGGCTTCTCACCCATCCTGCAGGCGCAGATCGTAAAGGTATAAGTGCGGTTGAAATTTTAAGGCATGCCCCTGGAGTGAAGCTTGTGGCCTTATTTGGAACTGAGCATGGGGTGTATGATGAACTTAATGCATCTGCAATCTACCCCGACCATAAAGATTCGATCACAGGACTTCCGATTTTTTCTTTATACAATGGTAAAACGCACAAGCCTACTAAAGCTCAACTTAAGGGCATAGATATACTCGTGATTGATCTTCAGGATATTGGTGTAAGAAGCTACACTTTTACGGGTGCTATGAAGCAGGCAATGGAGGGATGTTTTGAGAATAATGTTGATGTAATTGTTCTCGACCGTCCAAATCCTATGGGTGGACTTAAGGTAGATGGTCCCCTACTTGACGCACCTTGGATTGGAGCAGCGCTCGTAAATGAATTTCCTATTCCTTATGTACACGGATTAACCATTGGCGAGTTAGCGCGTTTTGCGAAAGATACTCCCGGCATATTGCGCATTCCTGAAATAGCACGTGTTAAAGGTCGTTTAACGATTGTTCCAATGGTGGGCTGGCGTCGAGCAATGCGTTGGTCAGATACGGGTCTTACTTGGATTAAAACGTCCACAAACATACCTACCTTTGCTGCTGTGATGGGATATCCTATGACAGGACTAGGAACAATTATGGGTCATTTTTCTAGTGGCGTTGGAACTCAATATCCGTTTCGAGGAATTTATAATCAAAATGTAAAAACGGATCTTCTAAAGAAAGACCTCGAGAATTTTAATATTCCTGGCCTGTCATACCGGATTGTGAGTGTGCCAACAACACAAGCGAGTAAGTCGGGTCAGGGTTTGTTTATAGAAGTTGTCGATTGGGATTTATGGCGACCCACTGAATTAAACTTTTATATGATGAAGCTTACCTGTAAGTACGATGGTAAGAATCCATACGCATTAGCGAATAAGACAGCCTCAGATGGATTTATAAAGCATGTTGGTTCAAGTTCCTTTCTGCATGAACTAGCCCAGAAAGGTTTTCGTATAGATGTTGAAGCTTATATGAAACGGTGGCAGGTAGAGGATGCGCTATTTCAACAAAGAACACGGCCGTTTTGGCTTTACCGCTAAAAAAGTTAAATAATACATACACTTACGTTTGCGTTTTTAGTGTAGATATATGGTATCACACAGTGGCTAGAATAAAAAAAGTATCCCAAACCCAGCTAGCAAAAGAGTTAGGCATATCTCAGGCACTCGTTTCACTTGTGCTTAATGGAAGGCGGCAAGGTATAAATGCCGAGACGTATGACCGCATATGGGCTATTGCTTTAAAAAAAGGGTATCGCCCCAAGGGTATGAGCGCTTCAGCTTCATCTGTTGCTGTATCTGACCAGGTAGGCGTTATTTATCGTAGTTTTCTTAAGCGGAGTAATCCTGGAAATTATTTTCTTCAAGTTGAGCATGGCTTACATACCGCTTTGACTGATCGCGGTTACTCTACCGTATTCATGGGATCTGAGGAAACCCTTACGCGAGCTCGGTTAGCAAAGTTTTTCGCTGAAGGCCATCGGTTTAGAGGCGTTGTATTAATGGGCGAAGTGGAAAACGATTTCCTAACTGACCTAAGACGTTTTGAAAAACGCATTGTGGCTAATTCTGCTCGTTATGCTGGCCTTTGCCATAGCGTTGTGGGTAATGAACCCCAAGCACTCGAAGCACTCGTACTTCACTTAGTAGGGCTTGGTCATCGCCGCATCGGTTGGCTTGGTGGTAATGCTGACTTAGGCCGACATGAAAGCCGTTTTAATGCATTTAAGGCGGCACTTACTGTGGCGCAGATAGAACTAGACCGTCGCTTTACTGTTGCCCTTGAGCAAGCGGACAGAGCTGAAGGGTTTGAAGCTGCACATACCATGCTTAAGTTGCGTAAAGACAGAGATTTTCCTACAGCTTTTGTGTGCTATAATACGCTTATGGCTCAAGGCGCGCTTAAAGCATTCGAGCGTGAGGGCTTACTTGTTCCTGATGATTTAAGCCTTGCAAGCGCAGATGCTTCGGCCGTTGCAACAGCTCAAAAACCCTACATCACTGCAGCAGGAACTCCTCCTGAAAAACTGGGTGAAGCTGCTGCTAAAATAGTCCTTGAAAGCACGGGAGAAGAAGAGGGTAGCTTTGTTGAGATCATGCTTCCTGCTCCGTTGATCAAAGGGGATACAACAGCGCGCGCTAAAAGTAACGCGTAAGGTAGAATCGCCTTAATACGCTTATCCTTATATATTAAGCGTCGCGTTTGATGCGGTGTTGGCTAGTTTTAGCAGTGTATAAGCCTCTAGTGATAAAAAAGATGCGAATTAAGGCTAAGTTATGCAAAAAATTGTCGCCTTTTTCCAAAAAAACCGAGGAACTATCAAACCACGGGGTTATTGGGACTTGTCTCAGTAGCCTCTCGTTGTAGCCCGAGTGGTGAAATGGTAGACACTGTGGACTTAAAATCCCCTGTTCGTAAGGACGTGCCGGTTCGAGTCCGGCCTCGGGCACTCTCAAGGTTTATTAAGTGCAGAAAATATAGCATCTGCTATTTAAAGTTTAAATACTGATAAGCATGTACTTACATAATTATAGGTCTTAGTTCTTATTGCCTCATTTAAATTTCAGGAATTACGAGCAGCAAATAAGTCTCTCACGATATGGCATTGAGAAGATGAGAAATTTAATTCACTGATATGGTATGGTTAAAAAGCTTCTTCATACACGCATGCGCGTAAACGATCTCGAACGCACGGTTAGTTTTTACGAACAGGCACTAGGTCTTCTTGTGGCTCGCCGCCATACGTCACCACGAGGTGCTCAATTGGCCTTCTTAAAAACACCGAACAGTGAAGAAGAAATAGAAATTTGCCAGCTTCCGAATAGCCCGGCTGTTCAGGTTCAAAATGATTTAATGCATATTGCATTTGCAGTAGATAATATGGAAGCCTTTGTTGTAGAACTTAAACGTAAAGGTTTTGCTCTTAGTGATGGTCCATCAAAAAGTTCTAGCGGAACAGTGATTGCATTCATTGATGCGCCTGAAGGCTATGAGGTGGAGCTTATTGAGCACGCTCCAAAGGCTTAAATTATAGCTATGTCTGATCTTAAATCTGCGGAGCGCAAAAAAACACTTATTAAACTAGGTGGTGTTGGAGTTGTACTTTGCGTTGTAGGGCTATTACTTCTGCGAGGAATAGATATAAAAGCACGTATCGATTGGGGTATTTCACTGCTCCAAGTCTGTGGCCCTACGGTGTTTTTTATTGCAATGGCACTTTTTCCCGTTGCGGGAGTTCCTATGCTCGCTTTTTCAATTCCTGTTGGACGTGCGTTTGGAGCTCAACTCGGAATGCCTCTGGTTGTAGTATTGGGTTTAATTGCCGTAACGCTTAATTTAGTGATCACTTACTGGTTAGCACGAAAAGCTCTGAGACCTTTTATATTACGTCTTATTGAAAAACTAGGTTATACGATGCCTCGCTTTGATAAAGCGGATCTTACGGACTTTGTTGTACTCATGCGTGTAGCTCCTGGTGTACCTTTTTTTATTCAAAATTATATACTCGGTCTGGCAGATGCCCCATTTGGAAGGTATTTATTTATTTCATGTCTTATATCGTGGAGCCACACGACAGCGTTCATTATTTTTGGAGAAGCGCTCTTGGGTGGACGAGGTAAAATGGTAATTATTGGAATCAGTTTATTTACTGCATTAGCAGCTGCCACGCATCTTGTTCGTCATCATATGGCCAAAGCTAAGCCTAAAGCATGACTTTAGATTTATCCGAATTTAGTGAGGTTTCAGCAAAAGATCGACCTGAAACGGTCTCGGAATTTACGCGCCGACTTAAAGGCGTTATTTCAAGTGCTATCAAGCCGTGTTGGATAAAAGGAGAAGTCTCGAACATTCGAACGCAAGCGAGTGGGCATATTTATTTTTCGCTCAAAGATGCTGGTGCTCAATTAAGTGCAGTTTTATTTCGCGGCGATGCGATGCGACAAACCGTTCAACTTAAGGATGGCCTGCAAGTGATTGCTTTTGGAGAGGTAGGTGTTTATGAGGCGCGTGGTCAATATCAGTTAGTAGCACGTGTATTAGTTGATGATGGTCAAGGTAAGTTGCAGCGTGAACTCGAAGCGCTTAAGAAAAAATTATCGGCTGAAGGTCTTTTTGCTTCAGATAAAAAAAGAGCTATACCTGCAATGCCAACAGTTGTTGGTTTTATTACCTCTCCAACGGGAGCAGCGGTTCAGGATTTTTTAAGAATTTTAAAACGACGTAATTGGAGAGGAAGAATTATTATTCTACCGGCTAAAGTTCAAGGGCAAGGAGCAGCTGAGGAGATGGTCGAGATGCTAGGTATTGCTCAACAGTTAGGTATTTTTGACTTACTTGTTATTGGCCGTGGCGGTGGAAGTATCGAAGATCTATGGGCATTTAACGAGGAGGTACTTGTGCGTGCGGTTGCTGCATCACCGGTTCCAATAATTTCTGCAGTCGGTCATGAAATAGATTTTGTACTAACTGATTTTGCAGCAGATGTAAGAGCTGAAACACCAAGTGCAGCTGCAGAATTAATTTCTAGTGAGTTTGTATCCTGTTTGGAACGGGTTGATCACGCAGCTACAGCACTTGTTGAAGCTGCAGAAAATAGATTAGAGCAGGAATTTCAAAGACTCGATCACGCGAGATCACGCCTTCGTTTACTCTCGCCCTCTGCTCGACTTGAGCGGGGATGGCTTAAATTAGATGATCTCTCGAATCGTTTAACTGCTGTACTGCGTGAAGCACTCACAGAGCCTAATAAGCGGCTACTGCGCGTAAAAAACAGACTCGAGCGTTCCTCCCCTGAAATGCGTTTACCTTTAGCTCGCCAACGTATCGAGTCTTTAAGTAAACGGTTAGAAGCTGCAAGTCCTGCGTCCGTTTTAAATCGCGGTTTTGTTATTGTGCGTGATATGGAAGGCCGCCCTATAATTCGCAAAAAAAATATTAAGGCCTCACAACTTGTATCCGCAGAATTTTCTGATGGTAAGTTAGATTTTAAAGTAACTTAAGTTAAGGCGTTATAGCCGTGAATATAATTCTATTTGATCAAACTGAAGTGGGTGTTCCTTTACCCCTCAAAGATCCGAGAGCTATACACATTAAAGTGGTTTTAAAACGATCTCTAGATGAACCCTTTGATGTAGGTTTAATTAATGGTCCGCGGGGTAAAGCTTCTATTTTATCTGAAGATCAAGTTAATCTTAAACTTCATTTTACATGGGGACAGATACCCCAGGCCTTAGATCCAATCACACTTGTAATTGGAATACCTAGGCCACAAACTGCTCGTAAAATATTATCAGAAGCTGCAGCACTTGGAGTAAAGGCATTATATTTTGTCTCGACTGAAAAAGGTGAGGCTAACTATGCGATGAGCACGTTGTGGAGCTCAGGTGAATATAAGAAACACTTAATACATGGAGCTGAACAGGCTTTTTGTACACGTATACCTGAAGTGAGTTTTGACCAATCGCTTAATCAAGTGTGGGACTCAATTGATACAAAGTCGTTTAAAATTGCGCTCGATAATTATGAATCTCCCCTAGCTTTATCACGGGTAAAGATTAGTTCACCTTGTGTGATAGCTATAGGCTCGGAGCGCGGATGGAGTTTAAATGAAAGAAATTTATTTCGTGATACTGGAACTCAGCTTTGTCATTTAGGAGAGCGTGTTCTTAGAACCGAGACTGCCTGTGTATCAAGTGTAAGTATTATTAAGGCTTTGCTTGGCTTAATGTAGACTCACATCTTTTTTCTAAAAAAAACTGCGGTAGGCTGTCTTACGCCTTGGCCTAAACGTTTAATTTGCTCCCACCCGGGAGGATTTAAAATATAATCTCCAGGCATTTCAAAAATCACAATTGCATCTGCTTTCTTTGCGAGAGCTGTGCTTAACTTTTCAAACATTGGCTCTGCTGCACCAATAATCATGTCGTAGGGTGGATCAATAAATACAAGATCGGGTGCTTCACTATTCCCCATAGGGACGTCTGTGGCATCTGCTTCAATAACGGTAAGTATATCGGGATCACTACCCATACTTTTACAGACTGCTTTGATATTCTGTTCTAAGTGAGGAATAGTTTTAGAATCTAATTCAACAAACACACCACTCACAGCTCCTCGGCTAAGGGCTTCTAGACCATAAGCGCCACTTCCAGCAAAGAGATCGAGAAAACGCACACCGGGAAGCCAACCTGCTATACTCGAAAATACTGCCTGTCTCAACCTATCTGTAGCAGGTCTGACGTCTCGAGTTTTCGGGACGCTTAATGGAATGCCGCGAGCTATACCACCACTTATACGCATGTAAGATAAAAAAGATTAAAAGTAATATATATATGCCAGGTAATTGCAGAACTGCCAAAGTTAATACACGCTAATAATTCTAAATTTAGGTAAATTATGACACGCGCCAATTCAGATAACTTCAATGGGAAAAGATTCTTTAATAAAGAGGGCAAGTCTCACCATGGTATTAAAGACGTTTTAGCGTGGAAATTAAAAACAAAACCTAAAGCTTGGCCCTCTGCTCTGTATGACAAACCTGTATCTGCACCAACTTATCTTGGTAAATCTATCCAGGTGAGTTTTATAGGTCATTCTAGTTTTTTAATTCAAACACCGTTTGGAAACTTTTTAACTGATCCGGTATATTCAAATCGAGTAGGGCCTTTTTCTTGGGCAGGACCTAAACGTTTTATAAAACCTGGAATTACATGGGAATCCTTACCTCATATTACTGCGGTTATGCTTAGTCATGATCACTACGATCATTGTGATAAACCTACACTTGATCGTATTTCTAAAAGGTGGGGTGCTTCAGTTATCGCTCCTTTGGGGATGAAGGGACTTCTTACCCATGTAAGTGCAGTACACGAATTAGATTGGTGGCAGACGCATCCACTTAACAACGATGTATCAATTACACTCGTTCCTGCTAAGCACTGGGGACGTAGATTTCCTTGGGATACTAATAAGCGTCTCTGGGGTGGGTTTTACTTAAATTTAGGACTGCAAAAGATATATTTTGCTGGAGACTCGGGTTATGATTCTTTGCTGTTCAAAACTATCCAAGCGCGTTTGGGTTCTCCCGATTTAGCTTTTTTACCGATAGGCGCATATGAGCCGAGATGGTTTATGCAGGAAGCACATATGAATCCTAACGAAGCGTTGCAGGTGCATATAGAATTAGGCTCAAAAAAGAGTATTGCGATGCATTGGGGTACATTTCAACTAACAGATGAAGGACGAGATGAACCTAGACACACTTTAATTCAGGCCATGACTCAAGGTGGCATACCTTCTGAGGCTTTTCTTACGCTCGAGGCTGGCCAAAGTATAACGCTTTGAGCTATTTGACTTTTATTGGTAGTTAGGCACCTTATTATAGGTAGTCTATTAAGATTTCATATCAGTTTTAAATCATGGTTATCAACAAGTTATGCTTATTTGCGTAACGAATTAATGTATAGCCAATATTTAAGGAACTTTATGATCTTCTTTGGGTTACTATAAAGCACGTTAACTGACATGAATTTAGGTAAACTTACTCTTTTTGTAAGCCTTTTGGGATTTGGTTTAATCCAACTTAAGGCTGAGGAAGTTAATGCCTTCCCAGGACCAGTTAGTTTCAAAAGTCCCGGACAAAACGAAATTACGTGGAATGCTTTCGGGCCTTTATTGTTTAATGAGCCTTCTGCAGAAAAAGGACGCGTAATTGGCTTTAGACCTTTTTTTGTGCAACATGTCGATGGTAAGGGTGCACACGAAGAAACAACCCTACTATATCCTATTTTTTATTATCGTACGTACACAGACTCTTACGAGTGGAGCTTGTTTAAATTAATTAATAAAACAGGACATACAGAAAATGCTCCAAAAGATTACCTAGGTTTTTCGAGTACCTTTGATCTTTGGCCTGTTTATTTTTCTGAATCTACAGGTGACCCTGCTACTTCTTCTTGTGCCTTGTTTCCAATTTACGGAAAACTAAATGGCCATCTAGGATTAGAATGTGCTCAATTTGTTTTATTTCCCCTTTACTTTAATCTTAAAAGTGAAGGTTCTGAAACGACTTATCTTCCTTGGCCTTTCTTGCGTTATACTCGCGGAGTAGAACATGGATTTTCGTTTTGGCCCCTCTACGGCTCAATTGAAAAACCGGGTGTGTATACACATACGTTCGCTTTATGGCCTTTTATCTATGTAAATCATCACACGCCAGATGAGCGTTCACTTAAGGGTACTAAGGATTCGAGCGAAATTGGATTACTTCCTTTTTATTCAGCAGATAAAAAACCTGGATATGTTAATATAAACTACGTCTGGCCTTTATTTGGTTATTCAGACAGAACAAGTCCTGTACGCTATCATGAAACGCGTTATTTGTGGCCGTTCTTAGTTCAAGGACGTGGAGATGAAGCATATGTAAATCGCTTTGGACCTGTATACACTCATTCAATCATTAAGGGCTTAGATAAGACTTGGATTTTATGGCCTTTGTATCGTAAAGAAAAATGGGTTGATGGAGATAGGGTTCAGGAAAAAACACGTATCCTCTTTTTTCTAGCATCTATCGATGAGCAGTCCAGTGCCTCTCAGCTTGATAAAGAGCATGCCTTTAAAACCACGCTATGGCCTTTGATGTCTACATGGAATAATGGAGCAGGACGTGTGCAAACTCAGGTATTTAGTCCTTTCGAGGGTTTATTCGCCGATAATCCTCAAATGCGCCATACTTGGACTCCTCTTTTTTCAGTGATTCGTTTTGATAAAGCTTCTCCTAGTGAGTCTCGGTTATCACTTTTTTGGAATGCACTTACGTTTGCAGAAAATAGTTACGCTAAGACGACTGAGTTTAATATCGGACCTCTTTTGCATGTAAAACTAGTGAATGGTTTAAAGAAAGTAGCTATCCTTTCAGGACTATTTTCTGTTACTTATGATTCTTTAAATCATTTTACATTAAAGGGGTTAGATTTTTCGGAGAGCAAATTTAATGTTAATGCTGTAAATTAATTAAACGTCTAAATGAATTCGATTTTATCCGTGCTAGAAGGAGTGGGTAGTGCACTACAATTATTGGTGCGCTCAAGCTCCTACGTGGGCTCACTTTCAAGACAACGTAGTCGCTTCATTGAGCAATGTTATGTGATAGGATATACTACGTTACCTATCGTAGGCATACTGAGCTTCTTTGTGGGAAGTGTACTTGCTTTACAGTCAGGTTACTCGATGCAGGATTTTGGAACACAGGAATTTATTGGTGCCCTTGTTGGCTTATCAATGGTGCGTGAGTTAGGTCCAATGATGGTTGCTATATTACTTGCTGGCCGTGTGGGTTCAGCAATTACTGCAGAATTGGCATCAATGAAGGTAAATCAAGAAGTGGATGCTTTGGTAACTATGAATATTCCACCTGCTAAGATTCTGGTGATGCCACGACTTGCTGCTGTTTTATTTATGATGCCAGTTCTAAACGTAATTTCTAATTTAGTAGGATGGTTTGGCGGGGCTATTGTATGTAAATATACTGGCTTTATATCAGTAGACCCTCAGCAATACTTTGAAGCACTAAGGCACGTAGTAAAATTTAAGGACGTTATAGACGGAATATGTAAGGCAGAAATATTTGGATTCGTTGTAGTCCTTGTCTGTTCAAGTATTGGGCTTAATACGCGGGGTGGGCCTCGTGAAATTGGAGCCGCTGTAACTAAAGCGGTTGTTTCATCCCTTGTTTTAATTCTCGTACTTGATTACTTCGTAACAAAATTACTCTTAGCTATACTTGCTTAAGAAATAAACCAATGTTTACTCAATTTTCGAATTCTGACGTTAGAACAAACACTGCTGATAATGTTGCGGTAGGTGTTTCAATAGAAAATTTGTCTAAAAGCTTTGGTGCTTTAAGTGTACTTAAGGATTTTTCACTTAATATAGCAGCTGGAGAAATCTTTGTACTTATGGGACCAAGTGGTTCTGGTAAAAGTGTACTCTTAAGGCATATTATAGGCTTAGAAAAACCCGATGCAGGAATTGTACGTATCGAGGGTAAAGATGCATTGAGTGAAGACATTAGAGAGCATGTAAGAATGGCTCTCGTATTTCAGGCAGGTGCATTATTTAACTCACTTAATGTATTTGATAATTTGGCCCTTTATCTCAGGGAGCATCGTCTTGGCACAGAGAAACAAATTAAGGAAAAAGTTATGCAGGCTTTGACCTTACTTTCACTCGAGGATGCTGCTAATAAGTTCCCATCAGAATTATCTGGGGGTATGAAAAAACGGGTTTCGATTTCACGCGCATTAGTCATGGAGCCTCAGCTCTTACTTTATGACGAGCCTACGAGTGAACTTGATCCTGTTACCTCCGCAATGATTGATGAAATTATAGCAACGCTTAGAGATCAGTACCATGTAACGACTATAGTTGTTTCTCATGACCGAGATTTAGCTTTTAGTATAGCTGATAGAGTTGGTATACTAATGGGTGGTAACTTAATTCATGTTGGTACTCCAGAATCGGTTAAGAACCCAAGTGATAAACGGGTTTCTGATTTTCTATATCCTAAAGTGGATTTGAAAAACCCTCGCTTTAAAAAATAAAACAATCGGTAATAATTAAACTTTTTAATCTGAAATAGATACGATGAATAACTCACAACAAACCGCACGAGTTGGACTTTTCTTCCTGCTAGGATTGGCACTTATATATGCTACCTACGAAACTTTAAGTGGGGGAAAATATTTTAGTAAAACAGGATATACACTAATTGCCGGCTTTCCTGACTTACAATCACTAAAGCCCTCAAGTGATGTACGTATGGCCGGTGTACGTATTGGAACTGTTTTAACAACACGTTTAGGGCAAGGTAGAGCTGAAGCAGTTCTATTAATTGAGCCAAAGTATAAAATACCAGCTGACGCAAACGCCAAAATTCTGTCCGCCGGTATTATTGGAACTAACTATATTTCAATCGACTTAGGTACATCAGAATCACCGGCGCTTACCGATGGATCAGAAATAAAAACAAAGGATACTGCTACCATTGCCACTATTATGAATCAAATAAGCGATGTTGGTCATAAATTAGATACAGCCCTTACCTCTTTGAATGATGCGATTAATGGTTCTGGTCCTGATGGGGGAGTAATTCAAAAATTAAATAAAGTATTAGGCGATAATCAGACAAAAATTACCGCTACTATGACCAATCTTCAGGATATTACTGGTAAGATAAATCGAGGTGAAGGAACTCTGGGGAAGTTAGTTAATGATTCCAAGCTACACGATGAGTTACTTGCGGCTATCAGTGATTTTAAAACCACGGCAAGTGAGGCTAAAGACTTTATGGCAAGTGCTCAAACTGTTGTAGATCAAGTCAAATCAGGCCAAGGCCCACTCGGTGTATTAGTCTACGATAAACAAGCCGCTGAAGATTTAAAGTTTACCATCCATGACATACGTGACTTTTCGGATAAAATCTCGAAAGGCCAAGGTACTTTGGGTAAGCTTATCAACGATGATGGATTGTATTTTGGCCTTAAAAATACGCTCAATAAAGCAGACCGAGCTATGGATGGATTAAACGACTCAGGGCCTATCTCGGCAGTCGGCGCTCTTTCAAAATCGTTGTTTTAAACGGCCTTAATTTACCCTGGGGTTAACTAATATGTTAGATTAGGTCATAATAAGGCGTTGAGTTAGCCCGATAATTTGCAATATATGTAGGGTTCATTTTTATGAAATTTACCCCTATTGCTTTAGCATTACTTATGATTACGCCTTTGTTTGTGAAGGCTGAAACCGTAAACCCTACACCTTCAGATGTACTTAAGACGATGGAAAAAGTGGCTGACTATCAGATCAGTCACCCTGGTAGCAGAGCTTTTACTGATTGGGTTCAAGCCGCTTTTCTAACTGGTTTGTCCTCCCTTGACTCAATTTCAGATAGTCCACGTTTTCATCAGGAATTACTTAAGATTGCCGAGGGTAATCAGTGGCAATTAGGCGAACGTATGTATCACGCAGATGACTTATGCGTGGGTCAGACCTATTACGACTTGTATTCGAAAGAGCATGATCCTAAAATGCTTAAGGCGCTTCAGGAACGCTGCGATTATATTTTAGCGCATCCAAAATCCGGCTCACTTGAATTTGTTGGTAAAACAAAAACAGATCAGTGGACGTGGTGTGATTCTCTCTTTATGGCCCCTCCTGCATGGCTTCGTTTGTATGTGGCTACAGGAAATAAAGCTTATCGCGATTATGCTGTTACTCAGTGGTGGCGAACAACAGCATACCTATACGATACTAAAGAACATCTCTATTTCCGTGATAGTACTTACTTTAATAAACGCGAAATGAACGGGCAGAAAATTTTTTGGAGTCGCGGTAATGGTTGGGTAATAGCCGGGCTAGCTCGTTTTCTTACACTTTTACCAGCTAACGATCCTGCTCGCCCTGAATTTGAGCAAGAATTTAAAGAAATGGCTTCTCGAATTAAAGCACTCCAACCCGCTAATGGTGCATGGAGTTCAAGCTTACTTGATCCAGAGAGTTGCTCTCCACGTGTAGAAACAAGCGGTACTGGTTTTTACTGTTTTGCTTTAGCTTGGGGTGTAAACAATCATCTCCTTGAACATTCTGACTATGCACCTGCAGCTCTCAAAGCGTGGTCTGCACTTAATACCTGTGTTGAAGAGAGTGGTCGTTTAAATCACGTTCAGCCTGTAGGTGCTGCCCCTCAGAAATTTAGTGCGGAGAGTACAGAAGCTTATGGCATTGGAGCTTTCCTTCTCGCTGGTCATGAAATTATAACGCTTATTTCACAAAAATAATTTCTTAGCTATTAAGTCAAATTACAAAACTTCTTAATTATATTTATCCTATGTTAAAAAATATATCCCCCGCAACGTCTACTCGTAGGACGTTTGTTCGTAATGTACTCACAGGTGCTGCTGGTTTAGCACTTACTCCGCGCTTACTGCGTGCTACCGATCTTGCTAATAGCCGTATCAACGTTGCTCAAATCGGCTGCGGCCGTATGGGTACAAGTGATATGACTGAAACAATGCAGTATGTTGATATGTGCCGCTTTGTTGCGGTCTGTGATCTTGATACTCATCGCTCAAAAATTGCACATAAGACCTTAGTAAACCATTATAAGGCTAAAGGCCAAACTGATGTAGATATTAAGATCTATGAAGATTACCGTGAAGTGCTTGCACGTCCTGATATTGATGCTGTTTTAGTGTGTGTTCCCGATCATTGGCACGCTCAGGTTGCAATCGAAGCTGCTATCGCAGGTAAGCATATTTATGTGCAAAAGCCGGTCACCTATAGTATCGCAGAAGCAATAGCATTAAGAACAACAGTAGGATTTAAGAAAGTAATTTTACAAACTGGTAGCCAACAAAGATCAGAATGGCCATTTAAGTCATTTCGCCCTGCAACAGAGGCCGTGCGTAATGGTCGTCTAGGAGAGGTTAAGACGGTTAAAATCGGTATTGGCCTAGATGCTCCTAAGGGCCGCGCGGCACAAGTTATGCCAGTACCTAAGAACTTTAATTACGACCGTTGGCTAGGACCTGTTGAAGCAATGGAATATGATGAAGATCATGTACATCCTCAACACGGGATTGGTCGTCCAGGTTGGATCACAACCGAAAAATTCGGTCTTGGTATGATTACTAATTGGGGCGCTCATCATGTAGATCAAATGTTGTGGGCATTAGGATTAGAACATTCTGGTCCAAAGACGGTTGAGGCTCAGGCTAACTTCATGACGAATGATGTATGGACAGTTCACACAAACTATCATGTCGAAATGGAAATGCCTAATGGCACTCAAGTTATCTTAAGTGACAAATTTGAAAACGGACTACTTTTTGAAGGTACCGAGGGAAGCATCTTCTGTTCACGTGGTCATGAGCGTGTTACGGCATCAGATCCGAACGCAGATACTGGTCCAGATCGTTCGCTTCGCGCAAGCAAGGCAAGTCTACTTTCTGCTTTACCAAGCGATGCTGTTCGCTGGATGCCAAGTAAGAATCACCACTTAAATTGGCTCGAATCAATTAAAGCAAATCGCGAACCGATTGCGCCTATTACACAGTCCTCTCGGGCGCTCGAAACCTGTGCAGCTTCATGGATAGCTATGAAGTTGGGACGTAAACTGGTGTGGGATCCAGCTGGAGAACGCTTCGTAGGCGATGAAGAAGCAAATACTTATCTCAGTCGTAAAGCACGCAGTGCCGAGTACGATATTAATGTAATCATGAAGAACGCAGGTATCGTTTAATTTGTTTTACTTCACGCTGAGTACTTGGACTTGAAGGTCTGGGTACTCAGCTTTTTTTTACTTAATTGAGTTCGAATTTTGAAATTCTTTTAATCGTGGTGTACCTACTTCTACTTTCCCTTCAGGTGTAGTTGGCAACGTTACTAGTTCAGGTCGTATCGTTTCTTTGCCAAACATTGGTCCACCTGCTTTAATTAAAATAGGTAAAACTTGATCGAGATCAACACCAGCTGATGGGGTACTAAGTTTTGCCTGCCATAAAAGAACTTTCTTTTTTGAGTTATGGTAGAGCTTATAGTCATAGGCATTTAGAGCTAAAAAATAGCGATCATCTTCAGCCGCTTGCATGATATCTTCTTTTTCAAAATTAAGTTGTATGTTTCTTAACGTATTCCCTGCAACGAGAGCTAACATTTGATTTTGGTTTAATTGTACTTTTGAACTGGGATCCCCTGGATCGCCTGATTCACCAAGATCTAGCACATCTGGATTCATATATCCCCAATACATGACCAATATAATATCTGGAGTAGGATTCTTTTTACTCACAACGAGATAACCTTGTTTAGAGAGTTCTACAGCTAATTCATGGATTATTGGTCTTACAGCGGGTATTTTTTCACCAGCAACCGTAGCTCCCATTTCTTTATAACCGCCAATAATTGGAAAATAATAAGTCGGGTTCAAAGCCGTAGGATGCAGAACAGCTTTACCTTCAGCTGTCATGTCTACTACTACGTTTACTTGTGTTTCTTGTTCTGCCTTAAGCGTTACACTAAAGCTTACAGCTAAAACGAGTAGTAATACAAAAGATTTAATTCTCATTAAGTAGGCGGTGCTCCATAATGAGCTTTGTGAGAGGCGTAGGCTTTAGTATCTTTAGCCATTGAATCAAGTGTCGCAGCGATGGGTTCATAGGCCACAAGGCCTGAGAAAATAGCTTTATCACCTATGTCGCTTTCTAAAATAAATGTGGGACGCTGAGATACGTTATATTTAAAAAAATCTTCCGTACTTAACTGTAAACGTTTTTTAATAAGTTTTGAATCAGCCAAAGCATGAAGTTTCTTAGCGTTAATTTTAGCTACCTTAGAGGCTACCGAAACTGACACTACTAGGTCTCCTACATCTAAACCGTCTCTTAGTGCAGCGTGGGCTAAAGCTAAGCGAACGGTATCATCTTGAATGCCTAATTCTCTCGCTGCTTCCGCAACTAAATTAGGCGCTTCGTAGTGTCCTTCCCTTTTTTCTATAAGCCACCCTGAGTTAAGAATATAGGCTGAATGCATGCTTGTGCCTCCACTTCTTTGGTAAAACCAGTCGCACTGTTTCCTTGTGCTTGGAAAGTCAGAAGGCCGCATTAGGCCTATTTTCCACGAAAAATCGACTTTACCAGCATAATTTTTCTTTAAATTTAACCATGTGGGTTCGGACCAATGGCACCACGAGGACATAATATCGAGAAAATAGGTTATTTTCATAGGGAAAGCAGGGGTCGTGGGGGACTACTAAAATCCCTCAAAAATGAGGTTTAACTCGGCTGTAAAATACAGCAAGTGCTTAAAAATATAATAAATGTGCTTGTGTCTAACGCAATCGGGCAAAGCCTAACAAAAATTGCGATATGGCATCTGAATATACCGAATCGAGCATTAAAACCCTTTCTTCAACGGATCACATCCGTTTAAGGCCTGGCATGTACATCGGCCGTTTGGGCAACGGAACCCATGCAGAAGACGGCATTTACGTTCTATTAAAAGAGACCGTAGATAATTCGATCGATGAATTTACCATGGGTCATGGAAAAAAAATCGAGATCGAACTGACAGACGGCTCGGTCAAGGTTCGCGACTACGGAAGAGGTATTCCTTTAGGAAAACTCTTAGAGTGCGTATCGATCATTAACACGGGGGCTAAATACGACAGCCAGACCTTTAAGAAGGCAGTTGGCTTAAACGGTGTTGGCCAAAAAGCCGTAAATGCGCTCTCCCTTAATTACAGAGCACAGTCGGTTCGTGAAGGTGAAACTAAGGTCGTTGAATTTTCACAGGGTAAAATAAAGAAAGACCATAAGGTTGCCAAGTCAGAGGATAAAAACGGAACGATTATAGAGTTTACTCCTGATGAAGTCCTGTTTGGTAAAGATTATAAGTTCCGACGTGAATTCGTAGAGGACATGTTATGGACGTATGCCTACTTAAATCGTGGTCTTACGCTGACTCTAAACGGAACTCCTTTTAAATCAGAAAATGGATTAAAAGATTTATTAGAAAAAAATCTGAGTGTTGAGGTAATCTATCCTATCATTCATCTACAAGGCGATGATATAGAAATCGCTTTAACCCACGGCTCACACTACGGAGAAGAATATTACTCATTCGTCAATGGTCAGCATACGACCATGGGTGGAACGCATCAAGCTGCGTTTCGCGAAGCTGTAGTAGACACGCTACGTAATTTCTTTAAGAAAGAATTTGATGCTGCAGATATTAGGCAATCAATTGTTGCCGCTGTTTCAGTACGTGTGACTGAGCCTGTATTTGAATCACAAACTAAGACAAAATTAGGTTCTTCAGACGCGGCGCCAGGTGGACCATCAATCAAAGATTTTATCGGTAAATTTGTTCAGCAAAGTCTCGACGGCTATTTGCATAAGAACCCAGAAACCGCACAGGCGATTTTAGCCAAAATTTTGGAAAGTGAAAATGAGCGTAAAGAGTTAGCTGGTATAAGAAATCTAGCTCGTGAGCGGGGTAAGAAAGCTTCACTGCACAATCGTAAGCTTAGGGACTGTCGCCTGCATTTAGGAGATAAGGATCCTCGCTCAGAATTAAGTACACTCTTTATCGTTGAAGGTGACTCTGCTTCTGGTTCTCTTACCGCCTGTCGAGATGTGCAGACGCAATCAGTTTTCGCTCTGAAGGGTAAGCCTTTAAATACCTACGGTCTAACGAAGAAGGTTATTTACGAAAACGAAGAATTTCACCTTTTACAATCTGCACTCAATATTGAGGACGGACTTGATGGGCTTAGGTATGGTAAAATTGTTATTGCGACCGACGCTGACGTGGATGGAATGCATATCCGTTTACTCTTAATTTCATTTTTCTTACAGTTCTTTCCTGAACTCATTACTGCAGGACGCTTGTATGTTTTAGAAACTCCTCTGTTTCGTGTCCGTAATAAAAAAGTTACGCATTACTGCTATTCAGAAAGTGAAAAGAATAAAGCGATGGATAAGTTAGGTACTACAGCAGAGGTAACTCGGTTTAAAGGACTGGGAGAAATTTCAGCAGGTGAATTTAAAGACTTCATCGGTGAAAATATTCGTCTTGTACCTATTTCATTAGCCCATCTTCACAGCAGTGATGAACTACTTTCCTTTTTCATGGGTAAAAATACTCCTGAAAGACAGGACTTTATTATTGAAAACTTGAAGGTCGAAAAAGATCTCGTCGAAACCTGATTTTAGAAATGTCCGCAAAAAATTCTTCCAGTAAAAACGGCGTATTCTCAGCAGAGTCTTCACTCGCTACCAGCTACAAAGGCTGGTTTTTAGAGTATGCAAGTTACGTTATTCTTGATCGTGCGGTTCCGCATATTAACGACGGGCTTAAACCGGTACAGCGCCGTATTCTCCACACCCTCTGGGAGATGGATGACGGTCGTTTCCATAAGGTTGCTAATGTTGTAGGTGCTTGTATGCGCTTTCATCCGCACGGAGATGCCTCTATTGGGGCAGCTTTAGTTGGCATGGGTCAGCGCGGTTACTTAATTGAACCTCAGGGCAACTACGGAAATGTTCTTACTGGAGATGATGCTGCAGCGCCTCGGTATATAGAAGCACGTTTAACTCCTTTTGCTAAAGAAGTTCTTTTTAATCCAAAGACAACAACGTGGCAGTCAAGTTATGATGGCCGTGCACGCGAACCTGTCACTGTACCTGCTAAATTTCCACTCGTTTTATTAGACGGTGCTGAAGGTATTGCAGTTGGTCTTTCGACTAAAATTTTACCCCATAACTTTAACGATTTATGCCGAGCTTCGATTAATCATCTGCAAGGTAAGCGGTTTAGAATCGTTCCAGATTTCCCTACAGGAGGTATCGCTGATTTTGCTGAATATAATGACGGAGAGCGTGGAGGAAAAGTTAAGGTACGTGCTAAGATTGAATCTCGGGGTAAATATGTCTTAGCAATTACGGAGCTTCCATTCGGTGCTACTACGGAATCTTTGATCGACTCGATTTTAGCAGCGAATGCTAAAGGAAAAATCAAAGTGCGTCATGTGGATGACAACACAGCAGACGAAGTAGAAATTTTAATACATCTTCCGCAGGGCAGTGAGCCAGAAAAAGTAATTCAGCAGCTTTACGTATTTACAGACTGCCAAATTTCTATTTCCCCAGCTGCCTGTGTCATCGATAATGATAAGCCTGTCTTTATTGGTGTTTCTGAAATATTAAAGCGTAGTGCTGAAAGAACGAAAGAGCTTCTCAAGAGCGAGCTAGATATCCGTCTTGCAGAACTTGAACAACAGTGGCACTGGGATTCTCTGGAACGCATATTTATTGAAGAGCGTATCTACCGAAGAATTGAGAAAGCCAAAAGCTGGGAAGAAATACTGGAAGAAATTCGCGATGGATTAAAACCATTTGTCAAGGATCTCAAGCGTCCTATTATCGATGATGATATTGCTCGTTTAACGGAAATAAAAATTAAACGTATTTCTGCTTTTAATCGCTTTCAAGCGGATGAGGCGATGAAGAAAATCGAAACTGAGATGAAAGAGGTTAAGCATAACCTTAAAAATCTAAATGATTACGCTATTGCTTGGTTTGAAAGACTAGCTGAGAAATATGGTAAGGGCATTAAGCGTAAGACGCAGTATGATGAAATTGCTCAAATTAGTGCAGCGGCAGTTGTTTCAGCAAATCAGCGTCTTTACGTAAATCGTGAGGAAGGTTTCGTAGGTCTTAACTGGCGTCAGCATGAATTCATTCAGGAGTGTACTATCTTAGATGATGTCATGTGTATCATGGCAGACACTGCTATGAAGGTGTCTCGTGTAGCCGATAAGATTTTTATGGGTAAGGACATTGTCCATTGTGCAATCCTACCTAAAGACGGCGACAAAGCATTCTATGTGATGGTGTATCAAGACAAAGAGAGCGGTAAGGCCTTTGTTAAGAAATTCCAAATTGGGGGCGTTACCAGAGACAAACTTTATCCACTTGCAAAGGCAGAGGGTTCAACCGTTGCCTACTTTGCGCGTTTCGCTACTGAAAAATCTATACCAAAGAAATTAACTATTACGGTAGATGGCCGTAGCGGCGCCCGTTTAAAAGAGTTCAACTTTGATTTGACCGAAGTACCTATCAGTAATCGTAACGCTAAAGGCGTTACTGTAACGAAGTGGCTAATTAAAAACGTAAAGCCGGTCGAGTGACCGGCTTTAGTGCCAAAATAGATTAGCTAATGTCGTTTTTCAAAACGACACGGTAGCGCGCTTTACCTGAATGAAGGTGTTCTATCGCTTCATTTATTTTAGACATAGGGAATGTCTCAACAACAGGAGCGATATGATGGCGTGCACAAAAATCTATCATTTGGGCCGTTGTTGCAGGACTTCCTAGTGGAGTACCCGAGATTGATTTTTGACCACCAATGAGTGAGAACGCAGACACAGGAATTGGCTCTAAGGGAACACCAACCATGTGCAATCTTCCACGAGGAGCAAGGGACGCAATAAGGAGATCCCAGTTAAGAGTTACGTTTGAAGTGACTAATACAAAATCAAATGTACCTGCTAACTTTTTGAGTTGATCTGTATTGGTTGTGTTCACCGTTTTGTGAGCACCTAACTTGTGCGCTTCTTCTTTTTTAGAATCGCTTGATGTGAATGCTGTCACTTCACAACCCCATTTGTTTAAAAATTGAAGTGCGAGATGACCTAATCCGCCAATACCTACAACACCTACACGGTCAGTTGGTTTAACATGAAATTGAACGATTGGGTTAAAAACAGTGATGCCTCCGCAGAAAAGAGGACCTGCTTTTACCGGATCAATTGCATCTGGAATTGGAGTAGCCCATTCCCAATCACACCGTACTTTGTCTGCGAATCCGCCATGGCGTCCAACGATTGTACCTTCTCCGGTAGCACATAAATTGTGATCGCCCGCTAAACAGTGGTTGCAGGACATACAGCTCTTTGAGCTCCATCCGAGACCAACACGGTCACCTACTTTTACCCGTTTAACATTAGGACCCGCTTTAATAATTGTACCCACTACTTCATGGCCTGCTACTAAAGGGAACTTTGACATACCCCAGTCGTTATTAAGCATGGATAAATCCGAATGACAGATACCGCAGTGGCTTACTTTAATTTCTACTTGTTCAGAGTGGAGTTCACCTGGATTATATTCGTGGGGAACGAGGGCTTGTCCCTTACCGTGTGACGCGTAGGCTTTGATTAAATCGCTCATAAAATTAATTAGTTATTAGTTGAGATAAGACTGTTTTAATGAACGCATAATTAACGATAAGTCAACGGAAGCAGCTCCGTAAAAGACTACTAAAGACAGTGGCATTTTTAGAAGCCTGTGCTAAGTTACGTTACTGTGAATACAACCACTTCTTCTTTACCAACAGTCACCGTATTAGGCTTAGGAATTATGGGTAGTGCTATGGCACGTCGCATCAAAGCTGCGGGTTTCCCTCTTGTAACTTATAATCGAAATGCTGTTACCGCTGCTACTTTTACAGCAGAAGGATTTACAGTGGCTAAAACTCCTGCCGAGGCTGTCTATAATGCAGACATTATTTTGTGTATGGTTTCGGATGATAAAGCCTCGCATGACATTTGGCTTGGTGAGCATGGAGCACTTCTGGCAGCCAAAAAGGGATCGGTATTAATTGATTTAAGTACGCTAAGTGTAGCTTGGATAAAGGCACTTGCAGCTCGCGCTGTCTCACACGGTTGTGAATTACTCGACTCGCCTGTAGCAGGAAGCAAACCGCAAGCTAATGCGGGAGAACTTGTTCTTTTTGTAGGGGGCTCTGCTTTAGCTTTGGAAAAAGTTATGCCTGTATTTAAAGTAATCTCAAAGTCGGTTAATCATTTGGGACCTACGGGAAGTGGTGCTCGCATGAAACTGATCAATAATTTCTTAAGCGGAGTTCAAGCTGCGTCCTTTGCAGAAGCGCTCGCTATTATCGAGAGAAGTGGCCTCGATAGGGCAAAAGCCGTCGATTTAGTGATGAATGGTACTCCTGGAAGTCCAATGATTAAGACCATGGCTACCCGTATGCTTGCGCCTGATTACGATAACACAAACTTTGCTCTACGCTTAATGGCCAAGGATTTAGGTTATGCAGCAGAGGAGGGTAGAACCCACGGTGTTGGAATGATTACTGCTACTGCAGCCTGGGAAGTCTTTAAAAAGGGTGTAGATTCTGGTTTGGGTGAAAAAGACCTTTCAGCGGTAGCGGAAACCTTTAGAAAGGCCCGTTAAGGCTTATTTAAGCTAAAAATGGCCATTAAAGTGAGGTTTAGAGCCAGAAGCTGAGAAAAAGGCCATCATTTTTTTTCATAAGATTAATCTTTTAATCTCACTTTGCATTTGCCCGTATTCGCTGTGCTAGCTCACTGTTTAAGCAAAGAAATACATGTATCTTCAGGCGCTAACCCTACGCGGCTTTAAATCGTTCGCAGACAATACTACTCTAAGGTTCGAACCTGGAGTAACGGCAGTCGTTGGACCGAATGGCTGCGGCAAATCCAACATAGCAGATGCAATACGCTGGGTCTTAGGTGAACAAAGCGCCAAGGCTTTACGTGGTGGTAAGATGCAAGATGTTATTTTCGAGGGTGCAGATACGCGCAAGCCAGCACAGCTTTGCGAAGTGTCGCTTCTGCTTACCGATTGCGAAAAACAACTAGGCAGCGAATTTCATCAAATTGAAATTATGCGCAGGGTTCACCGGGATGGCCAAGGTGAGTATTTCTTCAATGGGCAACCTTGCCGTCTTAAAGATATCCAAAAATTGTTTATGGATACCGGCATTGGCCGAACCAGTTATTCGATCATGGCACAAGGTCAGATCGATCAAATCCTCTCCTCTAAGCCTGAAGAACGACGTGCTGTATTCGAAGAAGCAGCGGGTATCACTAAATATAAAAGTCAGCGTCGTGAAGCTTTAAACAAACTTGCGCTTACTGATCTTAACCTTGCTCGAGTTACGGATATCGTTGGTGAGGTGTCTCGCCAAATTGGAAGTCTACGTAGACAGGCTTCTAAGGCTATGCGCTTCAAGCGCCTTAATCACCGTTTAAAACATTTGAGTTTGGCATGGAGTGGTCATCATTACGGTACTGTATTTGCGACGCTAGGCGACCTGGAGGCTTCCGTTAATCGTTTACGTGATTCTGCCTTAGAACGGCGTACGAGTTTAGAGGAACAGCAAGTCGCGCTTGAAACTAAGAAGTCAAATCGTAGTCGTCTTAATCAGCGCGTTCAAGAAGCACAACAAGCTGTATTCGATTTAAAATCACAACGCGAGCAAGCCGAGAATGCTGCTCGTCTTGCTGATATTCGCAGGACGGGATTAGAGGAGCGAATCGGTTCTTCAAAAATAAATTTATCTGAAGTAGAGATGCAGTTAAAGGAAGTCACGGTACAATTCGATACCGGTGCTCAGGACAAACAGCTTCAACTTAATTTACTGGGAAGTTCCGACGCAGTTTTCCAGCAAAGAAACCGCGATCTTTCAATTGTCGATGGTAAGGTTAGTAAATTAGAGCAAGAACTTCAGCAGGCAAAATTTAATCTTTTACAAACAGAAAGTGCTGTTGCTCGTTTAAGAACAGATTGTTCGGGTTACGAAGTTGAGCAAAAAACGAGCGTACATCGTCACGAATCTATCGTGAAAGATATGGCTTTAGTTAAAGAGGAACTTGCTGGGGCTGTTAAAGCAGCCGAAGAGGCAGCGAGTCGACTTGCCCTAGTTACTCAAGAAAAAGCTAAAGCTCAGGAGCAAGCAGTAACTGCACAAACGGCATTAACTGAGGCAACGCGTGAATTTAGAGAAGGACAAAGACGTTTACAGGAGCTTGATCGTCAACTCGCTCAACGCAGTGCACGCCTTAAAGTTTTACAGCAATTACAAGAAAAGTGGGAAGGATTTGGCGAGGGAGCTAAAGCTATTTTACAAGGTAGACTAACCGAGTCTTTGGAAGGCCAGAAGGTTACTCCTATTTTACAGGGTCTTGACGTAAAACCTGAGGGGTCGAGAGCATTGGCTGCTTTATTAGGTACTGCAGCAGAAGCTATTGATGTTGCGGATGTAGCAACGGCTAAGCGTATTTTAGCAAAATTAGAATCGGATCAAATTGGATCCGTTATTTTACGTATTTCCGAGATTGGTATTAAACCAGACGCTCTCAGTGATTTGCCCGTTGGTTTGTTGCCTGCACGTAGCCTGCTTAAAGATCCTGAACAAAATCACCCTGCGGTCGCTCTTTTAGATGCCTGTTATATTGTAGATGACTTAGGAAGTTTCTTAGATACGTGGCGTGCAAATCCTGCACTGAGTTTTCTCGCAGTAGCTACACGTAAAGGTGAAGTTGTAGACCGCCGTGGTTTAGTAACGGGTGGTCATGCTAGTGCAAAGAACCAAGCTAATAGTTTAGTTCAGCGTGAAGTTGATTTACGTGAAACAGCGCGTGCGCTTAACGATGATCAGAAAGTGCATGATGAGCAACGGGCCAAAATTGACAGGTTAAACGCAGCGGTAATTGCTGCTGAAACAGCAATTGAAATTGCTCGTGAGGCAGTGCTTCTCGCTACACAAAATGCTGCGTCTGCTCATGCAGAGCAGCGTAATGCTCAGCGTAGCAGTGATGATGTTTCTGGTAAACTGCGTCGTATGGATGCAGAAGTTGCCTCCTTAGAGGCAGCACGTAATGAGGCACAAACACGGTGGTTAAAAGCTCAAGAGTTGCTTAAAAAAGCGGAAGAAACGGATGCCACTCAACGGGCGCGTATCTCTACACTTGATAATGATTTAATCGCCGGCCGTACAGAGCGTGATGTTAAACGGGAATCGCTAGCACAAGCTCGTCTTGAACTTGCAGATCGCAGGCAAAAAGTTGAAGTTCTTGATCGTGGCCTAGGTGAAATGGAGCGTCGCAGGCAACAACTCGCAGAACTGCTCAGTCAGAGACAAAACGAAATTGAAAGTTGGTCTGAGCAAACCGCAGATCTCGAAAAAGAAACGAGTTCTCAGAAAACAAAATCTTCTCAATTAGTAGACACTCTAAAGATTGCTCAAGATCAAGTGGAGTCAATTAAGGTGGAGCTTGTTTCAATTGAGTCAGAAATTGATGCCTTGGAAGCTTCGCAGACTAAGGTGCGTCAGGAATCTGATGCTGCACATTCTCAGCTTAGTAGTCATGAAATCAAGCTCGCTGAAAATAGACAGAGAGCTCAATTCCTATCCGAAGATGTAACGCGTGAATACGGTATCGATATCGCGACCATCGATTGGAAACAGATGCTTTGGAAATCAGAAGACGAACCTGAAGGAGTTAACTTACTTGATATTGATGAAGATGAAGATTTAGAGGCTGCTCCTGCGGGCAAAGCCTTACCAGATGCGATTGAAAATAATGGAGTCGCTCTTGATGCAAGTGAGGGTGAGAAGGCAACAAAACCTAGACGTAAAAAAGAAAAAGCACGGGGTGAGCCAACAGAATCTGATTTAGCAGCTTTGGATGCCACTAAGTGGGATGAAATTAAAGCCCAAGTCGATGCCCTACGTCAGAGAATTTCAACCATGGGTGCAGTCAATTTGGTTGCGATTGAGGAGTATGTTGCGCTCAAAGAGCGTCACGATTTCTTAAAGGGTCAGTCAACGGATTTGATCACGGCAAAAACAGAGCTTCTTGCCGCAATTGATGAAATAAATAAGACCTCACAAGCTCAGTTTGCTCTCACGTTCGAGCAAATTAAGAAGAATTTTGATTACACCTTTAAAACTTTATTCGGTGGTGGTAATGCACAGCTCGATCTTATTGCAACGGAAGATATCTTAGAAAGCGGTATTGAAATTGTAGCTCAGCCTCCGGGTACAAAACTAAAAGGTATTACACTGCTATCTGGTGGACAAAAGACGCTCACAGCAGTGGCACTGTTGTTTGCGCTTTATATGGTTAAGCCATCTCCATTCTGTTTACTGGATGAATTGGATGCTCCGCTTGACGAATCAAATATTGGTCGTTTCACCGAGTTATTAAAGAAATTCGTGTCTGAATCACAGTTTATTATTATCACGCATAATAAGCGCACGGTAGCAGCTGCGAGTGCAATTTATGGAGTAACGATGGAAGAACGTGGAGTGTCTAAAATTGTCTCTATGGTGTTTAATTCTCAACATGGAGAACCTGAAGTTACTAACCGCAACATTGCTGAATCAGTCGTCGCGATGGCTCCGAGTAGTTCAAGTAATTGATTGAATGAAGGTCCTTCTTGTTGATGGATTTAATCTCGCTTACCGGTGCTTCTTTGGAATACCGGAATTAACTCGGGCAGATGGATTTCCAACTAATGCATTACATGGTTGGGCCAAAGCACTGTGGCGATTAGAGGATCAAGAGAAACCTCATGTAAGTATTGTTTTTTTTGATTTAGGTGGTGCTCAAGATAGGCTTGCTTTGCATCCAGAGTATAAGGCTCAGCGTAAAGAAATGCCTGAAGGTTTAGTGCTTCAGATTCCTATTTTAAAGCAGCTTACTCAAGCTATGGGAATTAAATCTGTTGAGCAGCATGGTGTAGAAAGTGATGACTTGCTTGCATCAGAAGCAGTCGAACTTTCTAGGCAAGGCCATGATGTTCTTATTTTAAGTTCCGATAAAGATTTCGCACAAATTGTAAGTGATAAAATTACAATCATGCTACCTCCAGCTACGTCTAATCCAAAACTCGGATGGCGTAGAATGGACAGAAGTGCAGTGATTGAAAAATTTGGAGTTCCACCTGAACGTATCGCCGACTACCTGGCACTCGTTGGAGATACAGCTGACAATATTCCCGGAGTTGATGGAGTTGGGCCTAAGACAGCAGTAAAATGGATTAGCGCATATGGTGACTTAGAAGGCGTCATAACGCATGCTTCAAAATTAATGCCAGACCGTTTTAGGGATGCGGTTATTCAGGCCGCAGAACGTTTAAGGTTAAATAGAACACTAACTACCCTTAACTTAAACCACCCCGTTATACCGCTCGAGATTGGCCAAGTTAAACACGAAGAATTATATAAGTTGCTTGAAGAGATGGAGATGCGTTCAACACTAATCGAAGCTCAGAAACGATACGGCCAGCCAGAGCTTTTCTAGAGGCTTTAACATAAAGCTTAAGAATTACCCGTGACATATGCCGCCTCAGTGGCTTTTACTGAGGTGTGCCAGAATCAAAGCCACTTCTTATGTTAGGACTACCTAAGGGTAGTCTCGAGGAATCCACCAAAGCGCTTTTTGCAAAAGCAGGTTGGAAAATTACGACTTCATCTCGTTCCTACAAGCCATCGATTGATGACGCTGAACTCGATGGTCGTTTTATTCGTGCTCAAGAAGTGAGCCGCTATGTGGAGCATGGTTTCTTTGACTGTGGTTTAACAGGCTACGATTGGATTCAGGAAAATAATTCTGACGTGGTTGAAGTTTGTGATTTAATTTACAGCCGTGCGTCTGTGCAAAAATCGCGTTGGGTGCTTTGTGTACCTGAAAGTTCGTCTTATCAAAAACCTGAAGATTTAGCAGGCAAGCGTGTTGCGACTGAACTCATGGGTACAGTGAAGCGATATTTCGAAGCTAAGAAAATTAACGTAGAAGTAGAATTTTCTTGGGGTGCAACAGAAGTTAAAGTTCCCGATTTAGTTGATGCTATTGTAGATATTACTGAAACAGGAAATTCGATTAGAGCTAATAAGCTTAGAATTATAGATACACTGCTTGAAACGAATACAAAATTTATAGCAAATAAGAAGAGTTGGGCCGATCCAGCAAAGCGTCGTAAGATTGAGACGATAGCAATGCTATTGACTGGCGCACTTGAGGCGGGGTCCAAGGTTGGCCTTAAGATGAACGCACCTAAGTCAGCATTAGACGCTATTCTTAAAACGATTCCTGCTCTTCGTAATCCAACTATTTCTCCTCTCTCTAATCCAGATTGGGTTGCTCTAGAAACAATCATTGATGAGAGCATAGCTCGTGAAATAATACCTCAACTTAAGCGTATTGGTGCTGAAGGAATTGTTGAGTATCCTCTTAACAAGGTAATTTACTAAAGCATATGGCTGGAGCTAGACCTGTTACGCTCGGTCTCCTTCAACATGCGTGTGGATCTGACCGTGCTTTAAATTTAAGTAAGGCGCTAGCTCTAGCTGAACAAGCGGTTAAAGCTGGAGCACAAATTATATGTACCCAGGAGTTATTTCTAACGCCTTATTTTTGTCAGAGTGAAGATTACAAGAATTTTGAGTTAGCGGAAGAGCTTCAGGGACCGACGACCCGGGCATTTCAAATTTTCGCAAAAAAGCACGGCGTTGTTGTTATCATTTCACTCTTTGAAAAGCGTACGCAGGGACTTTATCATAATTCTGCAGCCGTAATTGATGCGGATGGTTCTTATCTGGGAGCATACAGAAAAATGCATATTCCGGATGACCCGCTATTTTACGAAAAGTTTTATTTCACACCTGGTGACTTAGGATTTAAAGCATGGAAGACGCGATTTGGTACCATTGGTGTTCTCATCTGCTGGGATCAGTGGTATCCCGAGGCGGCTCGTTTAACTGCAATGAAAGGCGCAGAGATTATCTTTTATCCCACAGCAATTGGTTGGCATCCTAAGGAGAAGCATGCACTCGGGCAAAAACAATATACTTCATGGGAAACTATCCAGCGCTCGCATGCCGTTGCTAACGGATGTTACGTAGCGGTATGTAATAGAATTGGGCATGAGCTTCCCGTCGGAGGGGACGGCATCGACTTTTGGGGGCAAAGTTTTATTGCCGGTACAAGTGGAGAAGTACTCGCAAAAGCATCTGAAAATGAAGAAATGGTGCTTATTGCAACCGTTGACCTAGAAAAAATAGACGATACGCGTACCCACTGGCCTTTTCTAAGAGACAGAAGGATAGATGCTTACGAAGATATTACGAAACGCTTGAGTGATTAATTAGCCATCTGCTTGCAAGGGGCATGTGGGTGTCTAAATTTAGAACCTTACTGCCATGGCCACTTTACTTGCATCCTCAAAAGCTCCGGTCGATTTAGGTTATCGCATGCCGGCTGAGTGGGAAGAACAGGAGGCAGTTTGGTTATCTTGGCCTCATCGTAAATTAACGTGGCCACGCCATTTTAGACCAATACCTCGGGTTTTTGCTCAAGTAGCTGCAATCATAAGCTGCTTTGAAGAGGTTAGAATTAATGTCCCAAAAACGCTGAATAAAAAGGCATATGCCTTAGTAAAAAAAGCAGGTGCAAATATGGACATGGTTACTTTTTATGATCATCCCACAAACGATGCGTGGTGCCGAGATCATGGTCCTATATTTGTTAAACAAAAAAAGACGGGAACAGTGGCTATAACGGATTGGAAATTTAATGCATGGGGCGGAAAGTATCCCCACTCGAGTTTGGATGATGCAATTCCTAGCCATATTGCTCACGTGCTTAAGCAGAAGCGGTTTGTAAATCAAATGGTACTTGAGGGTGGTTCAATTGATGTAAACGGAGACGGACTCCTCCTTACAACTGAGGTATGCTTACTTAACAAGAACCGCAACCCTGACTTAAGTCGCAAAGAAATCGAACGTAACCTAAAACAGTTTTTAGGTATTAAAAAAGTACTTTGGCTTGGAGAGGGTATAGTCGGAGACGATACGGATGGTCATGTAGATGATTTGACTCGGTTCTTCAGTAAGGACGGTATTTTGACTGCTGTTGAAAAAAATGTTAGGGATGTAAATTACAAAGCTCTTAAAGATAATCGAGAGCGTTTGAAAGATCTTAGAACGCTGAAAGGGAAACCCTTTCATGTCGTTGAGCTTCCGATGCCTAGCCCTGTTCGTTGCGAGGGTAAGCGATTACCTGCGACTTACGCAAATTTTCTCATTATCAATGGAGCAGTACTCATGCCTTCATTCAGGCAGCCTAAAAAAGATGCTGAGGCAGCTGAAATACTCGAGTCGTGTTTTCCTGGACGTGAAATAGTGCCTATTGACTGTGTAGATCTTGTTTGGGGTAGAGGTACTTTGCATTGTATTAGTCAACAACAACCAGCTTCATGAAATTATTAGCCTCTTTATTTATTCTTGGTGTAATTATTTTAACTGCTGGGTGTGAGGATATTTCTGATACACTCCATAATTATATACCAGCTAAGCCAGCTGCTATTATTCATTTTTTTAAATCAGACGAACGAACAACCTATGCAGCTTCAAAAACCGCTTTATCTGACATAGGCTTCCATTATGTATCAGGTGGTCCTGCAGTTGGGCGCTTATATGCCATTAGTGATGTTACGGCAGGCGATACGCAAGGCAGTTCACACCAGTATACGCTTACTGCACACTTTCATGCTTTGATAGATGGTAGTGGGACCGATGTCAGTTTAGATCTAACGGAAGTTATTGAGGCAGATACACTAAGACATCAAGGAATGGGTACTGAAAGTGGACTTAATGATACCGCTTTAGCGAAAATATATTTTAGAGCTATCGAGCAAAATCTTGGGATTAAAGCTACTCAGTAAAGAGTCGTTTAGTCTTTATTATTTTTTATTGCGCACATTCGTAATATTCTTTTGTTTGGGGGGCTCGTTATTTTAATTAAAGCCCCATTCTACTTTTACTATAACACTTAGATTTTCTTATACTTTGTCTAGAGCTGCCAATTTTCGTCTTTTTACAAAACTTTATTTTGTAACTCTGCTTAGTCTAGCACCTCTTTTAATGAGAGCGTCTAGTACAAGTAATTTTGACGTAGTTGTTTACGGCGGTACACCTTCAGGAATTATTGCTGCATGTGAAGCAGCCCAAGCGGGCAAATCCGTGTGCTTAATAGAACCGAGCCAGCATGTAGGAGGTATGATGACTAGCGGACTAACTGCAAGTGATTACCACAATCCCAACACAGTTGGGGGCAAGGCACTCAGTTTCTATTACCGCGTGGGTAGTTTATATCAATCGTTGGTTCAAGCAAAGTTCAATAAATCCTTAGCAAAGCGAGACCAGTTAATCAGTAAAATAACTTACCCTGTTTGGGATTATGAGTCTCATATTGGAGAGCAAGTTTTCAATCAAATGTTACTTGAGTCAGGAGTAACTTGTATTTTAGGAAAGCGTATTGACCGAGTTGGTTCACGCGGAATAACCAAAGTCTTCAATCATATCGCTTCAATAACGATGGAGACTGGCGAAATATATCAAGGAAGTGTTTTTATAGATTCTTCTTACGAAGGTGATTTGATGGCTCTCGCTCATGTTCCTTATGTTGTAGGGCGTGAAAGTAGCTCCACCTACAACGAACCGTTGAATGGAGTTCAACCTCAGACACAATATCGTGGTATAGTTGATCCTTATGTTATACCCGGTAACCCTTCAAGTGGTTTACTTCCTGGTGTAGAGAGTCAAGTTCCGGGAAATGTTGGAGATGCTGACAATCGTGTACAGGCTTACAATTTTAGGCTCTGTATGACTAATAATCCTGACAACAGGGTTGCTGCTTCAAAACCTGAAAATTACAACCCACTAGATTATGAGTTACTCTCCCGTTTAATTGCCCAAAATCCTAATAGCGTTTTTGGTGCTCAAATCGCAAAATTCGCTCCGCTTCCAAATGGTAAAGTAGACGTGAATAGTAGTGATGCATTTTCTACAGATTTAATCAGCCCATTAACTAAGACTTGGGCTGATGCTTCCTACGATGAGCGTGATAAAATTTTACAGCGTTATAGAGACTACACCCAAGGATTTCTTTGGTTTGTGACAAATGACCCGCGTGTTCCTATGAATATTAGAGCTCAAGCTGCTGAGTGGGGTTTAGCTGCTGATGAATTTATGGATAACGGCAATATGCCCTATAGGATCTATGTTCGTGAAGCCCGTCGCATGTTGGGTGAATATATTATGACTGGCGCGAATGCTCAAGGAACCGCTTTTGTTCATGACCCCATAGCGATAGGATGTTATGGTATGGATTCACATCAAGTTACGATGTACGTGGATAACGAGGGGCTTTTAAATATTGAAGGAGGTCTCTGGTCAGATAGTATCAATTACGGTATCAGCTATCGTTCGCTCGTACCAAAACTGGCCGATTGCGATAACCTTATCGTATCCATTTGTATTTCTGCTAGTCATGTTGCCTATGGTTCAATGCGTATGGAGCCCGTTTATATGGAAATGGGCCAGGCAGCAGGTGCTGCGGCGTCATTGGCTATAGATAATGCAACTAGCGTGCAATCAGTGAATTATAGTACTTTAGCAGCTATTTTAGTAAACGAAGGCCAAGTTATAACTGATCCAAATTGGTCTATTGGAGTAGATTCTTACTAATTTCTGCTTGCTCGCTTCCATCAGGAATGGAAGTCTGACCGTTCGCGGTTTTCTTATTGGTCAGGTCAACGTATCCGCGATGTTCCCGTTGGCCTATCCCGTTATTAAAACAGTCAACCCAAGATTTTTGCCCCTCGTGGTAAAAATCTAATTAGGATGAGCGAGTATCTTTGGAGCAGGATTCCCGTTTATCCATCTACGTATATGAGTTCAGTCATGCAAGATCTACTCGCGCAGTCACCCTTCGACAAGTTGAAGGAAGGCGCGATCATTCCAGGTACCATCACAGAAATTCGCCAAAACGAAGTCGTAGTAGACATCGGTGGTAAATCTGAAGGTGTTATTCCCGCAAACGAGTTTATTGATATTGGAGATCTCCAAATTGGATCTCAAATTGAAGTGCTCGTTGAGAAACTCGAAGACAAGAACGGTAGTCCGACTCTTTCATTCGATAAAGCCGAACAAAAGAAAAACTGGGATAACATTCTCACAAAGTTTCCTGAAGGTTCCGTGGCTACAGGCCGCGTTAAGGCTAAAGTTAAAGGCGGACTTATCATCTCTATTGGAGTTGATGCGTTTATGCCTGCATCACATATCGATATTCAACCACCAAAGAATCTCGATCAATATGTAGGTCAAACCTATGATTTTAAGGTTCTTAAAATTAATTTAGAGCGCAAAAATATTGTTCTATCTCGTCGCGAACTAATTGAAGAACAACGTACCTCAAAGCGTCGCACGCTGCTTGATTCAATTCAACCAGGACAAGTCCGTAAAGGTATCGTTAAAAACATTACAGATTTCGGTGCATTCATCGATCTCGACGGTATGGATGGACTACTTCATATCACCGATATGAGCTGGGGTCGTATTTCTCACCCTTCAGAAATGCTAAAGCAGGGTGAAGAAATTCAAGTAATGATTATTGAAGTAAATCGCGATAAAGAGCGTGTTTCACTCGGCCTTAAACAAACAACACGTAATCCATGGGATGAAATTGAACGTAAGTTCCCAGTTGGTGCTAAGGTGCATGGTAAAGTTGTTAACTTGGTTCCTTATGGTTCATTCGTTGAACTTGAGCCAGGTGTTGAAGGCTTGGTGCACATTACTGAAATGTCTTGGACAAAGCGTATCACGAAGCCATCCGAAGTACTCAAGGTTGGTCAAGAAGTTGATGCTGTTGTTCTTGGTATCCAAAAAGACGAGCAGAAGATCTCACTTGGTCTACGTCAACTCGAGCCAAACCCATGGGATATGGTTCGCCATAATTACCCAATCGGTGCCCGTGTACGTGGTAAGGTTCGCAATATGACTACGTACGGTGCCTTCATTGAACTCGAAGAAGGTATTGACGGTATGGTTCACGTTTCAGATATGAGCTGGACACGTAAAGTTAACCTTCCTTCAGAAATGTTAAAGAAGGGTGATGAAGTGGATGCAATCGTTCTTGATGTGGATCCAACACAGCAGCGCATCAGCTTAGGCATGAAGCAGCTCGCAATTGATCCATGGTCAGACATCGACTCCTTCTTTAAGATTGGTGATGTAGTACAAGGAAACGTTACTAAGGTTACTTCATTCGGCGCATTTGTTGAATTGAAAGACGGTATCGATGGCTTAGTGCACATTTCACAAATCAGCGAAGATCGTATCGACAAGGTTAAAGATCATTTAAAGCCTGGCCAAACAGTCAGTGCTCGCGTGATCAAAATTGACCGTGATGAACGCCGCTTAGGCCTATCAGTCAAGGCAGCCAACTACAGTAACGAGCAATTAGCCGCTGAAACAGCGACCTATGAAGCTCTAAAACGTAGCGCTGGTAATGATATGATGAACTTAGGTGATATCTTAGATGAAGCGTCAAAGAAGGAAGATGAAACTCAGAGCTAAACCTCTGTAAGTTAACTCTTTTAGCTTTTTAATAAGAAGCGTCCGATCTATCCAGATCGGGCGCTTTTTTATGGATATAAATCAACCTTGCCCCTAAGCCGTTGGAACTTCAGGGTTTACTGAGTGAAAATTGGTTTTTTAGGTGGCTCTTTTGATCCCATCCATTTCGGGCACCTTATGGCTGCACAGGATGCCTTTGAACAGTTCAAGCTTGATCGCTTGTTCCTAGTGCCTGCTGCACAAACACCGCTAAAGCCTTCTGATGCTAAATCAAAAATTGAAGACAGACTAGCTATGCTCAAAGCCTCCGTTGAGTGGGATAGCCGTTTTGAGATGTCTGACTTTGAATTAAAGCGCGGTGGAATTAGCTATACAATTGATTCAGCACGTCACTTTAAAGCGCTTTACCCCACAGACGAACTTTACTGGATAATAGGAGGTGATCAGCTTCCAAAGTTACATTTGTGGAAAGATATCTCTGAGTTAGCAAAACTGGTTGAGTTTATATTTCTTGAACGTCCTGGTTACCCTATAAAGGCTCAACCCGACATTCCAGGGCTTAAGCTTCACCGCTGTGATGGTCATCTCCTCGGAGTGAGTTCAACTGAACTCAGGGAACGTTGCCGTTTAGGTCTTTCCTTAGATTATTTTGTACCACATAAGGCGATTGTATATATTAACGAAAACCGTCTTTATCAGGATAAACAACCATGACCTCAGAAAAAATTTCTTCTTTCGAACTCGCTAAACTATGCTGCCAAGCGCTTGTGGAAAAAAAGGCAGATGACATCCGTATTTTGAATGTAGGGTCGCGTTCCTCAATTACAGATTACATGATTATAGCATCAGGTAATTCTGATCCGCATTTAAGAGCGCTTAGAGTTGAGTTGCACCGTGTTTTATCCGATACTTCTTCCCGTGTTATTGGTGTAGATACAAGTACTGAAAGTGGTTGGACCGTTGTAGATTTATTTGATGTGATGGTGCATCTTTTTAATCCAGAAGCACGAGGTCGCTACAAGTTAGAAACGCTGTGGAAAGACGCAGATCAAATTTCTTTAAATAAAATGCTCGGTCTTCCAGAAAAGAAGCCTGTTGCAAAGCCAATCAAGAAAAGTGCTGTAAAGGCGGTTGCTAAACCTGCTAAGCCAGCGCCTAAGAAAGCTACTGTTAAGGTTAAAGCTAAGCCTGCTTCTAAGGCTAAAGCTAAGGTAAAACCTAAAGCTAAAGTAATTTCTAAAACAAAAACTAAACCTAAGGTTAAACCTGCGCCTAAGAAAAAGAAGCGCTAGAATCCATAGCTAAGTGCTGAAATAAATTTTTCTTCAGTACGTGCTAGTGGATCTAAGATAGCATTATTGTAATTATACTCAAAGTTAACATTGAATGTGAGTGTTGGCGTAAGCTTGCTCGCAATAGTTGAGCGAACTTTATAATTATATTCAGCAATAGTTGTATTTATTTGTTCACTCAGTGATTGAACTAAGCCATTATGGTTTTGTAAAAGAGGGGAATACTCGAGGGAAGCATCCTCCGTAAATTGAATATGGTTATTAAATTTATATATAAAATCCTCTGATACTTTGCCTAAATAAGAGTATCCGTTCTGAAATCCTGTTACTGAAAGAGCTTCTCCTGTTATACCTAGAACTAGATTTGCTACTTTTCTAGGATCTTCGTATAGCTTAAAACCAATACCTGCAGTTTGCTGATATTGATAATTAATTAATTGAATTTTATCTTTATTATACGAGGTTTCAGACTGACCAAAGAGTAAAGGGGTTAAGCTGTGTCTCCATCTAAAACTAGCATCCTCTTGATTAGCCGTTGGAATTTGAGCGAGCGCGGAATAAAGTATTCGTCCTCGTGCGAGATATTCATCTAAACCATGGGTTTTTGTCTCTTCTGCGGCAACGGATAGATCTACCGAATGCACGCCTGCTGCAGTTGCTTGAGAATAACCCAATTCTAGTTTGCCCTTCCAAAGGTCTTTAGGTGCTTTGGAAGGCGATTTAACGGTGAGCACCGTGTTGTGCTCAACCGTTGTGTTAGGCGGCGTTTTAGCAGGGTTGGATTGTATGGTGGTTTCAATTAACTGGGCTTTATCTGAATCTATTATAACTGTAGTTTTGAGTGCTTCAGAATAGAAGTAGAGCTTGCCTGATTTTATATCTACTACCTTTCCTGTTAGTTTATCTCCGTAAGGCAGTACAAGTACGGTTGCATGACTTACTGTGATCCAAAAAAAAGATATCAATACGATAAGAATCAGATTCCCTGCGGTAAAAAACTTGAATCTTGATGGCATGATTAATCTCGAGCTAATGCTTTTAATGACGATTTACACTACTTTAAGGTTACAGACCAAGAATTGCCTTGATGGTTCAGCTTTTATTAGATCTTTTTATATCTAATGAAACGGATTCGCCCCGTCCGAGGCTTTACTCTTATAGAAGTTGTTATCTTGCTTTTGATTATCGCTCTACTTTTGGCGATGGCTATTCCGGCTTTACAGAAAATACGCCAAGCAAAGCAAGAACGTGAGCAAGCTACAGCTGCTGAGATGGCTGCTCCTGCTAAGCCTTGAGGCTAGCTGAGTATATTATACTTGAAGATTGCCCATATCGCGCGAAATCCATCGCGCCACCCAATCTTTTTACCATCTGCGTAAGTGCGGCCATAGTAGCTAACGCCTACTTCATAAATTACTACGTTTAACTTAGAGAGCTTGGCAGTAAGTTCTGGTTCAAAGCCGAAACGATTCTCTTCTATTCTTACTTTATTAAGGACGTCACGGCGGCACACTTTATAACAGGTCTCCATATCTGTGAGATTTAGATTAGTAGCCATGTTGGAAAGTAGGGTTAGGAATTTATTTCCAACCATATGCCAAAAATAGAGAACGCGGTGAGCTTGACCTCCCATGAAACGAGAACCAAACACCACATCCGCTTTCCCATCAACGATTGGTTTAATTAAAATAGGATACTCATCAGGATCGTATTCGAGATCAGCATCTTGAGGAATAACGATATCTCCCGTTGCTGCAGCAAATCCTGTTCTTAACGCAGCTCCTTTACCTTGGTTTACTTCATGATAAATAATTTTATCTACGAGAGGAGCGATCTGTGTTCTTAAAACATCACGAGTGCCGTCGCGAGATCCATCATCAACAATGATAATTTCTTTATCTGTAAGACTGGAGGCTCGGACTCGGTCAACGATTGTGCGAATAGTACGAGCTTCGTTGTAACAAGGAATGACGATAGATACGCGCATAGTGTTAAAGATTATAATGCCCTACGAGTCTTCCATAAGTCGAGGTCAACATGAGCCCAATTTATTGAATAACTCTTGAGGCTTTGTGTAGGCAAATACCGAGTAAGAACCAAACCAAAATAGACAGTTTCCCAGAATTGGTAAAGCCTTGGATCTTGGGGAGTATGTTCTGGTACCGCCATACCTCGAGGTGTTTTAGGCCCTAAACACTCCTTCATCCAAAAAAGGACATGGGTATCGAGTACTGAGAGCATTTGGTTTGCCCGCGAATGAAGAATGAAGAATTTTGCTGTTTTGATTCCTATCCCCGGGAAAGAGGTTAGGGTTTCCCAGCTGCAGGTCCTTAAGTCGAGTTTAGCATGGGCTACTTGGCTAAACCCCCGAGAAAGTAGGCTATATTTACCTATTTTTACTCTGCGCAGCTCAGCGTCCAGAGTGTGCATTGCTTCTAATTTTCTAATATAAGCGAAGGGGGATTCCCCTTCAAGAAATGCCTCTAACTTAACGGACTGTTGATCTGCATTTTTACCGGCTACTACAAAGCAGAATAAAAGAAACTCCTCAAGCTGAGCATCGCTTCGAGCAAAATCTGTAACTCGACTCGGATCAACCATGAGCGGGTGGTTTAGACCATAGGAAGCTTTGTGAACTCGAAAGGATCTTACCATCTTCTGAAATAAGGTCTACTTTCCAGGCAATAGGATGTGTTTCACGGCCTGTCCAATCTGATCCTGTCAGACCTAATAAATATTTTTGTTCACCTGGTGTATCTACTGCTGGAAATGTTTTTTCACGTCCCTCAATCCAATAAGGTGTAATAAATTGAACCGAAAAATGGGCTCCTTTTAATGAAGTTGTAGTATGTTTTAATCTAACAAAAAAATAATATCCAGAACGTGATTTAGGCTGTGTACGTTCAATTATTATTCCGTCATTCTCTTCAACTCCATTAAAATATTCAGATACAAAACGGAATGTATTTACATCTCTATATCTTGGCCAAACGCGTACGAATTCAACATCAGCTGCTTTCAAAGAAAGGCAGAAATAAAAAATAAGTATCAAAAGGCACGTACGACGCATGATGAATACTATATATAAATGCAGTCCAAGCTTAGTTTAAAGGCAAATGCACATTAAGGATTAATTAATTCAATATATTGATAACGATGTATACCTAAGAGTGAACTTTCCCAACCGTGAACAGCAGGACTAATTAAGTAGGTTTTGGTTCCGTAAAAAACAGGTGCTATGGGTGCTTCATGGAGGAGTCTAGATTCTGCTTCTTGCAGCAATGTAAACCGTTTTACTGGATCAAGTGTTTCGTTGGCTTGCTTGTCTAAGCGGTCGAAAAGGGGGTCTACCCAACCCGTGCGATTATTGCCACTATCGCTCAAAAATAAGTCAATATAGGTACTAGGATCATCAAAATCGCCTACCCAGCGTGAACGGGATATCTGGTAAGAAAGTGTGCGTTGATTATCTAGCCAAATTCTAAAATCTAAATTTATTAAATTTATTTTGATACCTAGATTGTTACGCCACATTTCTTGTATAGCCTCGAAGACTTTAGTATTAATGGCGTCCGTATTCATTTGCAGCTCTAGTACGGGAAAGCCTCTGCCCTCGGGGTAGCCCGCTTCACTTAAAAGTTTTTTAGCTAAACTAATATCCGTTTTAGATTTTGGTACTGGACTATAACCTCCTGTATTGAGGGGAGTCAGTGCATAGGCAGGTGTACGACTTTGATACAATACATCATGCGAGATAGCTTCGCGGTTGATAGCTAACGACAAAGCTTGTCTGACTCGGCGATCATTTAGGGGAGCCTTAGTTACATTGAATCTAAGAAATGAACTATCACTTAAGGGATCTATGCGTAAAAGTTCTGGTGCTTCTTTTCTATAATGAACCAAACGATCAGGTAATAAATCCCATGTAATATGCAATTGGCCTGATCTAAAATTTGCTTCATCCGTTGCAATATTATCGTTCGGATAGAAAACGACTGCATTGAGGTGACTATGGCTATTATCCCAATAAAACGGATTTTTATTTACTACGATACGAGAATTAGGTTTCCAGCTTTTCAAGATAAAGGGACCATTACCCACAAAATTTTCTGGCTTAGTCCACCCCGTGCCACGTTTGTTAAACGCATCAAATTGTGTAAGTGTCTTTTCATGGACTGGAAACCATACCTGATGAGCAACAAGTGTTGGAAGGTAGGGGCAAGGTCTACCTAAAGTTATTTCTAGGGTTTGATCAGTACGTGCTTTTATTCCTACTTTAGAAAAATCAGTGATTGTACCAGAATTATATAATTCTGCGTTTAAGACTGGAAAAAGAAGATAAGAATATTCACACGCGAGTTGAGGTGATAAAGCTCGTCTCACGGAATATACAAAGTCGTTGGCTGTAACTAGATCTCCATTAGACCAGCGAGCATTTTCTCTTAAGTGAAAGGTATAAGTTCTGCCATCATTTGAAATTGTCCAAGATTCAGCAACGCCTGGTACGGCCTGAGATGTTTTTTCGTCGATACATGTCAATCCTTCAAACAATGCTATTAGAATATTATAATCGGATAATGCAGTACAAACATGAGGATCTAGATCTTGTGGTTCAGAGCCATTCCCTAGAAGTAACGTTTTCGCTGTAATCGCATCACTCGCTGGTGTCGATGCTCGTCTACATCCGGTTAAAGTTGCACTTACTAAAATACATAAGGCAAGAGTTAGTACGTATAAACGCATAAGTTATATAACTACTTTTGGGTAAGATCGTAATTAATGAGAATAGGATGTACCAGTTTCCAAACGCCTTCAGCTACGAGTTTTGCTCCATCAACATTAGGGTGTATACCATCCGCTTGATTTAGTTCTGGTACTCCGCCAACCCCTTCAAGTAGGAAAGGCTCAAAATATACCTTTTCAGTTCTAGCAACCGAGCTAAATACGTCAGAGTAAGCTTTTCTATAGGGTTCACCGTAGTTCATAGGCATTTGCATCCCAGCAAGAAGAATTATTGCATGGGGCTGCTGAGTGCGAATACGAGCGATAATTGTATGTAAATTAGAAGCCATCACCTCCGTAGCGATACCGCGTAAGCCATCATTTGCACCTAATTCAATAAATATAATATCGAAAGGCTGACGTAATATCCAATTGATACGCGTAAGACCACCTGAGGTTGTATCTCCGCTTAGACCTGCGTTTACGACTCGCCAGGGAAGTTTTTCCTGAGTGATTTTATCTTGAATGAGTGCGGGATAACTTTCTGAGTCTGGGCTCTCTAATCCATAGCCCGCTGTAAGGCTATCTCCAAAGAATACAAGGGTGTGGGACTGAGCATTCACTGTGAGTGAGGTTACTAGAAATAATAAGACACTTATACAGAGGCCATTAATTCGATTTTGTGAAAAGTTACTCATGCTTAGTTGCACTATTTACATAAACCTTTTGTACAGAATTAGCGATTCACAATCAGTGAAATCTCACTTAACGTCTAGTCACAGGTATATGGCATTTATATTGAGCATGGCATGGAAGGACTCACGGGCGTCTCGGCGTCGACTTCTGCTTTTTTCCACGTCTATTGTTTTAGGAGTAGCGGCTCTTGTCGCTTTAGGCTCTTTAAGTGTTAATTTAACGGATTCAATCCATGATCAAGCTCAAGGACTGCTTGGTGCAGATCTAAGTGTTAACACACGCAGTCCAATGAGTAGCACGTTAGAATCAAAACTAAAAGCAGTAGGAGGTTTACAGGCTAAAGGCCGTACCTTTACCTCAATGCTTTTAATTCCTGGGCAAAAAAATGCTACACGCTTAGTTCAGGTTAAAGCAGAGGAAGACAATTTTCCCTTTTACGGAGAAATAACGTGCGAACCTAAAGAGGCGATTAAGCGATTAAGTAAAGAGCAGGCCATACTTTTAGAGGAGTCACTTATGGCTCAATACAATATAAAACGAGGTGACCAAGTAAAACTGGGCCAATTATTTTTTACAGTTGCTGGTACGCTCAAAAAAATTCCTGGAGAAAATTTAGCTGTTTCTCTTTTGCCTGCACGTGTCTACATACCTTATCGTTTAATAGAGGCTACCGGTTTGGGCGGTAAGGGTAGTTTAGTTTCTTATTCCCTTTCTCTGAAACTACCTAAAGGTGTTGATCCCGATTTACTCGTTGCTGATCTTAAAGTATCATATCCAAAAGAACGTGTGTCTTATGATACAGTCGTTTCTAGGCAAAAACAACTAGGTCGAGTTGTAGATAATGTGACTGCGTTTCTTAGCCTTGCTGGTTTCATAGCACTTATACTGGGTGCAATTGGTGTTGCGAGTGCAGTCCATGTCTATGTAACACAAAAACGTGCGACGGTTGCTTTACTGCGATGTCTTGGTGCCAGTGGCTCGCAGGGTTTTGGGGTATATTTAGTGCAGGGCCTATCTTTAGGAGTGTGTGGGTCTTTGCTTGGAGGGCTGCTCGGGGTCCTATTACAGACACTCGTTCCACTCGTAGTAAGGCGTTATCTTCCTATAGACATTCCTATTGCGCTTTCTTGGCTGTCGCTCATTCGAGGGGTGGGAGCGGGTGTTGTTATCAGCGGGCTTTTTACCTTAATTCCACTGTTAGGAATACGCCGTGTTTCGCCTTTGGAGACACTTAGAAATAGCAGCTTAAGCCTAGGTAATTTCTCTGCTAATTTCGATCCCTGGATTGTAGCATTAATTGTTTTAATCGGCGTTTCAATTACGACATTCGCAATCTCTGAAACGCGAAGCACTGCACTAGGATTAGGATTTGTAGGCGCACTTGGTTTAGGGTTTTTGATTCTATACGCTGTTGCTCGCTTAGTAGAGTTGATTTCTAAGCGTATAACCATAAGGGGATTTCCTTATGTTATAAGGCAAGGGCTAGCTAATTTACACAGGCCAAATAATAGAACTGTACTCTTACTATTATCTTTAGGCCTAGGTACTTTTTTGACGCTTACTTTATTTCTTACACGTACGTCTCTACTTAGAGAACTTGGACAAGGAGCTGAGGGAGCAAATGCGAATCTATTATTTATTGATATTCAAAACGATCAAATCGAAGAACTCTCCAAATTACTTGATGAGCGAGGTGCGCCTCTACTTCGTAAAGCTCCTATAGTGGCCTTAAAAATGACAGCCGTACGTCATGTACCAGTAGACCAGATTACAAAAAATGAAAAAAAGCGAAGAGGAGGGTGGGCACTAAAGTGGGACTACCGTACAACGTATCGCAGCACACTCACTCAATCAGAACATATTATAAAGGGTATATTTATAGGTAAAGTGGCAACTGATACTGCCCTAATTCCTATTTCAATAGAAAAAAGTTTAGCAGATGATTTAGATTTAACATTAGGTGATACCATCGATTGGGACCTACAAGGGGTTGAACTTCACACGGAAGTTTCGAGTGTACGTACTGTTGAATGGAGGCGTTTAGAAACAAATTTCCTCGTTGTTTTTCCCGAAGGTATTCTAGAATCCGCTCCCCAGTTTTATATTGGTGCAGTAAAAGCGCTTTCTCCTGAGGTTTCAGCATCACTTCAACGCGCAGTAGTTGAAGACTTTCCTAATATAACTGCGATTGATTTAGAAATGGTACAACAGACTTTAGACGGTATTTTATCTAAAATCGGATATGTCGTAGAATTTATGGCTTTATTTACAGTTGGTACGGGCCTTTTGGTATTAGCATGCGCAGTTATTAACGGTCAATTTCAGCGAAGAAAAGAGGCAGTGCTTCTTAAAACATTAGGGGCAAGTCTTTCGCAGTTAAGGAAAATTCAATATGTAGAATATGCTGTATTAGGATTTTTTGCTGCGAGTGTAGGATGTATCTTAGCATTTATTAGTTCTACTTTACTCAATCATTTTGTATTCCACATTGCTACAGTTACTACGTGGTGGATTTACGCCCTAGCTGCTTTCTTTGTATCTAGTTTAACTTTGATAACGGGACGCTTAGCGGATTCCGGCCTCGAACGTTTATCGCCTCTAGAAATGTTGCGTAAAGAGGTTAATTAATGCTTAATATATTTAATTTATAATGAAAGTACTTGGAATCGATATTGGTGGATCTGCTCTTAAGGGCGCAATTGTAGATATTAAAACAGGCGTTCTTGTTACCGAACGTTTTAAAATTGAAACGGATGTTCGCCTTACGCCTCCTGATATGGCTAAAGCGGTTGCTCTCATGGTTAAGCATTTTAAATGGAAAGGCCGTGTAGGCATTGGTTTTCCTGGGGTTATTCACGGTACGAGTATTTTAACTTCAGCAAATTTACATTCAGATTTTATCGATTGCGATGGAGTTAAATTGTTTAGCAGTCGGATTAATAGAAAGGTTTCACTTACTAACGATGCTGCAGCTGCAGCTTTAGCTGAGTTAAAATTCGGTAGGGGTAAAGCCTTTCAAGGAAAGGTACTTTTCTTAACTTTGGGTACGGGTGTTGGTTCAGCCTTAGCGTACAAAGGGAATGTTATTCCCTTAGAATTAGGGCATTTATTATTTGAGGGTAAGGATGCTGAAAAAATAGTTGCCTCATCAGTACGCAAAAAAAACAATTTAAGCTGGAGTGTTTGGGGGCGAAAACTAGGTGCTTATATCAGAGTTTTAGAAGACGCTCTCTGGCCAGAACTCATCGTTATTGGTGGGGGCGTAAGCGCTAAACACGAAAAATATTTTAAATATTTAAAAACAAGGGCCAGGGTTGTTACGGCAGAACTTTTAAATGAAGCAGGTATTGTGGGTGCGGCACTTTGGGCAGTACAAAAATAGCTGATTTTGCAATGCTAATACTAACTTAAACCATTTTTAATAATGGTTTTAAGAGAGCTTACGTAACGCTCGACTTAGCCGTTTTAATTCATTAGTATTTAGGTATATATGAAGGTATCGAGTGCGGCACTTTGGGCGGTACAAAAATAGCTGATTTTGCAATGCTAATACTAACTTAAACCGTTTTTAATAATGGTTTTAAGAGAGCTTACGTAACGCTCGACTTAGCCGTTTTAATTCATTAGTCTTTAGGTATATATGAAGGTATCGAATTCCTCCGTTGCACCCAAGTCTAAGCGTCCTCTTTTTATTATATTAGGCCTATTAGGTATAGCTCTTCTTATAGGAGGTGTTGTTTATCGTTCTAAACATGCAACACTCGCTCAACCCGTAACTGTAGAGAAATCAGTAATACGTACGATTACACAAGTGGTTACCGCCACAGGCAAAATACAGCCTGAAACCGAAGTTAAGATTTCATCTGAAGTATTCGGAGAAATTATCAAGCTCCCCTTCAGAGAAGGCGCTAGGGTTAAAAAAGGAGATCTTTTAGTTAAATTAAAACCCGATTTATATCAGACTCAGGTAGACCAAGAGTCAGCAGCTGTTGAGTCATCTAAAGCTAATTTTTTACGCGCCAAAGCTAAACTGCAACAAGCGACTATGGATTATAAGCGTTACGAGGACCTGTACCATGGCAACTTAGCTTCAGAGTCGGAGTATGTTTTATATAAAACGAATTATGAAGTCGCTAAGGCTGACTATCAGGCATCAGCAGCTAATGTTCATCAAGTAGAGGGTGTCTTAGGGCAGATGCAGAATCAGCTTTCTAAAACAGTAATTTATTCGCCGATGGATGGAATAATTAGCTCACGCTCGTCAGAAATCGGAGAACGCGTTGTAGCAACAGGGTCGTTTTCTGGTACTGAAATTATGCGTGTCGCTGATTTAAGTAATATGCAAGTCCAGGTTAATGTTAATGAAAACGATGTCCCTAATGTTAAAGTAGGTGATCATGCCGTTCTTTCTATTGATGCTTATCCAGATCGTAAATTTAATGGTTTTGTAAAAGAAATTGCTAGTTCTTCTGAAGGTTCTGCAGCAACCGGCAGTGGTTCGTCCTCTCAAGCATCTGGTGCGTCTACGGATCAAGTTACTAATTTCTTAGTAAAAATCAGCGTGGTAGACCGCGATATTCAGCTTAAACCGGGCATGAGTGCTACTGTAGATATAGAGACGCAAACAGCAAAAGGTGTAGTTGCTGTGCCTATTCAGAGTGTTACTGTGCGTGCAGAGGGTGGATTGACAACAGAGGAAGTTCAAAAGAAAGATCTCAAAACGGCTCAGGAAAAATCTGGTTCAGATCTTGTCGTGAATTCTGACAAAGCAGACGCTAAACGTTTACACAGTGAACTGCTTAAAGTCGTATTTGTAAAAGAGGGTGACGCTGTAAAAATGAAGCAAGTAGTTACGGGAATTGCTGATAATGCTTGGATTGAAATAAAAAGTGGAATTACACCAGGCGAAGATGTTGTTTCAGGTACTTATGCTGCCATTAGCCGTAAATTAAAGGACGGGATGAAAGTTTCAATCGAAGTGCCTAAAAAAGATAAGGATCAGAATTAAGTTTTAGCTATTAATTTAAAATCTTGTGAGCACACCTCGTTTGACTCGTCCTATTGGGCCACTTGTTATTGATATCGATGGAGTAGTAAAACTTTATCAGATGGGAACTGAAACTATCCACGCGTTACGTGGTATTTCACTCAAGATACATCGTAACGAGTATTTAGCGATTATGGGACCTTCGGGCTCAGGCAAATCGACTCTTATGAATATGCTGGGGTGCTTAGACACGCCAACTTCTGGCCGCTATGAATTTAATGGAAAGAATGTAGCAGCTATGGCTGACGATGAATTAGCTGATATTAGAAATCGAGAAATTGGTTTTGTGTTTCAGACATTCAATTTACTTCCTAGGTCAGATGCTTTGCGTAACGTTGAGCTGCCTTTAATTTATGCTGGTATTCCTGTCGCCCAAAGGCGTGAACGAGCGCAACTTGTTCTAAAGGAAGTTGGATTAGAAAATCGAATACATCATAAGCCTAACGAACTATCGGGTGGTCAAAGACAGCGTGTGGCTATAGCACGAGCTTTGGTAAATAAGCCATCTATCATACTAGCGGATGAGCCTACGGGAAATTTGGACTCGCAAACAGGCGTTGAAATTATGGCACTTTTTGAGGAACTTTATAAATTAGGTAATACGATTATAGTTGTCACTCATGAAGAGGATATCGCTAGGCATGCGCGACGCGTTGTACGCCTAAGAGACGGATTAATTGAAAGCGATGGAAGTGTGCAAAGTGCATAATTGTGAATATTCTGATCTACGAGTTTAATGAGTCAGTGCGTATAGCCTTTGCGCAAATATCAGCGCATAAGATGCGCTCTGCATTAACTGCTTTAGGTGTTATTATTGGTATTGTTGCTGTGACCTTGATGGGCATGGCAATAACGGGTATGGATACAAGTTTTGAGAGCAGCCTTGCGCTACTCGGTGATGATGTTATCTACGTTCAAAAATGGCCTTGGGGTCCTGTGGAGGATTGGTGGAATTACGTAAATCGTCCCCCTATCCAACCAATTGCAGCTACTGAAATAAACCGGTTAATTGAAAATTCACCTACTACACTATTAGATATTGCAGTGCCTGTTCGAGTACGCTCAGGAACTGTAAAACGTGGAGATAATTCAGTAGGCGGTGTTTATATTGCAGGCACCTCGGGAGATTATGGAAAAATTATTACAGCAGACTTTAGACAAGGTCGCCTCTATACTGAAACGGAGGCTGAGAGTGCACGTGCAGTCTGTGTATTAGGCTGTGATATAGCAGACGCACTATTTCCGAACGAAACTGCTCTAGGGAATTTTATCCAAGTTAAAGGATATCCCTTCCAAGTCATAGGAGTGCTCGCACGCCAAGGCTCTTTTCTAGGGCTATTTAGTTTTGATACTCAGATGCTTTTACCAATTAAAACTTTCGAAAAAGATTTTGGGGGTAAAAGTAAGGGTGCAGAAATTCGTGTAAAAGTGAAGGATAAGAAAAGACTCGATGAAGCTAAGGAAGAACTTGTCGGTTTAATGCGCCGTGTACGAGGACAACTTCCTGGGGAAAACGATAATTTTACAGTCAATGGAACCGAAGCCTTCAAGGAGAAGCTAGAACCAGTTAAAAAAGGTATAGCTATTGCAGGACTTTTTGTCACCGGCCTTGCTCTCTTTGTAGGGGCGATAGGTATAATGAATATAACCTTCGTTAGTGTTAAAGAGAGAACCAAAGAAATAGGAACGCGAAAAGCACTAGGAGCTAAACGGCGTACCATACTCTTACAGTTTTTAATTGAGTCTATTTCTGTATCAGTAATAGGAGGTATTATTGGTATTCTATTGTCCTCTAGTCTGTGTCTATTGATTGCCCATTTATTCCCTAAATTACCGGTAGCTTTTTCACCTGCATTAGTAGTAATCTCCTTATTAGTATCCGCAGGAACAGGCATTGTAGCAGGATTCGCTCCAGCTTGGGGTGCATCGCGACTCGATCCTGTTGTAGCACTTAGGTACGAATAATTTATTTTTTTATGCTATTAAAAGAAATTATTCGGATGGCATTTGCATCACTAGGAGCCCACAAATTGAGGTCCTTTTTAACCATGGCAGGAATTACCATTGGTGTATTTTCTGTTATTGGTGTAATGACTGCAGTCTCCGCTTTAAGACAATCGATTGAGACAGGTTTAAGTTTTTTGGGTGCAAGTACGGTACAGTTTTCCAAAACTTCTGCGCTACAACGCGGCGGCGGCGCAGATAGTGCTAAATACGCAAAGCGTAAAAATATTACCCTATCTCAGGCACAAAGGTATGCTAAATTAATGCAAGGAATAACTGATGATGTAGCCTTTAAGGCTTTCAGTCAGGGTTCTCAAGCTGTCTATGGTGGTAGAAAAACTACACCTGATATAAACTATGGCGGTACGAATGAGCACTTTTTGTCTTCCAATCAATACACGATTGATACAGGTAGAAATTTTACAGAGGCAGATATCGAGCTAGCCAGCCCCGTAATCATTATAGGACAAGATATCGTTTCTAAGCTATTTCCTTCAGAATCGCCTTTAGGTAAGGTAATTAAAGTTAAAGCACACGCCTATACCGTTATAGGAACATTTGCGCCTCGTGGTACTTCGTTTGGACAAAGTGATGATTCTATTGCTATGGTTCCAATTACGCGCTTTTTAAACGATAATGGGGCAGAGGGGCGTTCGATAAATATTGCAACGGGTGCTCCTACACAGGATGCCTACTCTGAAATCGTTGATAAAGGAATAACTGCGATGCGTATAGTCCGTGGTCTCAAAGCTACTGATGAGAATGATTTCGAAGTATTTTCTAATGATTCTCTCTTAGACGCTTTTGCTAAAGTTGCAGATGCTGTAAGTTCTGGTGCGTTTGTTATTAGCGCTATAGCGCTTTTGGCTGCAGGGGTGGGCATTATGAATATAATGTTAGTCAGTGTGACAGAACGAACAAAAGAAATTGGTATTCGTAAATCGATTGGTGCCCGTAAGGTTAATATACTTTCTCAGTTCTTAATTGAATCTGTTGGTATATCACTCGCCGGCGGACTTGCTGGTATTATTCTTGGAGTACTTGCAGGTGACGGATTAGCTCTGCTCTTAAAGTCACAAATAATATTCCCTTGGGGATGGAGTATTGCAGGCCTTGTTGTTTGCACTGCAATTGGAGTCGGGTTTGGTTTTTATCCCGCGCTAAAAGCTGCTAACTTAGATCCTATCGAAGCACTACGCTACGAGTAAGGAGTTTAGGTCTGACGAATCTCTGAGCCTTGGAACTGGATTTCTAGGCGGTATACTTTTTTAACGCGGCAGCTAATGCGGCCTGTAGATTGATCTACCATTTCAGGAATCTCGATTCGGTGAATATCAACAGCTGCATGGTAACCACGTTCAGAAAATATATCAATTAGCATGGCTAGTGCCAGTGGTTCATCGAGTAGCGTGTCCTCTGTATTAATATGAGCAACTCCAGAAATAGCATGCCTGATTACGATAGGCATAATCTTCTTCTCAATGAATGTAACGACCTGCAGTAGGAGATCGTGATTTTCAAATTCATAGCTATCCAAGCGCTTTACTAATTCTTGACGTGCATGAATTACTATTTCGGAGGCTAGGGGAATTTTTCTTAAACTGTCAAAGGTGCGAGGATCTAACTCTAAGGTACTTTGATAATTTAACTCTTCCACAATATTTTGCTCAACTTCAGCAACTGTACCTTGAGCATTGATAAGATGATAATGGAAAATTTCTTTTAATTCTTGAAGAGCATCCCATGTCTGTTCTTTGAAAACTCGGTACCTGCGACTTGCAAGTGCCTGATCAAAGTCTGTAGCACGTTCTTCTAATAATTCTCCAATACCCGTCTTTTTAACTTCTTCATTATATGCACGTATTTCTAGACCACGCTTGAGCTGACGAGTGATACTGGTTTTCTCATCAATAAAGAGCACCATAATATGAATCGTGGGCTGTCTAAAATATAGACCTAAAGAAGTCGTATTAAATTCGGCTCGTAGATCATGCATTTTATCTACGAGAAGTTTCAAACATTCTACCTGCACTTTGGTTCTAGGAAATCCATCGAGAACTACGCCGTCCCTATATTCAGGGAGTAAAAGTTTTTTTAATAGAAGCCCTATAACTTCTTTATCGCCCACCATTATACCTGCATCTTTTAAGCGTCGTGCTTCTGGAGAATCAAGTAAGGAGCTAATGACTACAGGCTTACAGGTAAGGCCTCTTACTTTAGAAATAAAAGCTGTATTGGTTCCTTTTCCTGAACCAGGAGCTCCTCCCAAGAGGATAATTTCTTTTGGAAATCTTAGGTTTTGACGTCCCATTTCTGCCTCTAACTTTGTCCATACTCCACTAAAGATGATTTGAGCATCCTTAATTTCTAAGTCGGATATGCGAGAATTACTCGTTGTTGCCGCTTCGTTACCTGGTGCGCTAAAAGATGGATTAGACATACAGCTTTGTAAGGTAATATCAGAGCTTAATGTCCTTTAAGTCAGCAAAACAAAAACACGCCTAAATTAACCTATTTTTAACCAAATCCTTTATTTTTAGTCGTTTTGGCCCTTTTTTCGGAACTTAAGCGTATTAAATCGATCAATTAGAGTAACTTATGCATGTTCTCATCATAGACGATGAAGCATCAATTCGTAAGACCACACGAATTGCCCTAGAAACATGCGGTCATACCGTTACGGAAGCGGGTAATGCAGTGCGTGCTTTACGGGTTCTAGGGGAACAGGTTTACGATGTTATATTCTTAGATCTTAAATTAGGTTCTGATGATGGTTTGGATTTACTTAGTCGCATACGTACGATGAATCCAGATCAGGTTGTTATTATGTTTACTGCTTATGCATCAGTATCAACTGCAGTTAAGGCTATAAAGCTAGGTGCTTATGATTTTATTCCTAAACCTTTCACACCTCAGGCGATTCGTGATGTAATACGTAAAGTTGAAGCATCTGGTAAAATAATTAAAAAAGAACTTACCTTAAACCGAGGCAGTGAATTTAAAGCTATACCTTTTCAATTAGATACCGCTGAATTTTTGGTAGAGAAAGCTTTAGCAATCGCACTTAAAGCTGCGCCTTCTAGCGCAAATATTTTAATTTATGGTGGAAGTGGAATTGGTAAACGCTCACTTGCGCTAGAAATACATAGACGCAGTGCTCAAAGAGAAGAATCTTTTAATCAAGTCCGTGCAAATCAGTTAACGTCGGATTATCTCGAGTCTATAACGTCTGGTACACTTTACGTACATGACCTAGCAAATCTAGATTTAGAAATGCAGGGTTATTTTTTGCATTGGCTAGATGGTATTCACGTTAAAATTTCTACATCGTTAGATCCAGATTCTAAAGGGGTTAGACTAATTTCTTCTAGCGCTATAGCCTTAGAAGAATGTGTGAAACAAGGTGTGTTTAGAGAAGATTTACTTTATCGCTTGAATGTAGTTACCGTTAATCTACCAGATATAGCATTAAGGCCTGCTGATCTAAAGTATCACGCTGAAAACGCCGTAACTTTTTATTGTAAACGCTTAGCACGTTCTAATCTATGCATTAATCCTTTAGTCATAGACAACTTTAAGCAATATACTTGGCCGGGTAATTTTAGGGAATTTAATCACGTTATTGAGTCAGCAGTGGCTACAGCCACAGGCACCGAAATACAAGTCAGTGATTTGCCGATTGATTGGCAAAAAAATAAACATTCACTCAAACAAGCAACGCAACAAAATGATCTACATCACGTTGAAGCAGATCATATTTCTCGAGTAATAAAAGAATCTAAAAATTATGATGAGGCAGCTTTAAAGTTAGGAATAGCGAATTCTACTTTATACCGTAAACGGCAAAAATTCGGTCTCTGATATTCCTGCGATGCTACGCAAACGCTTTGCTCTGGGTCTAGTCCCCTTGCTTATCCTAGTAATAATAACAGGGTTAGTAGGTATAGGCGTAACGCGATACCTCGCTTCAACGTTTCAACGTGAATTGCTAAACAGTTTGCAGACTGTCACTCGCACTCAAGCTATAAGAGATTTGGTGCAGTCTATGGATGATGCATTTCTATCGGCTCAAGCAGGTAGACTTCTAGAGGCAGATAAAATATTTAGTAAAGCACGGGATAAAATAGCAGGACTCTTACTCGAAGAATCTGCTCAAGTTTCTCCAGATCCTAATGTAATTTTAGCCTTCAAAAATCTAGATGAAAACTTTCAAAGTTTATCTAAACGAGGAGCTCAAATAAACCAGACAGTCTATTCGGGTTCAATCGCTACTATGCTTGAAAATGAGGCTATTATTCACGCCTTTTATTCTGCACTTGATCGCTACGGAAAGGTTCAACTAGAGCATGCACAATTTGTCTCATCTCAGGTTAAACATTTAGCGCGAACAACAACCTACCTCGTTCTTTGTGTAATTGGAGTAGCAGTCATTATCTGGCTTTTCATTGCACTAAAATTATCCCAGTTATTTCTTCTTCCTTTAGAGAATTTAACGCGCTCTGTATCTACGCTTGGAGTAGGAGCATGGACTAGTTCAGTGCCCGAAAGTGAGACCGATGAAATCGGCCTGCTAGGTAAAGCGTTTAACGCGATGGCGGTACGCTTAAGTCAGTATGAAAAAGCTTTAACAGAGCGTGTTTTGGTTGCTCAACGCACTATGGAAGCTGCATTGAATGCAACACCTGATCCTTTATTTATAGTAAATAATTTGGGAGTAGAAACTATTTTAAATCCTGCTGCGCGTGATATGCTTGAAAGTAACGGTTTGAAATATGGGCTAACTGAAGATCTCAAAAGTAAGGTAAGGCAAGTACTTCAAACAGGAGTTAATTATTTGCCTGTGGGTTATGAACATGGAGTGACGTATAAAAGTAAATCAGGGGATCGCTACTATTTACCTCGCATTCTTAGTGTTGGCGATAGAATGACTGGATTTTTAGGGGCTGCAGTATTTTTACAGGACGTAACTAAATTTCGACTTATAGATGATGCGAAAACAAATCTAGTCGGCACAGTTAGTCACGAACTCAAGACTCCATTAACTAGCCTAAGAATGGCTATTTACTTAATCCTAGAAAATAGTGGAGGGAAATTATCCATGCGTCATCATGAACTATTGGAATTAGCGCGTGATGAATCTGATAGACTGCTTAGAATCCTAAATGATCTGCTTGATCTGGCTCGTTTAGAAAGTGGTATCGCAAAACTTAATCTAACTACTACGGTGGTAAAAGAGTTTTTAAATTCTATCACTGGTGAAATGAAGGCTATACTCGAGGCTAAGAAACAAAAAATAAGTATCCAGGTTTCAGATGAAGTATTAACAATCAATGTAGATCCCGAACGTATGAGGCATGTCTTTATTAATTTACTCAGTAACGCTTCTAAATATTCTGCTAATTCTACTGAAATTATTCTTTATGCTCAACGGACTGAATCAGGTTTTGTTCGATGTGGAGTTAAAGATCAGGGTGAAGGTATTGCTGTGAATGATATAGGTAATATTTTCGAGAAATTCTATAGAGTAAAAGGACAAACGCATGAAGGAGCGGGTCTGGGATTAGCTATTGCACGTGAAATTTGTGTTGAGCATGGAGGCACCATAAACTGTACCAGTGAACTTGGTATAGGTTCGGATTTTTATGTCCTGATTCCAGGTTAACTTTTATTTATGACTACCGCTTCGGATAATATCCCATACGATGTAAAATCCGAGAGCAGCGGAGATAACATACCCTGTAATTCCGAGTAAGGGATAGCCGTAAATAAACGGGGGCTGGTGGCTATTAACGATAACCGACGAACCTATGATTAATGAACCAACTATAACTCCTAGGGCTATACGATTTGAGGCGCTACGAATTCCTGAATCAAGTGACTCCAATCCATGATGTTGCAGATTTAGCGTTAAATTATCATGCTCTACACGGCGCATTAAGCGTTGAATTTGATCCGGAAGCTCATGCAGAATATTGAGCGATGATTTAGTGAAATCTTTAGCGTGTTTGAGCAGACTATTAGGTCCGTTTCTTTCTTTATAAAGTTCTTTTAGTATTGGACCTGCTTGATCACGAATATCAAAGTTCGAATCTAAGGAGCAGCCTATCTCCTCAATAGCCAGTACAGCTTTAGCCATTAAACAGTAATCTCGGGATAAGGGTATACCTTGCCTTCCAAAAATAAATAAGAGCTTTAGCATAGCCCTGCCGAGTTGTTGTCTCCCCAGTGAAAAATTAAGTTCCTCCCTAAGCACTAATGTAACTTCTTTTTCCATCACGCGTTGATTAAGGCGTGCTTCAGGAGGTGCTAAACGCGAAGCTATGTTTACAATTTCTTCAGCATCTTGTTCTACAGCTGCTACCCAAAAATCGGCTAACGCATAGCGAAGTCGTCTCGTGAGATGGCCTGCTAGACCCCAATCTAAAAAGCAGAGTTTTCCTTCTGGAGTAATGAGAACATTACCAGCATGGGGGTCTGCATGGAAAAACCCTGTAATTAAAATCTGATGCATCAAGGAGCGAGCTCCAGAAGCAGCAATTTGCTTTTTGATATCTGAATTTATTTCTAAGCTATCAACAAAGTAACCCTCAATACGGTCCATCACTATAACACGAGGGCCTGATAATTCTGTATAAATAGTAGGTGCATATACAAAATCGCTGTAAGGGTTAAGCGTATTGAAATAGCGCTGATTACGAGCTTCATTTTCAAAATCGAGTTCCCGCAATACGCCTTGTTTCACTTCTTCTATAACTCCTGGCAGGTCGTAGGGTTTAAGAGAATCTACTCGATGGTGAAGTTGGCCGATGAACCATGTAGCGAGTTCAAGATCTATGGCTACACGTTTTACGATATTAGGCCGCTGCACTTTTATAGCAACTGAAGTACCAGAATTTCTTAGCTTAGCGTAGTACACTTGAGCTAAAGAACCAGCTGCAATAGGTACTTCATTAAATTCACTAAATATTACGTCTAAATTACCTTTGAATTCCTCTATAAGAATAGGGCGTATTTCTTCAAATGATACAGCCTTAACATTACTTTGTAATTTTCGTAATTCTAAGATCAGCGCTGCTGGTAAAGTATCTGGTCGCATACTCATAAGCTGACCAAATTTAACAAAGGTAGGGCCTAAATCCTCTAGTGCTAAGCGAACTCTTTCCCAGGTTGTCCTCTCCGACTCGATTTTATCAATAAAACGAAGGCTTAAGCTAGAGGGTAGATCTATTTGGTTTAAAAGATCTACAAACCCGTGTCTCGCTACGACACTGATAATTTCCTTAGCTCTTACTACGTGACTAACAAGATGAAATGGCTTCACGGCTCACCCGAACGGGTTGGGGGATGGGAGAGTTGTTTTTCTAACTCGCGAATACGCTCCTGAAGTGCAGCAATTTTAGTGTGCGTCGCAGTATCTGCTTGAGTGGACGTATCGCGTAATTTTGCAAAGAGTACACTTACTGTTTCCTCGAATTCTTTACGGCCCTGCTCAGCTATTTTGTTAGCAATTATTTTTGCGTCAGTAGCATTTAGTTTTCCATCTTTAACAAATTCATCAAATGCGTCTTCGATTTTGTCTTTCGTAACGACCGCTGCACCTACTCCTGCTAATAACGATTTACGGATAAGATCGATCATGCCTAAAGTATGATTTGTCTAAACGCGCTTCGCAAACGCAAAGATCATTTCTGCTGTCTAGCCATATACTCTTTAAGAATTGTCATAAATAAAGCGACTCCACGGCTCTGAAAACGCTGCATGTGTCTAATAACTGCAATTTCGCGGTAAGGCTTCTCATCAGCTAGAGTAATATAAACTAAGGAATCATCATCTTTATGCGATTTAGTGATTTGGGGTAACACAGATACGCCAACTCCGCGGGCAACGAGTGCTTTAACCGTCGGAACTTGAGAACATCGATGCGAAATTTTAGGCTCAAAATGGTGGTCACCACAGAAACTTTTTACCTGCTGAGTGAGTGAGCTTGCGGTACCCATCATTACAAACGTTTCATTTATCAGATCTGCAGCAGTGACCTTGGCTTTTTTAGCGAGTGGGTGATTCTTCCCTACTACCAAAAGAAGGGGTTCCTTAATGAGAGGTAAAATATCGAGTCTTATGTCGTCTTTTACCGGTAAAGAGACCAAGGCAAGATCCAATTCTCCCTCGAGTACGCCATGTACTAAGGACGATCTAAAATCTTCTTGGATAACAATATGTAGATTAGGGTATTTGCCTCTACATAGCTCAATCACCTCAGGTAGAATGTAAGGAGCCAGTGTTTGAATTGCCCCAACATTAATTAAACGACCTAAGGAAGGTGAATCAGTTAATTCCCTGGAGGCATTATCTAGTTCAAAAAGTATCTTTCTGGTTCTATCCAAAAACGTTGTTCCTGCCTCTGTAAGTACAGCTTTTCTACCCAAACGGTGAAAAAGCTTATGGCCCAATTCTTTTTCTAAATTAATAATTTGTTGGCTTAGAGATGGTTGTGAAACATTACAGTGCTCAGCAGCACGTGTAAAATTAGAGAGGTCGGCTACCGATGAGAAGTAGCGTAGTTGCTGTAGTTCCATAGTTTTAAACTATGGAAATTATAGGATAAATCAACTTCAACTATTGATAAACAGGTGTATAGTGTGTGCATACCAACCAAGTGGCTTGGTTAACAAAAGGATAATAAATATGACAAAGTCGAAATTCATCACCGCAGTCCTCCCCAGCTTAATCGCTTTGGCTGCAACATTGCTTTTAGCTCGTACCTCAATCATTACCGCTGACCGTTTGGTCGGCTTCGGCTCAGTGATCATTTTAGGCGGTATTGCCGCTTTAGAATATCGCGTGACCGCTAAGACACTTTAAGTGCGGTAATGTTAGATTAGTGCGCGTTGGCCGGTGTTAAATTCGGTCTTCTTTTTAAGTCAGGATTAATAAACAGGGCTCGGAACTAAACATTCCGGGCCCTTTTAATTTTCCGCTACAGCAGTTAAGCGCTCGATCAAATATCAGAATGATATTCGTGATCACTCGTTTGTTTAACAACGCTTGGATTTGAGGCGTAAGGCTTAGGAGGCAGAATGACTTCAGTAGATACAGGCGTTGATGCCGGGGCTGCCTCAAACGCTGTAGTCTCAATAATAGTAGTGGCAGGTTCTATTGTAGGACTGCTCCAGGGTTGGCTATTAGAACTTCCTGTAATTGGGAAATCTACTTTTGGTAACGTATTCTCTGCTTCATCCATCGCCTTCTTAAATTCGCGTTCAACATCTCCTGTTGCTTTTCTTAATTCTCTCAGGGTTTTCCCCATGCCGCGAGCAAAGTCAGGCATTTTATTTCCACCAAACAAAATCAAAACAACGACCATTATAACAAGTATCTCTGTGTCTCCTACACCAAAGAAACCGATTGGAAGTATACCTTGAAGCATCATGAATACATTAAACTACAGAATGAAAGTGTGAGGCTGCGAGCTTACTTAATATGCACACTGACATTGAATGTAGCTACTCCTCGAGGTTCTACCCATTGTAGACCAACCTTATTTTCAGGAGCATTTGCTGGCCCCATCCATGGCTCTACACAGTAAAAAGGCGATTCTGGCGCAAGGCTCCATGTGACGAAAGTAGACCCAAGTTCAGGGACTTTATTGGTTCCTAATTTAACGATAATTTCTCCAAGATTATCTTTGTGTGATACAACAGCTTCATTTGAGCGTAGGCGGGTATGGAAGGTGTCAATAAGAGCGGGTTCACCTAGGTTCTCATCTTGTTTAAGAGCGGGACCTTCACTTAAAAGACCTTGGGCGTTTTGCTTTAAGGTTTTGTCCGCTTGAATACGCACATTATAATCAGAGCGTTTACCGTTATCATTCCAAGGCATTGTAAAATAGAAATGATGACCAGGGCACCAAGGTAAAGGTACTTTACCAATATTTTCTACTTTTAATTCACAGGATAAACCAAGTGCTTCAAAACGATACGTAACAGTAAATTCATACTCGTAAGGGTAACTCGCTTTGGATTCTTCACTTGGCTCGAAAAGCGCTACGAATCCTGTTTCATCAGTATGGACTAATTTGAATTTTCCTTGGCGGGCAATACCGTGAATTGGAATGGGTCTACGTGTACCTTCATGGTCACGCCAAAAATGAATATCTCCTTTATCAAAACAGCGACCTGTGAAAGGAAATAAGATAGGGTTTCCACCGCGTACCTTTTCAAAATCATTTAGCGTTGTCGTTTCTGGCCAGTAAAGAACATCCCTAATAGTACCATCTCCAAGTAGTAAATTCCAATTCATCAGGCGTGCTCCTAACTCAGGTAAAGCAACAAATATTGAGTTACCGACTTTCCACTGTAGCAATGTTTGTCCGAGATAAGGGATCTTTTCCATAGGAATATGATTAGAGTTTTAGATTCCTTGATTCAATTGAGCAATGCATTTAGATCACAAAAAAGCATAATATCGGAAAATTCCTTTAGGTGATACGCTTGCACTCATTAGCGGTTCATATAAGCTTTTAGGTATGATTAGAAAGTGGCTTTATATTGTCCTTGTTTCGGTCGCTTTTTTTGGGGTCAAGCTAATGCGTGGTTCCGTGAACACAGAGCAACCCAAACAAGTGGTGGTTATCCCGATTCATGAGGAAATCGGTAAGCCTACTTTGTTTATACTAAGACGCGGACTTAAAGAAGCAATTGAGCATAAAGCAGATCTGGTAGTTTTAGATCTTAAGACACCGGGTGGTGAAATAGACGTTACTTTAGAAATGATTGAGGCACTAGAAAAATACCCAGGTCCTACAATTGCTTACGTGAATGATGAGGCAATGTCTGCAGGTGCATTCATATCTGCAGTAACCCAGGAAATTTGGTTTTCACCTAAGGGTGTAATCGGAGCTGCAGCACCTGTCACCTCAACGGGACAGGACGTTGACGCTACGATGAAGCAAAAATTAGTGAGTTTTTTAAAAGCTAGAATGCGTTCTATATCTGAGGGAAAGGGGTATAGGGGTCAGGTTGTATCTGCAATGATCGATTCTGAAAGTGAGTTAAAGATATCCGACCAAGTGATCAAAAATAAAGGAGAGCTACTTTCCCTAACAGCGAGTGAAGCCGTTAAAATGTATGGGAATCCAAGTGCATCACTGCTTGGTGCAGGTATAGCTAACGATCTAAATGCACTCCTAGAAAAAAAACTAGGAACTACGCAGTATAAGGTTTCTCGTCTTGAGATCACATGGTCAGAGCACCTCGCTGTTTTACTTACGCGTATAGCCCCTATATTACTCGGGCTTGGGCTACTTGGTCTTTTTATAGAATTTAAAGTAGGAGGCTTTGGTGTATTTGGAATCGTTGGCGCTGGCCTGCTTGCGCTTGTTTTTTTAGGCGGTTTTGTAGCTGGGTTGTCTGGTCATGAGCCCGCTCTGTTTTTTGGATTAGGACTACTTTTATTTTTAATGGAGGTTCTCTTCTTTCACTCTGCTGGCTTTCTTGGAATTCTAGGAATGTTAGCAATGTTGGGAGCACTGCTATGGTCTATGACTGATTTGTGGCCTAATGAACCGATTATGGTCGCTTGGTCTGCAGATGCTTTTATCCACCCTGTCGTAACTTTAGCGTGGGGCATAATCATTGCTTTCATACTCGCCCTTTTCTTACTGCGCTACCTACCCAAAGGGTGGCTATGGGACAGACTTATCCTTGAGGCAGTAATATCGGGATCTGCTCAAACAGCGGGTGGAGTACCTATGGAGACGCATAAGAGTTTAGACCGACTCATTGGCCACACGGGTATTGCTACAACAGCACTGCGTCCGGCAGGGTATATAGAGGTGGGGGGTAAACGCTATGAAGCAGTCGTGGATACAGGAAGCGTCGCTATAGGTAGCTCTGTGATTGTAACTGGCCTAAGAGACTTTAGTCTCGTGGTTAAGCCTGCCTAATTTCATGTCTATCATTCTTCTTTTCTTTATCTTCGGCGTAGTTCTTCTTGCTGCCGATGTTTTTGTTGCAAGCTTCATATTAGCGATTTGTGGAGGCGCGTGTTTTGTAGGTGGCTGTTTTTCCGTGTACCAGAAATACGGATTTATGGACGCTACTCTTGCGGCCGCTGGAGCACTTCTACTTTTAGTAGGAACAGTCTATTTTGAATTAGTTATTTTACCTAAGACCCGTTTCGGAAAAGGCCTCGTTGTTGAATCCACATCAGGTACTTCGGTAAAACCTTTAGCCAGTGCTGATATTATTGGTAAATTAGGTGAAGCACTTACTACACTTGCTCCAAGTGGCTATATTCAAATTGAAGGTCGCCGCTATGACGCATTTTCTCAATCAGGCCATGTCACAAAAGGAACTCAAGTTCTTGTTGTAGGCCTGGATAATTTTCGACTCATTGTATCTCAACAGTAAACATCTCCTCCCATGCCTGAACTCCCACTCATTATTATTATTCCAATCGCAATTATAGCGCTCATTATTGTTGGCGTGTTTCTTTCGTATTTCGGAACATGGCTTAAAGCGCGTCTTAACGGTGCACCCGTAAGTATTATTAACTTAGTAGGTATGCGCCTAGGTGGCGTCCCTTACGGGCTTGTTGTTTCTGCACGTATTACCGCTGTAAAGGCAGGTATTGCAGTGAGCACCGACAAGATTGCAGCTCATTTTCTAGCAGGTGGAAATGTCGTTCCAACGGTGCAGGCACTCATCGCAGCGCAAAAAGCAGGAATTACTCTAGATTGGGACCGTGCATGTGCTATCGATTTAGCTACTAAAGGATCTGGAAAATCAGTAGTCGAAGCGGTGAGAACTTCGGTTGATCCTAAGGTCATTGATTGTCCAAACCCCGACAGTGGGAGAACAACGATTGACGGCGTTGCAAAAGACGGCATCCAAGTGAAAGTTAAGGCCCGAGTAACTGTAAGAACACATCTCGATCGTTTCGTGGGTGGTGCTAAAGAGGAAACAATTATAGCACGTGTGGGTGAAGGTATTGTGACGACTATTGGTATAGCAGACAGTTATAAACATGTCTTAGAGTCTCCAGATAGTATTTCAAAAACGGTTTTAGCACGAGGTCTTGACGTTGGTACGGCGTTTGAAATTTTATCTATCGATATTGCAGACGTAGACGTGGGAGAAAACGTAGGCGCTAAACTTCAAGTAGCTCAAGCCGAAGCAAATAAAAATATGGCTCAAGCCCAAGCTGAAATTAGGCGTGCTGCAGCGGTTGCTCTCGAGCAAGAAATGAAAGCGAGGGTTCAAGAGATGCAAGCTAAAGTTGTTGAATCACAAGCCCAAGTTCCTCTCGCAATGGCCGAAGCGTTCCGTAGTGGCCGCTTAGGGGTAATGGATTATTACAAGATGGAAAATATTCAGGCTGATACAGCTATGCGTAATTCTATTTCTCAGCCAGAAACTAAGAAATAAAATTTACGTTTCATTCTTTTATGGCTGCTGATCAAGATCCTGTTTCATGGCTTCTCGGAAATAGAGAAATTATGGTTGGTGTCTTTATGCTTATTGCGTGGGCAATGCGTAAGGGGGGTCTTACTAAAGAAAAAGAAAATTCGGCTGCAAAGTCTCAGCAGCCGAATACTCAAGACAGTGAAGCGTTTGAGCGCACGCGCCGTATTCAAGACGAGGTACGGCGTAAGATTAATGAGCGTAAGAATGGAGGTTTTACTGAGCCTATTTCTATTCCCTCGGAGCGCGAGCCGCTACCACCACTTATGGCTCCTAGGCCTATTGCAAGTTCACCAGCAGATATGTTTGGTGAATTACTGCAGCGCAGATTTGTAGATCCAGAACCGATTAAGACTGAAGTTGAAGCTCCCGATCTAGAGCTACAAGCAACGCTTGAAAGACAAAAGCTACTCGACGCTAAAATACGTGAATTAAGTATGGCAACGCGTGAAGCGAAATTAAGTGTAGCTGAACAGGAATCTAATACCGCAGCAAATGAAGCGTTTATTATTCCTCAATCAAGGCAGGCTTTTTCCTGGATTTCGGAATTGCGTGATCCAAAGAATGCGCGTCGTGCTATGGTACTGCGTGAAGTACTTAATCCACCTCTTGCTTTACGCTAGTAGGGATTACGGAGCAGGAAGCTGCGCCTGACTTGAAACATTCTGAGTGCCGGACTTGTAAGGCATAGCGTAACGTTTCCCGCGTACTTCAAGCGCTAAATTGTCTCCACTGCTGGCCTGGATTGTAACCTTGGCGGTCCAAGGTATAGTTTGGGTTTGGCCTTTGATTAAACTACCTTCAAACACGATTTGACCTGCTGCTGTAGTAACTCTGACTTGAACATTTGCTAAAGCGATTAGCTTGAAGTTTTGATCTGATGTATAGTGTACAACAGGTTGTACGGTATGCACCTTTGGAGGGACGGTAGGCTCAAATAAGGATCTAGCTATCCATAAAATAACTACCACGATTAATACAGCAACGAGCGCTATACCTCCTTTAAAGACAAGATTTGGGTTTATACTTTGTTTTGGAGGAAGCCCGCTTGGAGAATGGCGGGGGTAGCGAGGTACGCGTGTTTCAGTTGATTTTGTTTCCGAAGCAGTGACAGGAGGTGGAGTCACGCTAGCTGGATCTGCATCCGGGGAAGCCACACTTAAATCCATACGGCCGTATACCTCTCGGCTTGGTTGCTTAGGACGTGTATCTGCGCCTGCAAGTGCGATATATTCTTCTACAATACGATCGGCAGGTAATTCCAGATACAGGGCGTAGGACTTAAGGAATCCCTTCACGTAGATAGGATTAAGCTTTAAGTTAAACTGGTTTGTTTCGAACCGCTGAAGATAGTCCCCCCTGATCTTCGTTGCGTCTGCAGCCTCGCGTAGTGAAATACCTTTCTTCTTACGGGCTTCTTCTAGGCGTTCACCAATGGTCTGCATGAAATAGGGATTAGTGGGTTTTTAGGCGTAAGTCACCATCAAAGAATAGCACACCTTGGCCTACATATTATCGAGATCAACCAAGATTTCGCGAGGGCTAGAGCCGTTTTCAGGCCCTACGATGCCTTTATCTTCCATCATTTCCATGATACGTGCGGCCCTGTTATAGCCAATTGAGAGTCTGCGTTGGAGCATAGAGGTACTTGCCCGCTTGGAGGCACGAAGCACATCTAGGGCTTGTTTGTAGAGCTTTTCATCTCCGCCCATTTCACTGGTTTCTTCTTCCTCATCTCCTTCATCGCTTGCAGCACGGTCAATGCGTGCTTGAACCTCTTGGGCATAGATTGGAGGATCGTTATTCTCTTTGAGATAATCTACCAAGCCTTGAACTTCTTCATCCGCTACAAAGGCACCTTGTGCTCGCACGATGCGTGATGTACCGGGCGGAGTGAAGAGCATGTCTCCACGGCCAATGAGAGTTTCTGCACCCTTTTGATCTAATATCGTGCGAGAATCGATTTGGGATGCGACCTGGAATGCAATACGCGAGGGAAGATTTGCTTTAATGACTCCGGTAATAACATCCACAGATGGACGTTGTGTCGCTATGATTAAGTGAATACCAGCTGCACGTGCAAGCTGTGCAAGACGTGCGACATTACTTTCAATTTCAGCGGGTGCTACCATCATCAAGTCAGCTAATTCGTCAATGATAACAACAATGTAGGGTAGTTTGTCTGGTACTACTATACCATCATCAACTGCGAGTGGGTCTAGACCCGCAAGTGATCCTTGGACTGGCTCAGGTGGAAATTCTGGTTCAACTAATTTTTTACGTGTGTTAAAACCAACGATGTTACGTACATTAACTTTTGCAAAGATTTGATACCGCTGTTCCATTTCGCTGAGTAGCCACTTCAGCGCTCCAGGTACTTTCTTAGGCTCAGTCACTACAGGAATGAGCATGTGGGGCAAGCGGTTGAATATTTTAAGTTCTACGACCTTAGGATCCACCATTAGCAAGCGAACATCCTTAGGACTTTTTGAATAGAGAATCGATGCAACTACTGCATTTATACATACCGATTTTCCTGAGCCTGTAGCACCTGCAATTAGCAAATGAGGCATCTTCGTTAAATCTGAAATGAGCGCTTTACCAGAAACGTCTTTTCCAAGTGCGATAGGTAGTTCTGCTTTTGCGGAAACCCAGTCTTCGCTTTCGAGAATTTCACGTAAACCAACTGGTGTTGGATTAGCATTAGGCACTTCAACACCCACGGCAGCTTTACCAGGAATAGGTGCTAAAATACGAACAGACTGTGCGCGCATTCCTAATGCAATATTTTTATCTAAGCCCGAAATTTTTTCTACACGTACACCGGGTGCAGGAATTAATTCATAACGCGTGATAACAGGACCTACGTGAATTTCACCTAAGGAGACTTCAACACCGAATTCACCCAGAATACGTAAAAGATTTCCTGCGTTAATACGGTGCTCCTCTTCACTGCTTGAAGCAGAAATTTTAACTTGTTCTTTAAGGAGTTTAAGGGGAGGAAATTTATAATTATCGCTTGTACTAATTGCAATTGGAGCACGTGCTTTCTTAGGTTCTTCTTGTTTAACGATATTAAGCTCAATTTTCTTTGGCTTCTCAAGTGGGGGCTTAGCTGCTCCCTTGACCGTTTCATCGTCCTCTTTAAGGGCAGCAATCTTAGCAGCTGCACTTGATTTAGAATTAGGAAATGAACTCATGTCTCCTCCTTTAGGAATGAGTACATTTTTATTGGTAGGACCAATAGGTTCGAGAACGAGTGCTCGCGCTTCGGGTTTAGGTTGATCTTTGAGAACTACTTTTGGTTCAGTAGGTACTACTAAAGGTTCAGCGCGTTCTTTACGTTCCGTGAACAGGGAATCTTTCCATGCAGCAAGTGCGGCCAATGCCTTTTCAAATTCTTTACCGATGTCCTTAGTGAAAACAAACATCAGCGCTATGACATAGGTTGTGCCGAGTATAAGCAGTGTTCCAAATCCGCCTAATGACTCCGACAGGAGATGACCATATAGAATTTGGCCTACATCACCGCCAGGACCGTTTGGAAAATAATCTGATACACCACCAAACATAGGTGCTATACCTGTGACTGTGATAATACAGACAATCATTGCAGCAATGCGTGTAGCTCCAAGTCTGCGTGCATTGCGAAGACCTAAGTACGATGCCCATCCTAAAAAGATTGGAACCCACCAACACGCAGCACCTATAAGATAAAGTAGGCACCATACGATATCTGCTCCAATCCACCCCATGATGTTTCTCGTAGGACTTGTCTGTCTAATCGTACTTTGAGTCACATCATAATCGATTAATGCTAGACTCAAGTAGATGGCCAACACTGCGCATACCACCGCTACAATCCAATTAGGTTGAGGACGGGGAGCGGCTGTAGAGCCAATTGCTTGTAAGGGACTTTCGGGCTTAGACTTAGCCATTCTTGGTGGAAACCTCACGCTAACACGAAGTTCGGTCAAATGTAAACCAACCTGCAAGTAAAGCTTCTTTGTTTCATTGTATTTCTTACTTAGATTCGCTCTAATCTTGGCCAGCTAAAATTTTTTAAGTGCTCTCCCTGTCAGTATGCCGATATGAACGAATTTTTCCGCTTTAAACCTATTTATCAAGAACGCGTTTGGGGTGGAATATCCCTTAAAACGACCTTTAACCGTTCTATTCCAGATAAGGCACCTATCGGTGAAAGTTGGGAATTAGTAGACCGTAAAGAAGCGCAATCTGTTGTAGAAGCAGGCACCTATGCTGGTTTTACTCTTAGGGATTTGATTGAGCGTCACGGAGAACACGTGATGGGACCTGATTATCCTACAGCTCTTAGGCACCTATGCTGGTTTTACTCTTAGGGATTTGATTGAGCGTCACGGAGAACACGTGATGGGACCTGATTATCCTACAGATCTTCCCTTTCCTATTTTGGTCAAGTGGCTTGATTGCCGCGAGCGCTTAAGCCTACAGGTTCACCCGCCTGCATCTATTGCTGAATCCTTGAAGGGCGAGCCTAAGACTGAAAATTGGTATATTGCTGATACCTTGCCTAGTGCTCAGCTCATTGTAGGACTTAGACAGGGAGTAACACGGGATCAGTTTGAAGCAGCGATTAAGGAGGGAACTCTCGAGTCTTGTGTGCACCATTTTCCTGTTGCTGTAGGGGATTCTATTTTAGTTCACAGTGGTCAAGTACACGCGATTGATGCGGGTAATCTAATTTTAGAAATTCAGCAAAATTCCGATACAACGTACCGTGTTTATGACTGGGGAAGAGTCGGGCTTGATGGTAAACCACGAGCACTTCATGTTGAGCAATCCCTTAAATCTATTGATTGGACTAATTTTGAACCTGAACCCTTACGAGGTGCGCCAACCTCTGGAGTAATTGCAGAGTGTGATGAATTTACGATCAGGCGTCTTGTGTTGGGAGCTGGAGAAAAAATGCTTTTTCAGGCCGGTGAGCAACCGCGCATTATAAGCATGGTAAGTGGTTCGGCCCATGTACATATCTTAGGAAAAGAGGGTAAGGGATTAGGGCCAGAATCTATTATTGCGTTAGAGCGAGGTGCCAATGGGCTACTTCCTTATGCTTCTACTTGCGAAATCACTGCAGAAACTATAACGATACTTCTTATTACAGAGGACTTTACGTAATATTACGTTTAAGTCTTCGGGAGCGCTTGAAGATTTTACCTTCGGTGATTCATTATAGCTAAACGACATGACAACTTCTGATTCCAAAGATAATCCAGAAACGCAACAGCCCGTGATTGATCACGCTCCACAGGCAGACTCACCTGCTGAGCCTGCTGGCGATAGTACTGCGCAACAAATCGAAGCGCTTAAAAAAGAAGCTGCAGCCGCCCAGGACCGTTATTTACGGTCCGTAGCCGATCTCGAAAATTTCCGGAGACGAGTTTTGCGAGAAAAAGAAGAATTACGCCAAAGTTCAGCTGCTCGCATTGTAGAAGACACACTCCCTGTTTTTGATAATCTAATCCTTGGGTTACAGGCAGCAAAACAACCTAATGCCGATCTCAAGACATTAACCGGTGGTATTGAAATGGTACTTCAACAATTTAAAAGTGCTCTTAGTAGTCATGGTCTTGTTGAATTAAATCCGTTGGGAAAACCTTTTAATCCGCACGAACAAGAAGCACTTTCTCACGAAGCAAGTACAGAGGTTCCCGCTGAGCATGTTCTGCGTGTGGTAAGAACTGGGTTCACATTAAATGCACGCTTACTGCGCCCTGCAGCAGTTGTTGTATCGAGCGGGCCTGAGGTTAAATAATAGTTTTAGAGAAATAATTCATGGCTAAAGAAGATTTCTACGACCTACTTGGTGTTGACAAAAACGTTTCTGCGGAAGACTTAAAAAAAGCTTACCGAAAGAAAGCGATTCAATTTCACCCAGATAAAAATCCAGGCAACAAACAGGCTGAGGAAACCTTCAAAAAAGTTTCAGAGGCTTATGAGGTGCTCAGTGATGCTGATAAAAAAGCGGCTTACGATCGCTACGGACACGCGGCGTTTCAAGGCCCTGGTTCAGCTGGATCACGTGGTGGTGCAGGGGGGCAAGATCCCTTCGATATCTTTAGAGATGTGTTTAATCAGGGGGGTGGAGCAGGCGGTGGAATCTTTGACGAAATGTTTGGGGGAGCTTCTCGAGGTGGCGGTGAACAGGGTACTGATGGAGCAGATTTACGCTATGACCTAGAAATTACTCTCGAAGACGCTGCGCGCGGTTTAGATAAAGATATTTCCTTTAAGAAATTATGTGAGTGTGATCACTGCACGGGTTCGGGTGCAGAGCCAGGTTCCAAAAAAACAACCTGTCCTACGTGTAAAGGGGCAGGTCAGATTAGACGCTCAGGTGGCATTATTGTATTTACCCAAACGTGTCCTACCTGCGGTGGTGCTGGAAAGAAAATAGAAAAAGTATGTACGGTATGTCGTGGCGAAGGCAGAACGCCTAAGACCTCTAAAATTCATTTACGTATTCCTGCAGGTGTAGAAACCGGTTCTCGCTTAAGATCCTCAGGTAATGGTGAATCGGGTACTGGAGGAGGATCTGCTGGAGATCTGTATGTTGTTATTTCAGTTAAAGAGCATGAGCTCTTTGAGCGCCAAGGTGATGATTTATTTTGTGAAATACCGATAAAATTTACACTCGCTACTATGGGCGGAACAATTGAGGTGCCTACCTTATCGGGCAAAGCTTCACTTAAGATTCCTGCAGCTACTCAAAGCGGTACTACTTTTAGAGTTAGAGATAAAGGTCTTCCAAACTTACGCGGAGGGCGCCAGGGCGATCAATTAGTCCGTGTTCAAGTTGAAGTACCTACTACATTATCTTCAGAGCAGCGTAAGCTTCTTGAAGAATTTGCAAAAATTAGTGGTGACGCAAACGAACCTACCTCGAAAAGTTTCTTTGAAAAAGCAAAGAAGTTCTTTTGATGTTAGGAGTCAAACGCTGTAGCGATAAGTACGCTCTGTTGTATGAACCTCAAAAACCCTAAACTTTTTAGTCTCGCAGGAGCGTGTTCTTTTAGGGGTACGCTTAAACGTAAACATAAAAAAGTTGTACTAACAAATGGGGTATTCGACTTACTGCATCCAGGCCATCTTTCTTACCTTCAAAAAGCAGGTGACTTAGGAGAGCTCTTTATAGCATTAAATTCAGATAAAAGTGTTAGGGCCTTAAAGGGTAAGCATCGTCCTATATTAGGAGAGAAGGAAAGAGCTTATGCTTTAGGTCAGCTTCACAAGGTAGCTGCTATCTTTATATTTAGACGTGAAAGACTCACTCAGGAGATTTTAAAATTAAAACCTGATATTTATGTTAAGGCAGGAGATTATACCTTACAGACATTGAATCCGCTTGAGCGAGCCGCGCTAGAAAAAGTAGGCGCTAAGATTATTTTTTTACCTTTTTTAAAAGGGTTTAGTACTACCCAGCTGATTGCTCGCATTCAAGCTGCGGGTAGTGTGTAAATACATCTTCTTATGCGAATTGTTATTTTAGGCTCAGGCCGAGGAAGTAATGCTGAAGCTATTCTTAAAGCTCAAGTTGCAGGACAGTTGGGTAAAGCTAAAGTGGTGGGTATCATTTCGGATAAATCGGATGCAGGTATTCTGGCCTTAGGGTCACGTTTTGGTGTGCCAGCTCACTGGGTTGATGCTTCTCCCTTTAAAACCAAATTAGAAGGTGCCGGGGAAGAGCGTTATATTGCCGCTGTGCGTAATTATTCTCCTGACCTTGTTGTCTTAGCTGGTTTTATGCGAGTCGTTAAACCCGCTTTCTTGATGGCTTTTCATAAAAAAATTATAAATTTACATCCAAGTCTTTTACCACTTTTCCCCGGATTGGATGGTATTGGTCAAGCTCTGCGTAGTGGTAATAAAGAGACGGGGTGCACGGTCCATTTTGTTACTGCTGAAGTAGACGGAGGTCCGATTCTTGAGCAGGCTCATGTTTCGATTGATAAAGGAGAAACTATAGAATCGTTATCTGCTAAAGTACATGCAGCGGAGCATAGTTTACTCCCGCGCGTTATTGCGCGTTTAAGTACCGAAGGTTATAATTGATGGATACTATAAACGTTGGCTTAGTTGAGGTAAAATGGGGAATAGACCCTACTAAAACGGATTGGATCGACGACGTTTTACTCGAACACGGTATTCAAAATTGGAGTATTCTTGAGGATGCCATTACGCGTAAGGCTTGGATTGTAGGTATTTTTCCATCCAAAGCAGACGCAGAACGAGAATCTGCGTCGCTTAGCGAATTACTAGGTGAGTTTAAGCTAGAGAAGAGTGAACAGCGTTTACTCCCTGATTGTGATTGGAAGGAAAGTTATAAAGTTCATTTTAAAGCATGGCAGTTTGGTCACTTGCACTGGGTTCCTATTTGGGAAAAAGAGAATTTTAAACTTCCTAAAGATAATACTGTTTTGTGGCTTGATCCTGGACTTGCTTTTGGTACAGGAAATCACGAAACAACACGGCTTTGTATAGAGCGTCTTATCGCATATAATTCATCGTTAGACGAAGTGTTACGTAAGAAAAAGGAAACACTACGTGTGATTGATGCAGGATGTGGCTCCGGTATTCTTGCACTATCAGCTGCCTTACTAGGATTTTGTAACATATATGGCTTCGACTTAGATCCCGAGGCAGTACGCGTAAGTTTTGAAAATGCTGATTTAAATGATCTTACCGGTAGGGTTCCTTTCAAGACAGCAGGACTTGAAGATGGACTACTCAATGAAAAAGCGGATGTTTTACTAGCGAATATTCAAGCAGATGTACTCATGCGTTATGCAACAGTGTTGACTCAGAGTGTTGCTAATGGAGGCGTACTTATATTAAGTGGTATACTCGCTCTTGAAAGAGACGCTGTGCTCAATGTTTTCAATCAAACTGTTCCAACATGGCATAGTGAGTCTAAGATAATGGGAGAATGGTCGGACATTCTTCTAGTAAAACCTTAACTTAAGAGTGATCTTAAGTCAGCGATAGAAAGCTTAGCTGCTGCAGCCTCACTTGCTTCAAAAACATCGGCTAAGAGCGTTCGCTTTTCTGCTTGAAGGCCAAGTACCTTTTCTTCAACCGTACCCGACGCAATCAGTTTGTAGCTTGTTACCACTTTAGTTTGGCCAATACGGTGAGCTCGGTCTGTGGCTTGAGCTTCTACGGCTGGATTCCACCAGGGATCATAATGAACCACAGTATCTGCACCAGTTAGATTAAGTCCCGTTCCACCCGCTTTTAGAGAGAGTAAGAAAATAGGGACTTGGGCCGTTTTTTGGAATCGGTCAACTTCAGCTTGACGGGCTTTCGGTGTCATTGATCCATCTAAATAACAACTTTCAATCTCATGTGCGGTTAAATCTTCGCGCAGTAAATTAAGGAGTGTTGTAAATTGTGAAAAAACGAGAATACGGTGACCATCATCAATTGCTTCGGATATTAATTCTCTGAATGCTTCAAGCTTAGCTGAATCTGGAGTGACCTCGGCTAATTCGCCCGCTAGTGTACCTTCAGCAGGTTTTGATTCTTCCGACTGAATAAGACGCGGATCACAGCAAATCTGGCGTAAGCGTAAAAGCTGAGTTAAAGCAGCCATACGTATATGGCCTTCGCCCGCACCTTTAGCTGCGAGATCAATTAATTCTTTTTCACCTTTTTGCTGAACGGCTTGATACATTTTCTTTTGCTTTGGTGTTAACTCACACCAAATAACTTGTTCAAGTTTAGCTGGTAACTCAGGTGCAACAGAGCCTTTCGTACGTCTTAAAATATACGCTGCTGTTTGTACTCTTAATCTAGCATCATGCCAAGCACGGTCGGGACCCCGTACGCCAGGCGGTATTTTATCTATAAAACCGGGAAGAATGAATTCAAATAAAGAACGTAAGTCTTCGAGTGAGTTCTCAACGGGAGTACCCGTTAAAACAAATCGACTTGGTGCACTAATAGATCTTAAAGCGCGTGCATTTTGAGACTGTCTATTTTTGATGTGTTGCGCTTCATCAGCGATAGCGCACGCGAAATCAAATTCTGAGAATGTTTTACCATCTCGTACGAGGGTGCCGTAACTCGTAATCACGATATCGAATTCTGTTAATGCTTTAACATCCGTTACACGTTTTGCTCCGTGATGAACAAATGTTTTTAAATGGGGGGCGAAGCGTTCGACTTCACGTCGCCAATTTTCAAGGAGTGAAGCAGGGCATACGACCAGACAGACACATGGTTTATTTGCTTTAGCTTCACTATTTACTGCTACAAGTAATGCAATCGCTTGAAGCGTTTTACCTAAACCCATTTCGTCAGATAAAATTCCTCCCAAATCGTTTTTGTAAAGATGCCAGAGCCAAGCAGCGCCTAATCTTTGATAGGAGCGCATTATATTATCTAGCGTATCTGGGAGTGGAGCTGCCTTAAGCGCTGAAATATTACGTAGCGCTGCACTGCGTGCTTTCCAAGTTGCAGGCGGCTGAAAGCCAGGAGCAATTGTTTCTACTAAGGTTTCTATCTCAACTAAACGCGTTGAGGCTATTCGCTGCGTTCTGCGTGTTGTTACACTTGCTGTACCGTCTTTAGATAGGGCACGCTGAGCATCGCCTAATGTTTTAAGTTTAGCTGCGTCAATTAAGATGACTTTACCTTCGGACTCTACATAGGAGCGTCCCGTCATTAGTGCAGAATGGATATCTGTTTGTTTTGCAGAACCTGCTTTTAGCTCTAAGGTTACATCAAATTCTTTTCCTGCAGCGGTTGCCGTGCACGCTATTTCTGCTGGCTGTAAATGAGCTGTATTTTTCTCGAAATTAGGGAGAACGTTTGCTCCAAATTCACCGCGTAAGCGTGTTCCATATTTAGCGAGAAAATTAAGGGTCTTATGTCTGTCTCTTAACCACCACTTACCATTTGATGGTTCTGCAACAAATCCATGAGATTTGAGCATTTCTAGAACAGCTGAATACCGTGAGTGTTCACGGGAAGGTAACGTTATAGCGAGAAAATGTTCAGATCCATCTACCGTTGCTGGTGTAGGACCAGAATCTTCATCATCAGTATCAAAATTAGCAGGAATTTTAGAGCGTAACATAGCGGTTAGCTTATATGTCGACAGAGGTTTCTCTTACTGGTGCCCATAAATTAAGTGGGCTTATTGTATTGCACTCAAAGCAAGGAGAAGCAGTAAACTGTGCACCGCAACTTACGCAGGAACCAACTTTGTTAAACATATCGAATTTTTGTTTGCAAACGGGACAGGTCCAATGATTTCCAACGGGAGGGGCGGTTTTGCACGAAGGACAATGGTAGCCAGCGCGGCGAGGAGCATCCGTAATTTTTGAAAGTGAAAGCGCTCGTTTAAGACCCGACCAACTTTGAGATAAGAGAAAAGCTCCCATGAGAAGATACCATATTTGCTGCGCTCCAGAATAGAGTGCAACCGCAACAAAAATAATTATTCCAATAATACCGAGTGCACTTGCGATTAAAAGACTGCGAGCTCTACCAAGCGGAAACCATAAAATAGATCTTAAAATTTGACCACCATCCAATGGGTAAATGGGAAGAATATTAAAAAAGAGTAGTCCGTTATTTATCCAAATAATATTATGTAAAAATTGATAGAGATCCTGACTATAGCTGCGGTCTCCAAAGCCCAGAAAAGTTAAGAAATGGGGTAAAAGCCACAG